>JAEEGL011752221.1_pt1 | contig 16799 bp, 15 predicted proteins | sample 9134231 | NCBI WGS metagenome assembly JAEEGL01 (sample SAMN16246548, study PRJNA631951) | gut metagenome | biome: gut microbiome; feature: rumen; material: fiber-attached | host: Bos | place: Iran: Karaj | collected 2018-10
CTGATTGCACAGGTGGTCGCATAACGATGCAGTTCGATACTGCCAGTCAGAACAAATATAAATCTAGTATGCAATTAAATCTTGATAAATTATGTTTAGTTTTGCAATCACTTAGGAAAGAGCGTGCGCATACAGAGGATTATCTCCAAAATGCGGTTGCAAAGAAGAAAGAACTTGATAAGGAGCAGAATGCTTCCTTTAATGTATAGACTCGAAAATAAACAAATGTCATGAAAGGAATCGTATTAGCTGGAGGATCCGGCACAAGACTATACCCTATTACCAAGGGTGTAAGCAAGCAGCTGCTCCCAATTTATGATAAACCAATGGTTTACTATCCTATCAGCGTACTTATGCTGGCAGGAATCAAGGATATATTGATAATATCGACTCCTTACGATCTTCCTGGCTTCAAGCGCCTCTTAGGAGATGGTTCCGACTATGGTGTACACTTTGAGTATGCTGAACACCCCTCACCAGACGGGCTTGCGCAGGCTTTTATCATTGGTGAGAAGTTTATAGGTAATGATAGTGCTTGCCTAGTTCTTGGAGATAATATCTTCTATGGTAGTGGTTTCACGGGTTTACTCCGCAAGGCCGTTGAGGATGCGGAGAAGAATAAGAAAGCCACCGTATTTGGCTATTGGGTAAGTGATCCCGAACGTTATGGAGTGGCAGAGTTCGATAAACAAGGCAACTGCTTGAGCATAGAGGAAAAGCCGAAGGAACCGAAGAGTAACTATGCTGTAGTGGGTCTTTACTTCTACCCCAATAAAGTTGTTGACGTGGCCAAGCATATCAAACCATCTGCACGTGGCGAACTGGAGATTACTACAGTAAATCAAGAGTTTTTAAAGGATGGAGAATTGAAAGTCCAGGTCTTTGGCCGTGGCTTTGCCTGGTTGGATACAGGCACCCATGATAGCCTCGCGGAGGCGAGTACTTTTGTTGAGGTTATAGAGAAACGTCAGGGATTGAAAGTCGCTTGTTTGGAGGGCATTGCCTACCGTAATGGATGGATCTCAGAGGAGAAGATGCGTGAGCTTGCCAAACCCATGCTTAAAAACCAATATGGACAGTATCTTCTCAAGGTAATAGACGAGATGAAAGAGATCATTACTTCTGATTCATTCAGAGATTATAAATAATTACCTAGAAGTTTATCTGTTTATTTTTTTTGAAAAAGTTTTTCAGAATGCCAACTTATAGTTCAAATAATAAGCGAATAGCAAAAAACACAATATTCTTGTATTTTAGGATGATGTTAATGATGGTCGTGTCTCTTTACACGAGCAGAGTCGTTCTAAATACATTGGGTATAACTGACTATGGCATTCATAATGTCGTAGGTGGTTTTGTGTCAATGTTCTCATTGATATCAGGCTCTATGAATACCACTATAAGCAGATATCTGACATTTGAGTTGGGACGAGGTGATTTTGAAAGACTAAAAGTTGTATTTTCAACTTCAGTAAATATCCAAATTGGAATATCTTTAGTCATAGTATTACTGGCAGAGATTGTTGGTCTGTGGTTTTTGAATTACAAGATGGTAATCCCGGCAGACAGAATGATAGCAGCCAACTGGGTATTCCAGTGTTCGTTGTTGTCGTTTTGTATAAACATCATAAGTGTACCTTATAATGCGGTTATTATAGCTTACGAGAAGATGGATTCTTATGCTTATTTTGGGATATTGGAGGTTCTATTAAAACTTTTAATTGTATTTTTACTCCTTTTTTCTTCATGGGATAAACTCATTTATTATTCAATACTCCTTTTGGCGGTATCATTATTTATGCGTATTCTGTATGGATGGTATTGTAACAAGTATTTCAAAGAGTGTAAATATTTTCTTGTGTTTGAGAAATCTGTATTAAAGGAGATGGGAAGTTTTGCTGGATGGAACTATTTAGGTGCAATCGCAGCAATCCTAAGGACACAAGGTCTTAATGTGTTATTGAATCTTTTCTTCGGTGTTACTGTAAATGCAGCGCGAGGAGTTGCAACACAGGTAGAAGCTGCAGTTACTCAGTTCGTTGGTAACTTTACCATGGCTCTTAACCCTCAAATCACCAAATCATTTGCAAAGGATGACAGGGAATATATGCATAAGCTGGTATGTTATGGGGCAAAGTATTCGTACTTTATGATGCTTATATTGATCATACCACTTATTATTGAGGCTCCTGTTATCCTAAAGCTTTGGCTTAAGATAGTTCCTGTTTATACTGTGATTTTTTTAAGAATAACATTGATAGTAATATTGCTTGATACATTATCCGACACACTTACCATGTCAATGCAAGCAAGTGGCAATATTAAGTTGTATCAAATAGTGGTGGGAAGCATTGAAATAAGCATATTCCCCATTTCCTATTTTTTGTTTGAAATGGGAATGCCACCTTTTTCTTGTTATATTGTTTGTGCGGTAGCAATGGTAGTTAAATTAATAGTCAAATTACCAATATTACACAAATCTATAGGGCTGATGCCGAGTTATTTTGTTAGTATTGTTATATTAAGAGTGATTCCTGTTTCAATTCTTTTATTTTCAATACCTTTGTTGATTGCTAATTATGTAGATGATTCAATAATTCGCTTCATTACTGTGACCGTGGTTTCTGTATTATGGTCAGTACCTGTTATTTTTTATGTGGGTCTAAGTATAACTGAGCGGCAGTCATTGCTAAACAAGGCGAAAGCTATGATGTTAAGAAAAAGATAGTATGTCATTTAGTATGTTATTGACTATGAATGTATTAGTTGAAATAAAGAGGATTTTAATGAAAAGTAGACTTGTAAGAGGTTTTTTGTATAGTTATAGTACAAAAAGAGTATTAAGTCGTTGTGTTTATTATGAACAGAACGAATCATTACGGCCAGATATCCAAAAAGCATATCTGTACGAGTTATTATGTTACGCAAAGAACCATACTCAGTATTTTTACAACTTAATACCTGAGGCGCTTAATCGCTCGAATGGTATTGAAGTGTTGAAGAATTTACCTTTCCTAACAAAAGATATTATAAGAGAACAAGGAGAAAGGATCTTCTCTGACGAATTAAAAACAAAGAACCATGGGTGGGCCAATACGGGAGGTTCAACTGGAGAACCTTTAAGATTCCCAACACTTTTTTCCAATCATAACATGGAGCCGATTTGCCAAATGATGTTGTATCACATGATGGGCGTGAATGGTGCAACAGATTTAATTGTATCAATAGATGGTACCAGAATTGGGCAAGGTGACATTGATAATAATATTTATTGGAAAACAGAATTAGTCAACTTCCCATATGGAAAATATAGCATGTCTACATTGTATATGTCTGAAAATACAATGCCATATTATATAAAGTTTCTCAATCAGGTAAAACCAAAAGCAATGCGTGGTTATCCTTCAGGATTTATGGAATTGGCCACTTATTGTAAAAAATATAATTTAAGTTTTAATTTTTGCCCCAAGGGAATCTATCTGACTAGTGAAAATTTCGGAAGTAAAGAAGAAAGTTTGATTTCTGAAGTATTTGGTTGTCCAGTATGGGGGCAATATGGTCATACAGAGTCATCAGTCTTTGCTGTTAAAAGACCATGCGAAAATACTTATCTATGTAGTCCTATTTATGGCTATACAGAAATATTAGATGAAAACGGTTTACATGTTAAGGAAGGTCAAGTAGGCGAAATTGTTGTTACTGGTTTTAATCATTATGGTTTACCATTTATTAGGTATAAGACTGGCGATTTGGCAGAATACGGTGGTACTCATGTTAATGGCTCAGTTGTCCTAAATAAGTTATTGGGCAGATCAATTGACTATTTAATAAACCGCGAAGGAGATAAGATATTCCTTGTGGGCTTTATATTTGGTGGCCATTTGAAAGCATTCAATCATATCAAACAATGGCAGTTAGAACAATTTGAAAAAGGGACTGTAATCATGACAATTGTTCAAGGAGTTGGTTATGATAATCAAATAGAAAAAGAAATATCAAATTTGTTTGCTAGTAAATTGCTGACAGTAAATATAGCATACACAGACCATATTGAAAAGACAGGACGAGGAAAAATGAAGTTTTTAATACAGCATCTAAATTAGTTTTTATGAATATAAATTATGCACCAATTGTCATGTTTACATATTGTAGACTGGCAAATACTAAGGAAACCGTCGAGCACCTTCTTTTAAACGAAGAGGCAAAATATACTGATCTGATAATCTATTCAGATGCGCCAAAAAATGAGAATGCTGAAGAGGGCGTAAAAAAGACCAGAGAGTTTATTCATTCCATTACAGGTTTCAAGTCCCTAACTGTTATTGAAAGGGAAAAGAATATGGGACTTGCGAATAGTATTGTCGATGGCGTGACTTCTGTAGTAAACAAGTATGGTCGAGTTATTGTTTTGGAAGATGACCTTAGTGTTACTCCATATTTTTTGAAATACATGAACGAAGGCTTGGAAAGATATAAAGACAGAGAAGATATTATTAGTATTCATGGTTACATCTACCCAATAAAGAAAAAGTTGCCTGAGGCGATATTAATAAAAGGAGCCGATTGTTGGGGGTGGGCAACATGGAAAAGAGGATGGGATTTGTTCTCTTTTGATGCGAAGGGTCTATATGAACAGATTAAAGATACTCATAGAGAGAAAGAATTCGACTTTAACTATTCATATCCCTATATGGATATGCTAAAACGGCAAATAGACGGCAGTGCTGGTTCATGGGCTGTCTGTTGGTATGCTTCCGCATTTCTAAAAAATAAATATACCTTATATCCAGGTCAATCTCTTGTTCAATTGAACGATGTCGTGGGAGTAGGGTCAACACACGGATCTACACCAGTATCATTCCTGGCGAATTTAAAACAAGGTCCAATTAATTGGAGTCTTGTTGAAGATGTAAAAGAATCGATTGAAGGGAGATTGGCTATCGAAAGTTTTTTTAATTCAATAAAATCTTGGAAAAAGAAGATCTACGATTTTCTTACCAATATGCTTAAATAATTATAAGATAATATGGAATCATACATTATAGATTTAAAAACAATTGCGGATCCTCGTGGTTCCCTAACAGCTGTTGAGGGAGCACAGGATATTCCGTTCGAGATTAAGAGGATCTTCTATATGCATCATGTGTCATCAGACAGGGGTGGTCATGCGCATATAGATACAGATCAGGTACTTATACCTATTCATGGAAGTTTGAGAGTTAAGCTCTTCAATGGTAAGGAAACTGAAGAGTATGTGATGGACGATTGTACAAAAGGCCTTTATATCCCGCGGTTGTACTTTACTGATATGTATGAGTTCACTCCGGAGACCGTTTGTTTGGTGCTTTCCAGCACTCACTATGATATGGGTCGTTCCCTCCGTTCAATGGAGGCATATATGTCATATTTGAAAGAAAATAACATCATATGAGTAAAATTAATAACGAGAGTTTCTTTGCATCCTCTCTAACAAGAGAAAACAAGTTCCAGGACTTTAAAACCTTCAAGTCTTGGCTTGCAGAAAGATGCAAACCAGAAGAGTTCAAGGTAGAGCAAGTGCTCCTTGATGAAATGGAGAAATGGGCATTGGATAAGGATGGTGTCCGTATATCACATGAATCGGGTCGTTTCTTCCATATTGAAGGCCTCCACGTAAAGACCAACTTTGGTGGTGATAAAGAATGGGACCAGCCCATCATTAATCAACCTGAGATTGGTTTCCTTGGGTTCATTACAAGAGTCTTTAATGGAACAAGGTACTTCTTGATGCAGGCAAAGATGGAGCCGGGTAATATCAATACCCTCCAGATTTCTCCGTCACTGCAGGCCACCAAGAGTAACTTTACCCAGGTTCATAAGGGTAAGCGCCCAACATTCCTTGAATTCTTTAATGGCGAAAAAAAAGTTAAGATTCTTACTGACCACTTGCAGACAGAGCAGGGAGGACGTTTCTATCAGAAGCGCAATAGGAATATCGTTATTGAAATCAATGAGGATATTGAACTTCCCGAAGAGTTTTGCTGGTTGACTCTGGGTGAGATGAAAGCTCTGTTGAGAGAGGATAACGTGTTGAATATGGATACGCGTTCCGTCCTTTCTACAATCCCTCTGATTGAAGATGAAGTTATCAACAAGTTGGAGCCTTTTGACCTGTTTGATTTGAGAGCCAAACTTTCAAGTAATGGTAAGAAGTTCCTGAAATCATACGTGAGTAAAGAGAGCGTAAATTCTATTGATGCTTTACTTTCCTGGTACACCTCTCAAAAGACTAAATGGGAAATTGAGGTTACAAAGAAGCCCTTGTGCCAATTAGAAGGGTGGAGCATTAATAAGATGGCTGTGGAGAGTGATCCAAGGTTCTTTTCGGTGATTGGTGTAAAGGTAACGGCAGGAACTCGCGAAGTAACTCACTGGATGCAACCACTGCTTAAGGATTCCAACATCGGATTGTTAGCTTTCGTTTGCCAAGAGATTAATGGTGTATTGCATTTCCTTGTTCAGGCAAAAGTGGAGCCGGGCAACTTGGATATTATTGAACTTTCACCTACCGTTTCATGCTCTAACTATGAATATGTGAAGACTAAGGCAGAGCGTCCATTCCTGTTTGATGAAGTAATGAATGGTAAGGCCGTTATGTATGATTCCCTACAGTCAGAGGAAGGTGGACGATTCTATATGATTCAGAACCGCAACATGATTGTGGAAATTCCTGAATCTACCAAGGTTGAGCTGCCTTATAACTACACTTGGATGACGCTGGCACAAATGAAGGAGTTCATGCGTTATGGAATGTTCAATATTGAAGCACGTAGTATTATTTCAGCCATCAGTTTCATTGATTAAATAGGGTTGTTATGGCATCAATAATGTTTCTTGGCTACTCAAACCTTGTAAAAGGTAGAATCCTGCCTATCCTTAAAAAGGCAGGATTTACAGAAGTGAGTATTGCCAAATATGAAGGTCAGCCATGGGATGAGGATTATATGAATTGTGGTCTTCCTGTGACGTGTTATGATAACTATGAGGATGGCTTGGCAAACTTTAAAGGTGATGTAGTTTACGTCTCAACCGTCAATAGCACCCATGTCCTGTATGGCAAGAAGTCTTTAGATGCGGGGTTCAATACGATCATCGATAAGCCGGCTACAGCAACTTATGCGGAAGCACAAGAACTTGTGGAATTGGCGAAATCAAAAGGCTTATTCGTCGGAGAATCTACTGTGTATTTGGAACACCCTCAGTTGACAACTATTAAGGAGATATTTGCCAATAATGGTGATGTTCCCAAGATGCTTACAGTTCACTTTACTATGCCTCCTTTCAAGCCTGAGAACTTCCGCTATCAGAAAGCATTGGGCGGAGGCGCCATAATGGATACAGCACCTTATGCAGTTTCGGTAGCGAGATATTTCTTGGCTGGCGAACCTGAGCAGGTTTTCTGTGTAGTCAATGAAAGGCAATCTGACGGTTTGGATATAGAATATAGCTTGCTGATGCAATATGCTGACGGAAAGTCTATGATTGGTCATTTCGGTTTCAATACTGAGTATATCAATCAGGTATTCTTGATGGGCAACCGAACGAACGTTACTGTAAACCGCATCTTTACCATCCCTGATATAATGGAGAATGAGCTTGTGGTAAACCACATGAATGAGTGCACCAAAGTAACCACTCCTTCTGGAAACAATTTTGAATTATATCTTGCAAAGGCGTTAAGGAATATACACGCAAAACAATATTATGAGGCATACCAGAGTCTTCTGTCTGATGCCAAGGTTAAACAAATGATAATTAATAATATAAAGTAAAATAATATGAGCGAGAAAATTACAGTATGGGCTTATCTCAAAGAGTATGAGGAGACCAAAGACGAAATTCTGAAAGCAGTTACCGATGTGTTTGAATCAGGAACTCTGATTCTGGGGCAAAAAGGTAAGGACTTTGAACGTGCTTATTCAGATTATATAGGAACAAAATATGGTGTTGGTTGTGATAATGGAACAAACGCCATTTGGCTGGCATTGAAGGCCCTTGGTATTGGGGCAGGCGATGAGGTTATCACTGTGTCTAATACGGCTATCCCGACAGTTTCTGCCATTGTTACAGCAGGAGCAACACCAGTGTTTGTGGACATCAATCCCGAGACATACTTGATGGATGTTACCAAACTGGAGGCTGCTATTACGCCTAAGACAAAGGCCATTCTTCCTGTTCATCTCTTTGGCCAGTGTGTAGATATGAAACCTTTGCTCGAGATAGCCAAGAAGTACAATTTGAAGGTGATGGAGGATTGCGCACAGGGTCAGGGGGCTGAGTACCAAGGCAAGAAAGCCGGTAGCATGGGTGATGCCTCTACCACATCTTTCTATCCCACCAAGATTCTGGGCGGCTATGGTGATGGTGGTATGATTAATACCAATAGCGAAGAAGTGGATAAGGAACTTCGTCGCCTGCGTTTCTATGGTGCGGAGAAGACCTATTATGCCATTGAGCATGGATATAACTCTCGTCTTGATGAAGTTCATGCTTCTATTCTGCTGACTAAGCTTCCAAAGATTGAGCAGTATATTGCCCGTCGTCGTGAGATTACTGCTATGTATAATGAATTACTAGCGGATACTGATTTAATTCTTCCGAAGGAGGCTTCATACGGACGCCATGCCTACTATCTTTATGTAGTTCGCCATCCTCGTCGTGATGAGATTCTGGAGAAGCTTCGTGAGAACAATATCTTTGTTAACATCAGCTATCCATGGCCCATTCATACCATGACCGGTTATCAGTATCTGGGTTGGAAAGAAGGTTCGCTTCCGGAGACAGAGGCTGCTGCTAAGGAGATATTCTCGTTGCCAATGTATCCGTCTTTGACAAATGAAGAGGTAAGAAAAGTCAGCGAAGTTTTACACGTTTTGTTGTAAAAGATGACCACTACACTTTGTACTTTGTACAATAGCCTTTATCTTGATAAGGGCTTAGTTCTTTATGATTCCCTTTGCGAATGCACCAAGAACTTCAAACTATATGTCCTTTGTATGGATGATAAGTGTTATGAGGTTCTAACAAGCTTGAAGCAACAAAACCACTTTCCTATAAGGTTGTCCGAGGTTGAAGAGTATAACAAAGAACTTCTAGAGGCAAAACAAAATAGACCTTTTAGCGAGTATTGTTGGACATGTACATCTGCATTGTTATTATTCATATTAAAGAATTATGAAGAGCCAATATGCACTTATGTGGATGCAGACATGTATTTTTATCATGATCCGCAAGTGTTGATAGACGAAATGCTTGATGCGCGTAAATCTGTAATGATGGTCCCCCATCGTTTTACAGAGAATAACATTCATCTTTCCGAAAAAGTTGGAACGTATTGTATTGAATTCAATACATTTAGAAATGACGTAAATGGTCTTAAGGTCTTGAATCATTGGCACTCAAAGTGTTTGGAGTGTTGCAGCAACTTGGGCGATGGAATTCACTGGGGCGATCAGAAATACATGGATGAATGGCCTGACCTATTTCCCGAAATTGTACACATTTGCCAAAATGTTGGAGCAGGCATTGCACCATGGAACATTGAGGCTTATCGTGATTATGATGATAACAATGGGAGTATAAGATATGAAAGTGGTTGTACGTCTTCAATAGTATTCTTTCATTATGCATCATTAACTTATCGTTCAAGGCGATTAATCGACACAGGAATCGTTTGTACATCCAATTTGAATTATAAATTAGTTGAGAGCTTATATCAGTCTTATTTGTTAAAGATTGACAAGAAAAAAGAGAATATTTATTTAAATTATGGTATTGATACTCTTATAAAGAAACACCCATCTGCAATAGGACAACTTACTCTTAGACAGTGTATAACATCATCTTACTTGGGTGTATTTATTAGATCATTATTCCCACGAATGAATGAGGGCCATAGTTATATTGTCCGATTATAAACTTTTTTTATCATAATGTAAAATTGAAGACAATTTAAATTTATGGTAATAATTATTATAACAGTAATACTCATACTTTTAGTTTTACTGCAAAATAGAAAAACTCTTAATAAGGCGGCAAGGAGAATGCTGTTTTTATTCGTTGGCTATTGGGGCGTGGCGTTAACGATATCATCAATAGGTGTACCAGGACTAAATACGCCAAGTATGTTTAGTCTGTCAATGCTCTTAATAAGTGTTGTTATGTTTACAGTCGGTTTTTTAGTAGTAAAAGCTAGAGAATATGAGTACACACCATCTTCAGATGATTTACATTTGTTATTTCAGAAAATTCATAATTCAAGATTTTTTTTATTGCTAGTAATAATAGCAACAGTCCTTAGTGTTGTTCTTTTTGCAATTATGAGGGTTGTGCTAGCTCAGATTGGTGATTTAGGAGAGGTTCGAACAATGTACTTTGAAGGATCTCTTTTTGGTGGCACTATAGGTTGGGTTATGACTTTCTTTCTTACTCCGATTCATTATATTTGTATTCCTCTGTTAGGATATGGAATATTTTTCAAGAGAGATTGGAAAACAATTATAATTGCAATTTTTTTGTTGACATATGTTAGCCTTGGTGGAGGACGCTTTGGGTATGTGAGAATTGCGGCAGGCATTCTTTTTGTAATATTTTGTATGTTTAATGAAATAAAACTAAAAAGGAAACAATGGATGTCTTTTATTGTCGCCATGATAGGATTAGTTTATTTTATGGCATTAGTCTCAAATTCTCGTTCTACATATGATGGCAATTTTTACGAAAATACTTTTTTTAGTTTTCTTCATTATTTATGTGGCCCGATGTCTGCATTTGATTATGCTATAGACAATGATTATGTTAGACAAATGGGAGGGTATACTCTTGGCCGTTTGACTTTTTCATCTATTGATGATCTGGTTTATTTGTTTATACGAGTTTTAGGGTTTAGAATATATAATCCCATGCCTGATCTTATAGAAATTAAACAAGATACACAAATAGTTATAGGTGACACTACATGGAATGCACTTTATACAGCAGTCCTATATTATTGGCTAGATGGTGGAATTATTGGATGTATTATATTTCCATTTCTTATCGGAATTGGCTTTCGTTATTTAGTTAGATTCTTTTACCGTTATAGAACATGGCCTTTCCTTGTGATATTAGCTTTATTTTTTCAAGTTAATATGCATTCTGTGTCAGATTTTGAATTTAGCAGTCCTTTCAATTTGATATTAGTTCTTATATTATTTAGGATGGGAATGAAGAAGAAGGTTAATAATACTTATCAGATTGCATGAAAATGATTTTTATTGGCTGTTATTGCGAAGAGAGTCAGAAAGACTATCTATTCAAGATAACAGATGGACATATTTCAATAAGTGCATCAACTTTTCAAGATGCGGTTCTTGATGGGTTAGCTAAGAATAACTATACCCCGGTTTATATCGTAAATTTGCCTGCTATTGGAAGTTTTCCTAAAAGATGTAAGAAATTGTATGTTAAAGGTGGCTCTTTTGAATACAAAAGCGGTAAAGGTTATAACTGTAGCTTTATCAATCTTACATACTTTAAAAGGTTTTTTTGTGAATGGTCGATACGTGCTCAATTAAAACAAATTATTAAGAAAATAGAAAAGCAAGAAGACATTGTGATTCTTTCGTATTCACTGATGTATCCTTTATTATCACCGATAGTAAAAATTAAAAAGAAGTATACTGATAGAAAGATAAAAGTTGTGACAATAGTTCCGGACATGCCAGAATTTATTGACTATCCGAAATATGTTGACTCATTATACAGACTATCAACTTATATAGATGGGTTTGTTCTGTTGACAGAACAGATGGCGGAAAAGCTTAATGTAAAGAAACGACCATATGAGGTGATGGAAGGACTTTATCGCTGTAATCAAACAGAGAAGCCCACACCACTGACCAATAGACAGAAGGCGTTTTTTTATTCGGGCACTCTTGATGCCAGGTACGGAATTATTCAACTGCTTGAAGCTTTTACTCAGGTCAGAAACACTTCATATAAATTATGGATATGCGGAAGTGGCACACCTCAGGAAATTGAGGACATAAATAAATATGTAAGGAAGGATTCGAGAATAGAATATTTGGGTATACTTAAAAGAGATGAGGTTGTTGATTTACAAAAGAAAGCCTCCTTCCTAGTTAACCCACGTAATTGTAGTGGAGAGTTTACAAAATATTCTTTCCCATCAAAGACCATGGAATATTTGGCATCGGGTACGCCAACCCTCATGTTTCCACTCCCAGGAGCACCACGGGAATATTTTGATTATGTGGTTCTTTTTGATGAAAAGGAACCACATACAATTAAGGAGATAATAGAAAAGGTGATTTCCTCAGACTATTCGATCTATGAGGATTTAGGCAGGAAGGCGCAACGCTTCATATTTGATAACAAGACATCGGAAAAGCAAACGAAGAAAATAATTAAGGTTATAGAAAGTGTAAGAGGTCGGAGATATGGCGAACAATAAGCGAGTTCTGTTTTATTCAAGTATAAAAGATAAAGAGCTGTTTAATATCCAGCAGTTCTATCGAATTGATATCCAGATTCTGGAAGAAATAGGTTACGAGGTTATCCTCTCAAACAAAATTTCTGATGCGTGGAAATTTTGGCGATATGATTTTGTTTTTGCTTATTTCTATCGTTATGCATTTTTTGTGGCTCTATTTGCAAAATTGTTTGGTCGTAATACATATTTCACAGGGGGGATAGACTCATTAGATAAGGATCTTGTGACGGAAAAAGAATACAAGATTCAAAAATGGTTTTTTAAAATGTGTTACTATCTATCCAAGAGCTGCATTATTGTGTCAAAAACAGATGATAAGAATGTAAGGGCTCTTGTAAGTGGTAAGAAACTATCATATTCAGAGCACACAATTGATTCGAGCGGTTTTGATTGTGAGGTAAAGGACAAGGAGGATATTTGCACTACCATAGCTTGGCAAGCTACAGTTGCGAATGTAAAACGTAAAGGAGTTGATACTTCCTTGCGACTCTTTGCTAAGCTACATAAATTACCCAATTATGCTCAGTATAAGTTTATAATAATTGGGAAAACCGGTGAGGGCACAGAATACTTAAAAAAGATTGTTGAAGAATTAAAAGTTAGAGATTTTGTGGTATTTACAGATAGTATAACTGAGCAAGAGAAAGTTAATTACTTAAAACGTAGTAAAATCTATTTGCAGCTATCTCTTTTTGAGGGCTTTGGTGTAGCTTCTATGGAAGCTCTTTGTGCAAAAAATATTGTTGTTCATTCAGGAAAGGGTGGTTTGAGTAATCCCATATATAACGATGGGATATGCGTTAATATTGACCAACCCATAGAAGAGATCTATAAGCAGCTTATTAAAGGTCTTGAAGTTTTTGACAGCCACATGTTGGATCACGCATATGATAATGTGTGTAAAAACTATGATAATGCGAGAAGAAAAGCTGACTTTGCGAAGATTATTCAAGAATAGTTTTTAATTTGTAATTTTTCCTTTGCAATAATATATGTACAAATTTTTTTTTAAGAGAGTCTTTGACTTTTGCATATCTTTGGTGGTCTTGTTACTGATAGGATGGCTCCTAATTATCATTGCCATTTGGCTACACTTTGCGAATAAAAACGCTGGGGCTTTCTTTACGCAAGAGAGGCCCGGCAAAGACGGCAAGATATTCAAGGTTATTAAGTTCAAAACAATGACTGATGAGAAGGATGCGGAGGGTAATTTGTTGCCGGATGAAAAGCGTTTGACCAAAGTTGGGAAGTTCGTTCGTAGTACATCTATTGATGAATTGCCGCAACTGATCAATGTTTTCAAAGGCGATATGGCTTTGATTGGGCCAAGACCTTTGTTGGTGCAATACCTTCCACTATACTCTCCTGAACAGGCTCGACGTCATGAAGTGAGGCCAGGGATCAGTGGTTGGGCTCAATGTCACGGTCGTAATGCCATCAGTTGGACAGAAAAGTTTAAACTGGATGTATGGTATGTGGATCATTGCACATTATGGACAGACATAAAAGTTGTTTTCATAACCATTAAGAACGTTCTGATGCGGAAAGACATAAATTCTGCAACATCAGCAACAATGGAGTATTTCGATGGAACAAATTGATAAAGTATATCTTTACGGAGCTAGTGGGCACGCAAAGGTCGTTAAGGACATCGCCAATCTTGCTTGTGTAGACGTTCCCTGTCTGGTAGATGATAATCCTAACGTTAATACACTTGACGGGCTTCCCGTTGTGCATTCGGCTGATGGTTTATCTCCAATTATTGTAACAATTGGAGATTGCCAGATTAGACGCAAGATTGTTAACAAGCTTGGAGATCGAGAGTATTTAACACTTGTACATCCAAAAGCAGTTAAGGCTGAATCAGTAACAATTGGTTATGGAACGGTTGTTATGGCTGGAGCCATATTGAATCCGAATGCTTCAATAGGTAAGCATAGTATTATAAATACAGGTGCTTCATTAGATCATGATGTTAAGGTCGGGGATTATGTCCACATCGCTCCTCATTGCACGTTATGTGGCGAGGTAGAAGTTGGCGAGGGGTCTTGGATAGGAGCAGGAACGACTGTGATACAAGGAATACATATTGGAAAGGATTGCTTCATAGGAGCAGGCTCGGTTGTTGTCAAAGACATTCCTGACAAATGCTTGTGCTATGGAAATCCTGCGAGAATTATTAGGAAGGATTATAGTAAATAATATGAATTTAGTATTTCTTACTCTAGTACGTATATCAGATATAAAAGAGCGAAATCTCTACGCGGATCTCATGCGCAAGTTCAGGGATGAAGGACACAATGTGTATATAGTTACTCCCTATGAGCGCAGGATGGGTAAAGATACTTCTCTTGTGAAGAGCAATGGTGTTCACATCCTTAATGTGAAGACGCTTAACATACAGAAAACGAATATTTTTGAGAAGGGTATAGGAACACTGTTGTTAGAAGGTCAGTATAAGGCTGCAATTAAGAAGTACCTAGGAAACGTTAAGTTTGATCTCATTACTTATTCCACTCCTCCAATTACATTCACGAATGTAGTTAGGTATTTGAAAAAGGAAAATCCTCAGTCTATCACATATCTTCAGCTCAAAGATATCTTCCCTCAGAATGCGGTTGATATTGGGATGATGACCAAGACAGGGATAAAAGGTTTGCTCTACAAGTTCTTCCGTAACAAAGAGAAGAAACTATATGCCGCATCTGACTATATTGGTTGCATGAGTCCTGCAAATGTTGATTTTGTATTGAAGCATAATCCCGAAATCGACCCGTCAAGGGTTGAGGTGGCACCTAATTCGATTGAATTAACTGAGAAGGTGATGGCCCCCGGTCAGGTAAAGGCTGAAAGATACTATATCAGGAGTAAGTATAATTTACCAACTGATAAGCCCATCTTCATTTATGGTGGGAATCTGGGCAAACCACAAGGGATTGACTTTTTAGTGAAATGCCTTGATGCTAATAAGAACCGGGAGGATTGTTTCTTTGTTATCGTTGGTTCTGGAACCCATTATGGCTTGATATCGGATTGGTATGATAGAAATAAATATGTTAACGTTAGGCTAATGCAATCTCTGCCCAAAGTTGACTATGACTTATTGGTTAAGCATTGTGATGTGGGGCTTATTTTCCTGGACCATAGATTTACCATACCAAACTATCCTTCTCGATTGCTTAGTTATCTGGAAAATAAGATGCCCGTTATTTGTGCTACAGATAAGAATACGGACATCGGCAGAATGGCGGAGCAGAATGGATATGGGTTTTGGTGTGAAAGTGTAAAGCCGGAAGATTTCACAGCTCTAGTGGATAAAATGTTGAACTCGGATAGAAATTCTATGGGAAAGAAAGGATATGAATTCTTGAAGGCCAATTATTTGGTGGAGCATACATATAAAGCAATTATCAGACATCTTAATGAAAAATAATTAATTGAAAATATTTACAACAATGAGTGTATTTAAAGACAAAACCCTCTTGATTACAGGAGGTACTGGTAGTTTTGGTAATGCAGTGTTGAACCGTTTTCTCCGTACCGATATTGGAGAGATTCGCATCTTTAGTCGTGATGAAAAGAAACAAGACGATATGCGCCATGATTTCCAAGCGCGTATGCCGGAAGTGGCCAATAAGATAAAGTTCTATATTGGCGATGTGCGTAACAAGAGCACACTAAAGTATGCGATGAAGGGGGTGGACTATGTGTTCCATGCAGCTGCTCTGAAGCAGGTTCCTTCATGCGAGTTCTTCCCGATGGAGGCAGTTAAGACTAACGTGATTGGTACGGACAACACCCTCGATGCCGCTATTGATGCGGGTGTGAAGTGCGTCATCTGTTTGAGCACGGATAAAGCTGCTTATCCCATCAATGCGATGGGTATCACCAAGGCCATTGAAGAGAAGATTGCGGTGGCCAAGTCAAGGCTGAGTGGTGATACCAAGATTTGCTGCACTCGCTATGGTAATGTGATGTGCAGCCGTGGTTCTGTAATTCCTTTGTGGATTGATCAGATTCGTAAGGGTAACCCTATCACCCTCACTGAGCCAAAGATGACTCGCTTCATCATGTCACTCGAAGAAGCTGTTGACCTTGTGCTCTTTGCTTTCGAGAATGGTAAGAATGGTGACATTCTGGTGCAGAAAGCTCCCGCTTGTACGATTGAGACTCAAGCAAAGGCTGTGGTTGAACTGTTCAAGCATCAGGCTCCTGGAGAACCCGAAATTCGCGTGATTGGTATTCGTCATGGTGAGAAGATGTATGA
>JAEEGL010028911.1_pt1 | contig 16798 bp, 9 predicted proteins | sample 9134231 | NCBI WGS metagenome assembly JAEEGL01 (sample SAMN16246548, study PRJNA631951) | gut metagenome | biome: gut microbiome; feature: rumen; material: fiber-attached | host: Bos | place: Iran: Karaj | collected 2018-10
ACGACGAGGAGGAATAAGAAATGCGTATGATGGGCTTTGGAAGAGATGATAAGATGATGGAAACGCCGGACATGCCGATCCCGGCGATTGAGGAACCGAAGAAGCCGGTGAAATCCATGGTGCGCGTCGAATTTGACGACGCCGGGTACAAGCTGACGTATTTCAACGATCGGTTCGACTTGAAACCGGGTGATCGCGTATTCGTCAGCGGCAAGCTCGCGGGAAAAGTCGGAGTCGTATGCACGGTGACGACGCGGTTCCGCGTCAAGCTGTCGGACTACGAGCGCGTGATCGCGCTTGCGCAGACGCCGGTTCACGGGACGTACAAGCCTGTTGCGGACAAAATGCTGAGCTACGACGGCAACGCGCTTTCTCCGGAAGCGTTCCGCGCATGGGTGCTGCCGCCGGCGGAGCCGTCCGAAGATCCGGACGACGAGGTGTTCTACGGCGACGGGTTTGTGATTCAGCTGGACGATCCGCACAATGCGGAGGACGTCGACCACGCGGTGTTCGAACGCGCGCTGGAATACTGCAGATCCGGCAAGATCGGCTACGTTTCCGTTCGGAACGGGGTCGGGCGCGCGTATGTGGAGGGCAATCAGTGGTACGAACTGGAGTTCCGGCTCCGTGACAACCGCATCGAGGAGGCCTACTGCGGCTGCCCGTATGCGGGGCTCTGCAAGCACCTGCTTGCGGTGGCGATCATGCTCTCCGCCTTCGCAGGGCACGGCGATCTCGATCTCACGCGCGACTTCGTGCTGATCGACACCGATCGCTTCTATGCAATGATCAAACAGAATGACCAGGGGGTAACGGTTTAACCGTACCACGGGGACGGGATCGGAACACACCTCCTATTCACACATCCGATCCCGTTCCACTCTTTATATGCCGATTATTGTGTTTTTAAGGACAGCATGCACTACATATTACATATTTATTCAGTTACTATTAGAATTCAAAGTGATATGGCAGTTGAAAAGAAATGTGCGTAATGATATAATCATATTAAAATAGGAACAATATAATGTTTTTTGATTATTCGGGATTGTGGAGCGGGAATGATAAACTATATTGATTTATTTGCCGGGGCAGGCGGATTATCCGAAGGATTTTCTTCTTCAGGTTATCATCCAATAGCACACGTCGAAATGAACAAAGATGCCTGTTGTTCATTAATGACGCGGGCATGTTACTACTATCTGAAAGAACACAATCAATTGGACTTGTATAAATCCTATCTGACAGGGCGGATTACAAGAGAGGCTTTATATTCTGCAGTGCCCCGGGAGGTGATTGACTCAGTCATCAACCTGACCATGAGTGAAGATACAATGCCGGAGCTCTTCACACGGATTGATAGTCTTCTCAATAGGCAGGGTATAGGGAAAGTAGATCTCCTTGTGGGAGGACCTCCTTGTCAGGCATACTCTCTTGTGGGACGTGCTGTAAAAAGTGACGGAATGGTCAATGATCCGAGAAATTACCTGTATAAATTATACGTTAAGGTTCTGGCAAAGTATCAGCCGCAGATGTTTGTTTTTGAGAATGTTCCAGGATTGTTCAATGCAAACAAGGGAGCATATTATCGTGACATGGTTAAGGCGTTTGAAGATGCGGGGTATAGTCTCGGTTCCAAAATTCTGAATGCCGCCGACTTTGGGGTGTTACAGTACCGTCGCAGAGTAATCCTGATTGGATGGAAAAATGGCACACATCATCAGTATCCTGAGTTTTCTTCAATAACAAACCATTATACGGTTGCAGATATTCTTAATGATCTGCCTGCTATTCAGGCAGGACAAAGAGCAGACAATTACTGTGCCGGAGAGTATAGTACTTATCTTTCTGATAGCGGTATACGAAAAGAAGGTGATATCCTCACATGGCATGTCTCAAGACCGAATATTGAACGCGACCGCGAGATTTACAGATGTGCTATCAACACATGGAATACTCAGAACAAGCGAATAAAATATACAGAACTGCCTGAGGAGCTCTGTACACATAAAAACCGCGATGCTTTTCTGGATCGGTTTAAGGTCGTTGCAGCAGAGCTGCCGGCTTCTCATACTGTATTGGCTCACATTTCAAAAGACGGACACTATTTTATTCATCCGGACCTTAATCAGGCACGATCCATCTCAGTAAGGGAAGCAGCAAGGATACAGTCATTCCCGGATGATTTCTATTTTGAGGGATCCCGGACCGCAGCGTTTATACAGATCGGAAATGCTGTTCCTCCTTTAATGGCAAGAGGTATAGCAACGGAACTAAAGAAGCAGTTTGAGGAATAAGTATGGGCGAATCCACGATTAACACATTCTACAAAAACTTCATGGAAGAAGTTTCCATGGCCGGCAGTTCCGAAACATATGGCTGGGAACCGCAGGACTTCTTTACTGTCGTGATGCTGGATTATCTTGAAGAAGCCGGCGAAGCAGATGCTCCGGTTATTTGTCCTTTTCGCGGATACGGACTGCAATTAAATGCATATTCTTTTGCTGAGGATTATTCCAACGTTGATATTTATATCAGTATTTACAGTGAAAGCGAAACGTTGCAGTCGGTTTCCAGAAACGAAATTGATGCAGCAATTAAACGGGCTATTCAATTGTATAGAAAAGCAACAAACGACCTGTATTCTTCTTTTGAGAAGGATAATGATACATACGAGTTCGCAATTACAATTCATAATCAGAAGAACAGTATAAAAACTGTCAGGGTGATAGCCCTGACCAATGGCGTTACAAAGCCGATCAATCTGAACAATCTGGAAATTGATAACACCGAAGTATCCTTCGAAGTCTGGGATATGGATAGACTATACCGGTGCGCTACATCTGGCAAAATGCGGGAAACAATTGAAATAGACTTTTCTGAGTCGTTTGGCATCACTATTCCCTGCATTGAAAATACGACTTCAGAGAAATACAGCGTTTATCTTGCAATAATCAGCGGCGAAGTACTATCGGCGATTTATGAACAACACGGGCCGAGACTTCTGGAAAGGAATGTTCGTTCTTTTCTACAGGTTAAAGGCGCGGTAAACAAAGGAATTCGTGACACACTCAGGGATGAGCCTGAGATGTTCCTTGCATATAATAACGGTATATCAGTTACAGCAGAAAGTGTAGATATAGTTCGGGACGAGAATAATAAGCCGTCAATCAAGAAAATCCGCGATATGCAGATAGTTAATGGCGGCCAGACCACTGCGTCGATTTTTAATGCGAAAAAAGACAAGAAAATCGATGTTGATCTGAGCAAAGTATATGTTCAGATGAAGCTATCGGTGATTGATTCGTCGGAGAATATGGATGAGATTGTTCCGAAGATTTCAGCATTTGCTAATACGCAGAACAAGATTCAGATGGCTGACTTTTCGGCAAATGATCCGTATCACAGACGAATTGAAGAACTATCGAGAATAATCTGGACACCGGCTGTAAACGGTTCAAAATCAAAGAATTGGTTTTATGAAAGGGCCAGGGGTCAGTATACAGATATGCTTTCTAAAGAAACGACAACGCTGAGAAAGAAAGCATTTAAAGATCTACATCCGTTGTTCACGAAAACTGATCTTGCTAAATATGAGAACACGTGGGATCAGTTGCCTTATCAGGTGAGTGAAGGCGCACAGAAGTGTTTCAAAAAGTTTACCCTTCGCTTAAACGAAAGAGGAGGATTTGTTCCTGACGAGATATACTATCATCGGTTAATTGCAAAAGTAATTCTTTTCCGCAGAGCTGAAAAACTCGTGCAGGATCAGCAATACGGTGGTTACAGGGCAAATATTGTTACATATACTCTGGCATTTTTGTCTTATAAAACCGCACAGCGCCTTGACCTGGATAGTATCTGGAAAAACCAGTCGTTAACAGCTGCGACAGAAGACAATATAATAGCAATATCAAAACTCGTCCATTCATTAATAACAAATCCTCCGGGTGGAGCAAATATCGGAGAATGGTGTAAAAAACCAAAGTGCTGGGAGGCAGTAAAAGGACTTTCTTATACTATAACAAAGGAGCTCGAGAACGAATTAATAGAGGTCAGCAAACCATTTCTTGTGGTTTCTTCTGCAAGTAATGCAAGCACATCCGCATTAAACACTGCGACACCGCAGGAATCTGCTGTTATTAATCAGGCTGCGTCACTACAACCGGCAGTATGGTATGCATTATCCAGATGGGCAAAGGAAACTGGGAATTTTCAGGGGTGGCAAAGGAGCATCGTGTTTAGCGTCGGGCAGACAATTGCACGAGGGAAAAAACCTTCCTTCAAGCAAGCGGTACAGGCACTAAAAGTATATGAGGAAGCAGTTGACAAAGGATTCCATATCTGATTGATTTACGGGGGAGCATTATGCTGGAATGGAATGAGTACTTAGGAACCCTGATGAAAACTCAGACAGTAATGGATAATGTGTTACTGTCTTACAGGGATCATGAAAACGGGGCACCTATTTCTCCATTGATAAAGGCAAGTATTCTGATGCTTGAGGATATGATTTCTTTTCAGGGAAATCATAATGTTTTTGTTTTTCCGGAAATTAACCAGCTTTCCAGGGAGTTCCTTATATCTAAAGTATTGTTCAACATCTTGAACGCCGGGAAGATTCAAATGACATATGATCCCGAAAAATTCAAACCAGGTCAGATCCTGAAATACAAGGGGTGTTCAGTTGAATTTGAGAGAATTGAGGATTACAACGGAATAAGCCGTATCTGGGTCAGGTTCTCTGATGGTATGTCATACGGGGTACCCATAGAAATAGCGCCATATTTTCAGATCAGCGATAGTAAAAGACTATCATCATATAAACGGTTTTCAGAAAAGTATTCTGCATATGAGGCAAAAGCAGATCTGATGGATCCTGCTCAAAGTAGGAACTTTTTGCAGATACTTGAGAATCATAAGACCCATCTTAACGGTTCGATCTTCTATGTTTCCGGAATAAAGGGAGCAAAGGACTTCCTGACATCTGCCGAAATAAATAACAGAAAACTTACAGAAGTGCTTTACATGGCACAAACAAATGGTGACGGCGAGCTGACAAATCTGTCAGCGGGGCAGCTTTCCGGAAACCCTGCTATCATAATTGCTTCCGACTTGTATGCAGTACAGAATTCAATCAGCAAAGGTGTCACTCCACAGTCAATGATAGTTGATTTGTCGGCTGTATCGATAGATCGTCAGCTGGACGTTGTTGATAGCCTCGCTCAATATAGATTCCCCATTGTGTGTATAACAAATACAGCAGATTCTTTTGAGCTTACCCCGCTGACCGATCGGGGCTACAATCTCTGGAGATGGGATCATGACAGCATAACTTCAGCAGTACAATCGGAAAAGGATGACAAAGCAGAAACACGGGCCAGAAACTGCGCGCAGCAGGAAGTGATTTACCATCGTCTGCCTGAAGAATACATCAGTACAGCGGTTCGCCTACTGTACAGTCAAAGAACAGAAGTGGAAGATCAGAACCCCAGAATTACGACCACTTTTGAAAAACTCTTTTCTTTCGCATTGCTTATGCTGAAAATGGTGACGAACCCGGATGCGCGCGATAAGGATAAAAATCGTCAGTTGATTACTGATTGTAAAAAAGCGTTTGAAGATAACAAGCGCTTTATCAGCCGGGATCTCTATCAAAATGTAACGGATGCAGCGGATTCTCTGATGGGGATCTGTGAATCTGACTATAAAAACCCGAAATTTGAATACATTTGCGATACTCTGTTATCTGAGGGACAGTATAATTCTATCTGTATCATTATTCCTGAAAGAATGGACAGATCAAAGATTGAGAAATACTGGTGCGGTCTGGGGATGCCATTTAAAATCTCTGTTGTATATCCCCAGGAATACCTTGATGACAAAGAGAACACTTATGATCTTGCCATTATTTCCGGCTGGCTTGGCAATAAATCAATGCGACAAATCATATACGGCTTTTTGTCAAAGTCATATCTGGTATTAACTTATCCGTGTGAAGAGCCGTGGAAGAAATCGCACACCAGATACTGGAAAAAATCGCTGGATAATTCCCGTAATGGTGAGATCATTAAAAAATCATTCAGCAAGCGCGGACGGCTGATTTCAACGGTAAGATTTGAGCATGTCCAAGAAGAAGAGCCGGTACACGTTGTTGACGAGTTTGAAGAGATTGAAAAAGTTGTCAGGGAAAACAAGTATAAGCAGTATGGGGGATCCGGCAGAGCATCAGATAGTGTTGAAGCATATCCCGTTAGTTTCGTAGGCGGATATCTTGCTTTCTACAGAACAGGACACAAGGCTTTGGTTGCAACAGACATTATCGCAAATAATGGTGACTCACTAAAAGAAAAACTGCCTGAAAAACTCGAAGTCGGTGACTTTGTTCTTATCAGAGAAACTGAGCGGGATATTATTCGTGAAATTGCAGACAGGATTCTTGCCGCAGAGAAAAAGACACATCTTAGGGCACTCTCATCGAAATGGCGCGAAGCACTTTCTGTCGAGAGTCTGTTCTCCACGCCTGAAGAGATATACAGAAAACTGTGCCGTCATGGCTGTAAAAAAGACTATATGACGGTAAAAAACTGGTTGAATAATGAAGACCTGATTCAGCCGGGTGATAAAGATGATCTTTTATGTATTGCTGAAGCAACAGGAGACATGGTGTTAAAAGAGAAGCTTGAGGAGATCTATAAAGCTGGGAAAGAGGTCCGCAGAGCACATGTCAATGCCGGCAGGATTTTGTCCCAACGGTTAAGAATCAAGATCAGTGAACATATTCGCGAATTGAACGATATTGATGCGTTCAATGTATGGGATCCGATTACGCTACAGCTTGAGGATATTGGCCAGGTCCGCATCCTGAAAGTAATTGATGTCAGTAACAGGATTACGATTGACATAGGGAACACGAACAGACTGCTGACAGAGTGAGAGGAATGAGTTATGGCAAAAATGATACCTTCAGTCCTGTCTCCGGACATTAAAAGCGCTGCAGAGAAACATATTTTCAACTGGTTTAGAGATGATCCGAGGACAGACGACTGGATTGTCCTGCATTCTCTTGGCATTGCAAATCATAAAAGCGTTATCCACGGAGAGACAGACTTTTTTGTGCTTGCGCCGGAGATGGGCGTGTTCGCGCTGGAAGTGAAAGGCGGAAGAGTTTGCAGATCAGGTGGAGTATGGTCGTTTACGAACAGATACGGCAATGTAAACACAAAAGAACGGGGACCGTTTGATCAGGCCTGGGATGGCATCCATAGCATTATTGATGACCTTAAAGAAAAACTGGATCAGGCTCACCAGCATCTGAGAAATGTTTTTTATGGAATCGGTGTTATGTTTCCGGATGTCGAATATGTTACTGTCGGATGTGATGAAGAGCAATGGCAGGTATTTGACTGTAACGACGGTAATAATATTTTTGATTATATTAAGCGCATTTTTGCCGGAGCATGTGAAAAATGGAAAGCCACATATGGATGTGATGTGCCCCGGAACAGACTTCCTTCGGAGGAGGATGTGGAATACCTGGCGTCACTGCTTCGGGGGGACTTTGACAAAGCAGTAGCAGTCAGCGTTCAGATCAGATATGCCGAGGAGGAACTTGTCAGGCTTACTAACGAGCAATATCGCTGCATTGATCAGCTCGATGACAATAAACGGTGCCTCATTGAAGGCGGTGCGGGAACCGGGAAAACGCTTATTGCTATAGAAGAGGCAAAAAAGGCAGCATCACAGGGGCTCAGAGTTGCTTTGCTTTGCTATAATAAGAATCTGGGTGACTGGATGGAAAAGTACTTTGAGGATGTGCCGGTAAACCTTCGTCCGAAGTATGTTGGTACGTTTCATAAGTATATGGTTAAAATGTGTAAGAAAGCCGGAGAGCGGCTCAGATTTCCTGATGAGGATGATAGTGTATACTTTTATGCTGAAGACCTGCCGATCAGCACCTGCATTGCATTGTCACAGCTAAGAGAAGATCGATTTGACAAGATCATTGTTGATGAAGCGCAGGACATCATCACAAAAAAATACCTGGATGTCATGGATAAAATGATTCTGGGAGGACTGGCCAGAGGAAAGTGGACACTTTTGGGAGATTTTTCACAGCAAGCAATATACAGTACTACCCTGACAGGTTCAGCAATGAAGGACCTGATAGAGGAAAGAACATCTTTTATAAGATTCAAACTGACTATTAACTGCAGGAACACAAAAACCATCTGTGATGAAATCAGTCTGGTAACCGGTTTTCAGGCGCCAAGTGAAGTATGGTCGAAGGTTGACGGTATTCCTGTACAGTATCATACTTATTCTTCCAGAGACGAAGAAAAGAAAAAACTGGCGGAAGTGATAAGGTCCTTGCTGGACGGGCATGTCTTGCCCAAGAGTATCAGTATTTTGTCTCCTGTCAGGAAAGAAAACTCCATAGTATCTGAGTTATCTGAATTCGATATACGTGATTATAAAACCTATGCAAACAACAGATTGTCTTTTTGTACAATTCAGGGATTCAAGGGATTAGAGAACTCTGTAATCATACTCGTGGATATTGACACTATTGCTGATAAACAGTTGATGTATGTTGCGCTTAGCCGGGCAAGGACGGGCTTATACGTAGTCGAATCAGATAAAGCAAGAGAAGAATATGTAGGGATCCAACTCAGGAGGTTGTCAGATGGATACAAGACGTAAACAGATTATTGATATTATCGAACGCGAGTTTATCGGACCGGATCCGGTAAACGTTCCCGGACTGATCCAGGATAATGGCGAAGAAATACTCTCCTCGGATCCGCCGCGCGTCAGGTACATTGCCGGTGTTCTTTTCCCGCAGAAAGTCAGCAAAGACGACGATGCACAGGATAACGAACCGGTCGAGAATGAACCTGAAGAGATAGAAGATGAAGGCGGCAAACCGGAGATCGAAAACAGCTACGGCAAAGAAATGCAGGAAATTGAAGAACTGCTGAATCTTTCAAATTCGTTTCAGCAGTCTGCAATCAGCATGACTATTGCAACGAACCCTAGAGATACAATTACCGTATCAGTATCTGCCGGTCAGTATCTGTCAGTCAGAGAGCGTGATCCCAATACCGAAAAGGAACATGAAAAATACCCGAGAGTTCCGATAGCATGGGACAATGCAGGTGCTCCCCTTGAATTTCCACAGAAAGGAATAAAAAAATATACTGTCAGAAACAAAGACAGAGATACTGCTTTGTGTTTTTCTGTCACATTCAGATACTCCAAAAACGATGTCCGCCTGTATACACTTACTCTGGAAAACACCAATAGTGCTGTTAATGGAAAATCGACAGATAAGGACTGCTATTTCCAGGCTGGCTTCACAGTCCGCTCTAAGAAGGGGTTTGCCCCCTTGCCCGAGAATGAAAAACTAAACTATAATGATTTAGACTTCTTTTCCAATCGGATGATGTACAGAAATGTCAAAAGCTATGCAATCGGGCATGGCTGTGCCGCTTCGTGGGAAGAAGACAATGCATCTGTAGTACATGAAATCAGGACTTCAATCTTTCCGAAATATGAAATAAAACCAATCGTTCCTGGTGCAATAGACGGCGTTTCACTTGAAATGTATAGACTGTCTGACTATGGAAACAAGAAGGACATTTTAGTCGAACTGAAACAGCTATGCACTGAATATGAAAAATGGATTGATAGTCTTAACAGCAAAGTCCCGGAGATATCGGATAAAGAAACGGCTGTCAGACACACTAATGCCTGCAGGGATTGCCTGAACAGAATGCGTGACGGCATTCGGCTACTGGAAGAAAACAACACAGTCTGTCTTGCGTTTCAGTTAATGAACCGTGCAATGCTGCTGCAGCAACTGCATTATAATCTCCCGCTTCAGACGTGGGGCGTAGATCAACAGGATCATTTATATCTGGAGAACGTAATTGACAGGTTGCCTGACATTAATGACCGGAGCACATGGTATCAGGGTGACAAAAGAATATACGGCAAATGGCGTCCTTTTCAGCTGGCATTTGTGCTGATTAATCTGCGTTCCATGTATGAAAAAGACTGTCATGACCGTGGACTTGTGGATTTGATCTGGTTCCCGACCGGCGGCGGCAAAACCGAAGCGTATTTAGGATTATCTGCCTATACAATCTTTATCCGTCGGCTGCTGAATAAGAATAATGCAGGAACCGCAATTCTAATGCGGTATACTCTCAGATTGCTGACTTCCCAGCAGTATGAGAGAGCTTCTTCTATGATATGTGCATGTGAAACGATCAGAAGAGAAAAGCCTGAACTATTAGGTCCGGACAGGATCTCAATAGGCCTTTGGGTTGGAGAAGATACCTCCCCGAACAATATGATCAGTGCTGTAAAGGAATACGATAAGCTATATAATGGATCTAGTGACATTAATCCGTTTATTATGCTTAAATGTCCGTGGTGCGGTGCACAAATGGGCGTTGTTAATAAACGCGGAAAACTTCGTGAGACCCCGGGATACAGGAAAGTCAAGGTCGGGCAGAGTAAGAAAATCATTTTTCAGTGCGCAAACAGAAAGAATCATTGCGATTTCGCTGAAGACGGCAATGAACTGCCTCTTTATGTTGTTGATGACGATATTTATGACAAGACTCCAACCTTGCTGCTTGGAACGGTTGATAAATTTGCGATGCTCCCGTATCTGCCTGATGCACAATCTGTATTCGGGATTAGAAACGGCAAGAGGATTACAGCACCGGATCTGATCATTCAGGATGAGTTGCATCTGATTTCGGGACCGCTCGGATCGATGGTCGGTCATTATGAAACAATGATTAATGAACTGTCATCTTATACAAAAGATGGCAAAGTGGTTAAGCCGAAAATTATTGCCTCTACGGCAACCATCAGCAGGGCAAGCGAACAGTGTCATGCTCTTTATGGGTGTGGTAAAGAAAATGTCAGACAGTTCCCGCCTTCAGGACTGGATGCTGGAGATTCTTTCTTTGCAGTCGAAGACAAAACAGCACCAGGGCGGGAATATGTCGGGATTCTTGCCAATGCGTCTTCGTCAATGGCCACTACTACGATCCGGTTGTATGCGGCATTGCTTTATGCAGCAAAAGCAATCAATGTTGATAGTGAAAGTGATAGAGATGGTTACTGGACAAATGTCGGCTACTTTAATAGTATTCGCGAACTGGGACAGACCGAGACATGGATCAGAGCTGATATCGATGAGTATCTGCATGTTATCTATAAGCGGAGATATGAGGATAAACAGGAAGGTTATAAGGAAAACCGCAGATATATCTGGGAAGATGAGGAACTTACTAGTCGCGTAAGAAGCGATAAAATACCAGCTGCATTACAGAAGCTGAGCATACAGTATCCCACCGAAAAGGATGAGAAGAGACCGGTAGATATCTGCCTGGCAACAAATATGATTTCAGTCGGTGTTGACGTACCTCGCCTTGGACTGATGACGGTTTCCGGTCAGCCTAAAACGACATCTGAATACATACAGGCAACAAGCCGTGTCGGAAGAGATAAAAAAGCTCCGGGTCTTGTTTTCACGCTTTACAACCCGGGTAAACCACGGGACAAATCTCATTACGAACATTTCCAAACATATCATTCCCGGGTTTACTGCAGTGTTGAGCCTACGAGTGTTACTCCTTTTTCGGCTCCTTTGCGTGAAAGAGCTTTGCATGCTTTGGTTATTGGTATAATGAGGCTGGAAGGCGATGATGCTTTTAACAGTAATCCCCCGAGAATTCCGGACGAAGAAAAGATCGAAAGAATAAAAAAGCTGATACAAAACAGGATCAGAAGCATTGAACCTGAGGAACTTGCTCCGACCATGATGCATATCGATGAGATTCTTGAATCATGGGAGGTCTGGGAGCCGCAGAAATACCAGGATTTTTCGTGTGGAGATGAGTTGCCATTGATGTTCCCGGCAGGGAGCCGGCGCAATGAAGCATGGGGTGATGAGAGAGGCTTTTCAACTCCGACTTCGATGAGAAGCGTAGATGCACAATGTGAAGCATATGTGCTTGAGAATGGATACTTTGCGGAGGATTAACAATGTCTATCATTAGAAAAAAACCTATGCGCAGGAGTGCGCTTATTAGTCCCTGGGGAGTTGGGTCAATTGTTCCTTTCCCGAATGATGAATCGTTGATGATTACCGGCCTTGATATGTGGGCATATTCATCGACGGAACCATTTCTAATCAAGGATGAAAGACTTCAGAAAAGGCTCGGGGTTAAGGAATTGCGGTGGCCTCCGGATTTCAGGGATAAGAAATCCGACCCTTCGAATTGCTTCCTCAAAGTACCTGCAGTCAGATTCCCCAGATGGCAGTACTGCCCGTTTTGTGGAACGATGCAAAAAGTTGGGTTGTTTACAAAGCAGCCCACCTGTGATGCATATCAATGGCCTCACGGAAGAAAATGCAATCCGAGTGCCCGTTTCAGACATCGGCTAATCCCTGAAAGATTTGTTGTGGTGTGCCCAGAAGGCCATATTGACGATTTTCCTGTTGCAGAATGGGTGCATCAGGATCCAGAATACCATTATAATCCGGAAACATGCAGAATACGCAGAACTACCGGCGGTACTTCAGCTGCGTTGACGGGAATTCGTTATGAGTGTTCATGTGGCGCCAGCAAATCAATTGCAGCCGCACTTCGCCCCGGAGCGTTGAGAAAAATCGGCTACCATTGTATGGCTGCAAAGCCTTGGCTCGGAATGGATTCTGATCCGGATCATCCTTGCAACTGTGATGTAGATAAACTGAAAGTGTTGCAACGTGGCGCCACTAACGTCTGGTTTGCTGATACGAGGAGTTCCATCTATATCCCGACAGACGATCAGACTATGTCCAGAAGAATAGTAGGGATTGTTAATTCTCGATTGAATTATGTAATGAATCACAGGCTCAATGGTAGTATTCCAAGAGATATAATAAATATGCTTGCAGAAATGGAGAATGTTAACCCAGATGAGCTTTTCCTAGCATTTGAGCGGAAGATTAACAACATTGAAGGACTCCCGGAAGTATGCGAAACAATGACCGAGGATGAATACAGAGTCGCTGAGTACAAAGTGCTGATTAAAAGCAGTGGCAGTGATTCTGTGGATTTCCATTCGGTTAATTATCCGATCTCAAAGTATCACAGCAGAATCAGTGGCTTATTCAAAAGCATAGCGCTTGTGAATAAACTCAGAGAAACGAGAGCTTTTGTCGGCTTTTCGAGGTTGGAGCCGGACAGCTTAAACGATATTGCAAAGTCTAAAGAGAAACTCAGGATTGGCAACGGAAACTGGCTTCCCGCTATCGAAGTCTATGGTGAAGGGATTTTCTTTGAGTTTGATGCTGATGCTCTATCTGCATGGGCACGAAAACCGAAGGTAACTGATAGAATTTCAAAACTGAATAATGCATTCAAAAACTCCTTTTTCAGCAGAGGGTGTGAAGGAGATCTACGCCCTGAATTTGTTCTGATTCATACTTTTGCTCATTTGTTTATTAATCAGTTGAGCTACGAATGCGGATATGGTAGTTCCTCAATCAGAGAGAGACTGTACTGTGAAAAAACGACAAATGAATCAAACATGTGCGGCGTGCTGATATACACAGCATCCGGAGATTCGGAAGGTTCACTGGGCGGATTGGTCAGACAGGGCGAACCCGGCAGGCTGGAGGATACGATTCTGGCGGCAATTCATAATGCTGAGTGGTGTTCGTCTGATCCGATATGCATCCAGTCAACCGGACAGGGGCCGGAATCGTGCAATCTTGCCGCCTGCCATAATTGCGCGTTGTTGCCGGAAACCTGCTGCGAATGCGGGAACCGACTGCTGGATCGCGGCGTTGTGATCGGAACCATTGAGAATCCGGAACTGGGTTATTTCGGCGGATTACGCAATTAAGGGGGAGAAAATGGTATGCTGATTATTCTATCCCAAAGAATTGATACCGAATCTGATTATTCAGATAAGGTTTTTGAGACATATCATTTTCCTTCTGCGTATAAAAACCGGATACATGAAGGCGATATTTTCGTTTATTATCAAGGTAATCGATATGTAAAAGAACAGCGGTATTATTACGGAGTTGGAACAGTCGGGAAGATAACGACGCTTGATGAAGAGAACTATTTCGCTTCGTTACTAAATGTTCAGCAGTTTATGTCCACTGTATCAATCTATTTGCCGGATGGAAAGTACGTGGAGACGCTTGGTTATGAAACGGTAAGAAAGAGTCCAACACCTCCATGGCAAAGCTCGGTCAGACCGCTTTCGCAGGAAGCGTTTGATTATATTCTGCATAAGGGCGGAGTAACGATGAACGCTTCCTCCCCGATCGATATCTTTAAAGAGCAGATGAAGGAATCCATTCGCTCTTTTTACCTTGAGGATAATGTAAAGGCGCTAATTGAAATAAAAAAGATTTCATCAGACTTAATTCAGGCCTTACATCTTGAAAAAGAACCGGCAGCAGATGACAACTGGGAAAAGAACAGAAATGATAAGAACGCGCTTAGAGACTTTATTACATACTGTACTACGACCCATCTTACGTATTCTTATAAGCCGGTTTTGATTCTTGCCTTTTTCGAGTGCGTTGATAAAAACGGACAAATGGCACTGTCAGAAGGGGTCGACTGGGTAAAGAACTACTATCAGAAAAGAATTGAGACTGGCAGAATTGCTGAGAACAAGAAAAGCATATACTTAAACAAAAGTGTTTCAAAAAAACAAATTGCTGATAATCTGACAGCGAATCCGATAAAAGCTTTGGTCAAGAGCGGCTTTTTCACATTCGATAAAGATAAGGAATTATTAATCCTGTCTCAGGATGTATGGAAGCAGATAAAGAATAAAGAGAGGAGAATTATAATAGATATCTGCAATCAAAGACTCAGGACGTATTATAACGAATAAGCCAATGACGGATGTACATTCTCCCGAAACCCGGAGCTTTAATATGTCACGAATCCATGGGAAAGATACAAAGCCTGAGGACAAAGTCAGGAAGCACCTTTTTTCCCATGGCTTTCGATACAGGAAAAACGATAAGCGATTACCAGGGAAACCGGATATTGTCTTACCAAAATATCATACAGTAATATTTGTCAACGGATGCTTCTGGCACAGGCATGAAGGTTGTCGTTTCTTTGTTATGCCAAAGAGCAATACGGATTTTTGGGAGAAAAAGATTGCAGGGAATGTTGAAAGGGACCAGAAGCAACATCGGGCGTTGGAAGAACTAGGTTGGAATGTGATTGTTGTTTGGGAATGTGAGTTAAAAAGAGATTCCTTTTTATCGACGATGGATCACCTGGAGAATACAATTCGTAAAGGAACATCGTAATGAGAGCTTATTATTCAGCGGATATCGCTTTCTCAAATCTATAAAGCAGCAGTTAATTGATTCAACAAGTCTGTAGAATTCATTGAAAAAAGCGCGTCGGGGGGAGACCTCGATGCGCATTTTTTCGTTCATTTTGCCGAAAACCGGAGAGGCATTCTATTGATTTTTGCACATAATCTGTCGTCAAAGTGTCGTCAAAATGTCGTCAAAACGCCTTTTTATGCATTTTCGGATAAACGGAAAAATGAAAAAGTCCCTAAATTAGGGACTTTTTGTGGTTGCGGGGGCAGGACTTGAACCTGCGGCCTCCGGGTTATGAGCCCGACGAGCTACCGACTGCTCCACCCCGCGATGCGAAGTGTATTATATCGCGGATAGCGGGTGTTGTCAAGCCTTTTGCGGGGATTTCTTGCACGAATCTGATCGAACCGCTGCGCTTGCCCTCTTTGCAAGCGCAAAGGAATGTGTTATACTATACATTACGAGGCAGCTATGGAAGACAATACAAAGCGAAACAAGCGCATCAGTATGCTCGCGTGGATCGGCACCGCCGCGGTGCTGACGGTCTGCGTGATCCTGATCGTCGCGGTTTCGCTGCGCGGGCATCTGACGGTGATCGATCTCGAGAATTACGTGGCGGTCGGCACGGACGCGGGCGGAAATCCCGCGGTGCTGCTCGACGTGGACGCGATCCTCAGAGACCTGCATCTGCCGAACCCGAACCGCCCGGGCGTGGACATGCACGATTATCCGGATGTGGAAGCGCTCTGCACGGCGAAGATGCATCTTTCGTACCTTTCGGACGACCGCATGCGCGTGACGATCGACGCGGACACGGACACGCTGCGCCGTTACGGGATCGCGTTCAAGGCGTTGAGCTGGGAACAGCAGATCAAGGGCTTTGTGGAGGGCGAGACGCCGACGCCGGTTCCGACGCCTGCGGAAACGCCGAACACGTCCGCAAGTCCGGCGCCGTCGGTGCAGGACGGGTTTCTGACGTCGCTGCTCGACGAGGACGGAAACGGCCTGAATCTGCGAATTGTGTGCGAAGCGGTACAAAATGAGCGAGATTTTACCTGTAACGAGGTATTTGGAAACAATTTTGATACAACTAAGACACAAGTGGTGTTTATAGTATATACGGGAGGCGTGCATCACAACCTCTACCGCGCAAGCTACACGGCGACGTACAAGCCGGAGGACGGGCAGGAGCCGATCACGATCTGGTTCACGGTCGACCTCTACGACCTGTACCGGTTCAACGGCGAGATCGGCTACGGGCAGATCGACGTTTCGATGTGCGGCAGCGAGGAGGAGAGCAGGCACATCTCGAGCAACGGCAGCGTGACGCGGCTTTCCGGCGGCGGCGTCAAGGTGAGCGGCAAGAACGGCTTCGACCAGAACGGCTTCGTGCGTTTTCCCGACTGTCCGACG
>JAEEGL014556386.1_pt1 | contig 16798 bp, 2 predicted proteins | sample 9134231 | NCBI WGS metagenome assembly JAEEGL01 (sample SAMN16246548, study PRJNA631951) | gut metagenome | biome: gut microbiome; feature: rumen; material: fiber-attached | host: Bos | place: Iran: Karaj | collected 2018-10
AAAAAAACAACGATGATAAGACGCTGCATGATATTTCGCAATAGATTGCTGGCAATGCTGTCCCTGACGGCATTGCTGGCAGTCATTGTATCTTCGTGTAACTCTACCGATGAAGACATAAAAGTTGGTACGACAGTGCCAGTCGAACTGGCGCTGAACGTATCCACCCAGCAGAGTACGGGCGCCAATACCCGTATGACGGCTGACGCAGTACAGGTGAATGGTAACTTCCGCGGCATACAGGACTGGCATCTCATTCCCTTTAAAATTACGACCTCTCCGTTGCCAACTACACCGATTGTGGAAAACAATACCCCTTTGCCGGGAGTCATTACCTCCCTGCACAACCCCTTAGAGATTTCTCGTACTAATGAGAAATACTATCTCGACAAGAATGTTATCGATGCAACCATCGGAACCAATGCCTATCTCTGTTATGGGAGAGCATTTCGTGCGGATAATACCGATGACTTTGATAACGGCTCTACCGTAGCCTCTTTCGATGTCGCCAACTATAGCGGTGGTTATAGCACCGACCAGATTACCTTCAGTCCCGATCAGATATGTAGTTTAACTAATCTCGCTGCTGATACAAAGGGCTTTGCCCTTCTCGCTTACCTGAATGGAATAGCCCAGGCTTCGGTCAACGATAGTGAGAACAACCCCAAAACATGGTCTGATGACAGTGGACTGGATCGAATTTTCAAGTCCCTGGTTAACTTAGATGAGAGTGTGACCTCTTCGCCTTCGGTGTATCGCCACTTTGGCGGTTCGAGTACAAATATCAAGGCTCTTGTCACCAAAATCTATAACGCCGTAGCAGTGTTGTCTTTCACTTCTGGCACATGGCAGGACCAACTGAAGAACAAGATTCTTGAACAAATACTAGATGGTTTGGATAGTACGGGCGACTATACTCTCGACGACCATACTCACGAGATTACCATTACCTCGCTGGGTACCAATACTACTACCAATACTAGTCGCGACGGCTTCCCTGCCAATCTCAATCTGCCCGACGGTGTTGCCGTTGTGCAGTGGGATGGCACTAAATTTGTGTATACCATTTATCCCACAGATTCCAATTCCTCCGATGCTAAAATCCTCAGATATACGGATTTGGTATATCCTGCCGAGTTGTGGTACTACGCTAACAGCCCCATTAAGACCTCGAAGTCCAGCCAAGCCAGCAACTACAATAGTACTAATACTTGGAACACCGTGCTCGGACAATATACCGACGGCTCATCCGTTGCCCTCGAAACCCGTTCCATTGCCATAACCGACCCGCTCCAGTATGGTGTGGGCTGCATAGAGGCCGTTGTACAGGCAACGGCGGCCAAACTGTCCGATGCCAACAACCCCGCTTCCGACATCAGTCTGACACGTGATGTGAATGGAACGACGGTGGATAATTTCCCACTGACCGCAGTGCTTTTCGGTGGTCAATATAGTCAAAATTTCGACTTTACCCCAAATAACTCCGGGGGCTCTCATGTTCTCTATGATACCAAGATAGAGGGCTACAATAACAACAACGGGGTGGTACCTGTCATCAACCTGAAGCAGGGCAACTTGAGTTCGGTAGGGGACAATGATGCCAACAAGTTCTACACCCTGTCGCTACAGACCCTCGATAATACCGCTGTGAAAATCGTCCTCGAGTTCCAGAACAACAGCGGTGAGTCTTTCTATGGCGTGGATGGTATCATCGCCCCTGGTATGCGCTTCTACCTTGTGGGCACTGTGGAGGTCCCCGATCCGTTACCCTCCAGTCCGTGGCGCGTGGTTACACAAGACTGTAAGACGCAGCTTGTCATCAACGTGGAGAGCCTGAAGTATGCCTACAACATTGTACCCGACCTGAATACGGCCAAGAATGTGCTTAAAGTGGTGGATATCGGTGTAGCCCCTTGGACTTCTCATGGAAACGAAGATCATAATGTATATAATTGGTGATGAAGACAAATTATCATAAGATATGGAGCGTGGCCCTGACGATGATGTTGGGGATACTGATGGTGGCCTGTTCCGAAGATGAGATACAGGACGTTAAAATGTCTCGTGAACTCCATCTTGTGATGGGTACTCAGAATATCACTGATGTTACGAACCTCACTGACGGCACTCGCGCCTTGCCAACTAATTATCAAACCTATAGCGCCTTCTATGGTTCTATTTTGCCCACAAATAAAAGTATTCTGGGCTTCCTGACTACTCCGGATGCGGAACCTATCCAAAGCCAGTTTACCTTTTCTACAGATAACACCAGCACTACGCCGGTGAATAGTTGGTCGTCACCTTTAAAAATAGACACTCCCAGTTCAACCGACTATTATCTCTATGGTTTCATGCCCAGTGAGGCCGCTCTCGGCGTAAACGCTGTGACCATTGCACATTTGCCAAGTAGTACCAACTACGCTGAAGGTGCGGTGCTCACCATCAATGGCATCAACGCCGTTACGTCTAATGATGTCTGCGTTATTGTGGGAGTGAAGGGCTATGAACTTGGGGAGAATCAAACGGAGGCAAATTTGCCTGCTATCACTGACGATGTCCTTGCTATGGACGCGCGTCTGGGTAAGTTCAATCTTACGCTTCCCGGAAAGGAAAAAAACTATGCCTACCTGCTGGTTGACCATATCTTCAGAAGCCTTAAGTTCAGCTTGAAGATTGACGAGCAGTACGGCAAGTTGCGTACAATCAAAGTGAAGAAGATGGAGTTGACAGCCTCCACCGACGGTATCACCCAGACAGATCAGATAGTGAATACTGTCAATGCCACCATTACGCTTCGACCGACGAATGGCACTAGTCCGCTGGACAACGTTTCAGGCTCCATCGTCGTTGCGGCCAGTGAGACGGGTTCGAGTCCTGCTCCTGCTGTGCTCTACGATGAGAGTGAGCATAAAGACGCAAACAATAAAAACGTACCCCTGACGCTGACCACAACGGCGCAAGACATCCGTGCCTATCTCGCTCCGATAGCTATCACTCCGGCCACCATTCAGCGGTTCGTGCTTAAAACGACCTATGACGTATATGACCGAAAGGGAAATCTGATTAGAGCAGGTGAGACTGGAGAAGGTGAGACTGCTGAGAATACGTTCTCGCTCCCTGCCTCGACGTTGAATGATCTGAAGCCCGGTGAGGAGTACACCTTCAAGATCGAGGTTATTCCCACCTATCTCTACATGTTGTCAGAGCCGGATCTCAACTCACCCACGTTTACAATTAGTAATAACTAGAAAGACTAGACCAACTAGATAAACTAGACCAGATATATGACCAAAATGCTCCATACCTCCCAAACGACCTGTAAGGCCTATGTGCTTTTAGCTTTGTTCCTGCTTTTGACCGTGCTGCCCGCCAGCGCCCAGATAATCATCGGTGGTAGCGTCTATGGTGGCGGCAACGAGGGCGAGACAGGAGGAAACACCAACGTGACTATTCATGAAGGCGACATCCGACGAGTCTATGGAGGTGCCCGCATGGCTGATATCGGAGGCCGGACATACGTCAACATCGATGCCCGTAAGAGTACGGACCAGACGACCGACCCGGCTTATGTGGTGATTGACTTTCTATATGGCGGCAACGACATTTCGGGTACCATCGGTAAAGACCCGATCAAGAAGACCGTCCCTGATGAAATTGCGGCGGACAAGGACAAGGATGGTTCTATATATTTCGAAAAGAACAATAAAATCACGACCCAAGTTGGAGAGAACGTAGTAACAACTGAAATAAGCTTTGATTCATACCTCCGTTTTGCACCCTACACGGTTAACGGCGAAGTGCAGAGGTACGGCGGCACAGACGGCACGACTCGCCTCGACGATCGACTAGTTTATATCGGCCAGACGTTCTGCGCAGGCAACGGCGACTACACTTACGAGTCTGTAGATGACCCCTCAACAGGCAAGACGACGCATTATATTAAGGAGACGGGAACTGGTACTATCATTGCCACGAGAGAAACGAATACGGGTGAAGCCGGCTTCACTAAGCCCGAAACCAACAATTCCTATATGCAGATCCTGGGCGGATCGATGGTATATGCCTTCGGTGGCGGCAACATGGCCACGGTGAAGGAAAACACCGTTGTTGTGGTGGATAACCCGAGCAAGGTGGTGAACGGCGTGATAGACACCCGGAACCCCAATGCCGACCCAGCTACAGGCGAACTGCTGACCACAGAGCGTGTCACAGTCGGTATGGTGCTCAACGCCGTGACTACATACGCCACCAGCGATGCCTTCCAGATCGGTAGCTTCTTCGGAGGTAACAACAAGGCTGAGATGGCCATCCAGCCCCACTGGGACCTTAGGGACGGTCTGATTCGTAACCTCTACTCCGGCGGTAACGAGGGCGACATGACTTACGAAAAGGGTCTTCTGCTGAATATCGAGGCTTCGTCCACCATCAAATCGGACAACATCTATGGCGGTTGCCGAAAGGCCGATGTAAGACCGAAATATGCTTCTACTGGCGGAGATGTTGACCCCGAGCAGATAAAACTGGGTGTAGGCTTCGACGGATACAAATTCCCCGTAGGTTTCTCCGCCCGAGTACGAGTAGCCGGAGGCGACATTAACAATGTCTATGGCGGTAATGACATTTCAGGTGATGTATGGGGCGGCAGTGCCGTTTCCATTACAACCAGTATCCGGGGCGATGTATATGGCGGCGGTAACGGCTCTTACGCCTACACCGACAATCCCGACTTGAGGAACGATGCCACCTGGGGCGACTTCTATTACGATGTGAACAAGATTCTGGACCCCACAGCAGAACCATATACTCCTGTATCAGACGGATCACAATCGGCCGAAGCCTTGAAGAAATTCCGTCCCAATGCCGAGCGTACGGTTATTCGCTTGGCAGGCCAAAGCAATAAAAAAACCATTATCGGTGGTGCGGTCTATATCGGCGGCAACAGCGCCACCCTCTTGAATGACAGAATACCTGATGCTCAAGCCACAGGCGAATTGAAGATCGGTTCATATGTCATTGCCGACTCCGTGTTCATCGGCAATAACGGTGTGAACATGATAGATGCCACGTCCCCCAGAATTCTTAAACGCTATGCCGGCACAGTCATGAAGACGGGTCAGACATCCGGAACACCTTACGATTTCAGCAAGATGGACTTAACGAATGATACAACCTTCTCCAAATATATGGACGGTTGTGCCATGAATGTCCACCCCGCCATTACTTTCGATAACGCGACACAAGGTGACCCGGCCACTTACGTGGACTACAGCACTTTTATCGGTTCTTTATTCTGCGGCGGTAATGTAGCCAGTGTCACAGCCCAAGGCAGCACGACCCTCAACTTCGACCGCGATATCATCATCTTCAACAAGCTGGTGGGCGGTTGCAACAATGCCTACGTGGCAAAGACCGACTATAATGCGGTATATGAAGGCGGATATATCGGAACAGTAGAAGAGCGAGGTAACGATTTCAAAGATACGGATGGTAAAATCAAGGATCGTCTCATTATGAACCTTTCCGGTTTGAAGATTCAGCCCAGGCGATGGGTCGTGAAGAGAGACGGTAATTATAATGTGCTCTACAAACACAATGATGGTACAGTAGACACCACTAAGGGCACTGACGGCAAACTGATATATTTGGCGGAAACTTGCGGCCATGATCTTGACCGGATTAATGAAGCCTGTCCTATAGATGGTAATAAAGCCTATCTTGAGTGGAATACATTTGATTACACAACAGGGAAAGATGATCATGCACACGCTATAAACTCAGGCGACATTTTGGATCTTACTAATCATGCCCATGATTTCCACCGTCGTCTTCGTGGCGGCAATATCTATGGCGGTTGCAATGAGTCGGGCCATATCCTGGGTAATGTTGTCATTAATCTCAAGGATGACATTATCGAAAAGGAGACTGTTTTCGATATAGTGGAGGTTACAAAGGAAACCGAGGAGGGAGAGGATAAACTGTATGGTAACTTGGAATACAAAATCTTTCAGCGCAACTCGGGTGTGATTCTCGACGAGCAGGGTATGGACCCCCTGGGTATGGCCTTGAACGTCTTTGGCGGCGGCTATGGTAAGGATGCCGAGATATGGGGCAGCACAACCGTAAACCTCCAGCGAGGCTATACCTTCCAGATATTCGGTGGCGGCGAGAAGGGCGCCATCGGAAAGAAAGAAGTGAACGATGACGGTACCCCCAAGAAGGATAGGTATGGCAGATATATCTATAATTATAACCCCGACTACAGCACCTACATTTACCTGAACGGCAGTAAAGCAGGTGCACCCGATAATGGCGTGCATGACGAAGACATGGCCGAGACGGAGTTTATCTACGGCGGCAGCTTCGAGGCACCCATTGCCGGTAATACCCATATCTACCTCAACAACGGACGTATCTTCAACTCGTTTGCCGGTTCCTGTAATGCCGATATCGAGGGTCATACCGAGACCTATGTCGGGCTGAACGGCTATCCCTACGTAATCGACCATATCTATGGCGGCAACGACCTGGGAGGCAAAATTAAGGGAGAAACAGGCGGAACTGCAGGCACACCGGCTGCCCAGGCTCTGGCCGACTGTAACTTCAAGGAACGCGTCGGAACCACCAACGGTCAAGACCTAACAAAGGTGTATGGATACGATGCAAGCAATAACCCCGACCCCGGTGTTTTGAAGGCCGGAGCCTATATAGAATATGTAAAGGGTCATATAGAGAATATCTTCGGCGGCTGCTATGGTGTGTATGACTATACGGACCGTAAATACAAAGAATATACCTATGCAAACGGCGCGAACATACAGGTTGATGAAGTAGTTGACTCGAATGGAGATATTACTCAGCCTGGTAGCTATTTCACCAAGCCCCGTCTGGGCAATGCCTTTGTTAACTTCAAGCCCGCAGGAGATGTCCTCAATCCTACTAACGGCGTTGCCAGGATATTCGGAGCAGGCGAGGGGCAGTCGCAGGTGATAGACCGCGACGTGATGCAGGAGCGCAGCTACATCCTCATAGATATACCTAATGATAATTTCGAGAACCTCGAGGTATTCGGTGCCGGAGCCTTCAGCGGACTGGGCATGGAAAAGCCTGCTGCAGACGCTAAAGCCGATCCCAATTCAGTCTCGGCAGTTATCGATCTGTTCACCGGTAAGATAAAGAATGCATTTGGCGGCAGCTTCGAGGAGGGTATCACCCGCCGCACCGTGGTGAATGTGCCCACCGGTTCCGATATCAAGATAGAGAGAGTCTTCGGTGGGGCTTATGGTCTCACCAACGCCCTGCCTTGCGATGTCATCGAGAGCAATGTGAACTGGAACAGCAGCAATGCCATGATATCATTAGAGGTATCCAATAACGTTGGCGCATCCGGTGGCATCTACGGCGGTAACAACAGTGCCCGGCGCACGCTTTTCAGCAATGTCAACATCAATGCCACCGTATCACTGCCCAGCGGCTATCAGGGATATGTCTTTGGCGGCGGCTTTGGTGCAGACACCTGGGCACAGCATACTACCGTCAATCTGAACAACGGTGCCAAGATCTACAAGGGATACGGCGGCGGCAGTGCCGGACGCGTGCTGAACCGTGCATCTGTGGCAAAGTGGAAAGAGAAGATTGAAGGTGAATACCCTACTGCCCATGCAGCATGGGAGTCAGCTAATGCGGCCACCAGAGGGCCTGAGCCATTGGCTACTATTGACCTCACTCTTTCCGGAAATTATACCGAAAATTATCTGTATTCAGACGATTCAGGCTTATACCGATACGGCCAACTGGCCGACGATATCGAGGCCAAGAAGGTCAAGGACCGCGGAAACGGGAAAGAGAAGTACGATACCAACCTCCATGTGTTCAAGGGTGCTAATGTATCGGGTTATCTTTATGGCGGCGGCTTTGGTGCCAATGCCGTGGTAAGCGGAGACACGTATGTCGATGTGCTGGGCGGTACCGTATCCCGAGACGTCTATGCCGCCGGCGAGAGCGGACCCGTGATGGACGCATACGGTGTAGGGCCTTATGATGCCAGCTCAAATCCCAATGGTTTCAGGGCCTGTACCAATGCCTATATCAAGAGCGGTATGGTACGAAACGTATATGGCGGCGGATGGCGCGGCGATGTGGGTTATCACGAAGGACAGACGCTGGCTATATCCACTGCCGATGTGGAGGGACTGAGCAATGTGGTTATCGGTAGCCTTGACGGCGACGGTTTCTACAATGGCATACCTGCCATCCAGCGTAATGCATACGGCGGTGGCGAGGGTGGCTCCATCTTCGGTACGGCATACGTGACCGTCAACAACGGTTATATTGGCTACACGTATTCAACCAATACCCCAACTGCCTTCACTCCCACAGCTGAAGACGAGGGTACTAAAGTCGGCTATTACAAGAACTCCGACGGTTCCTTTGAGACCGTCACCGTCTCTTCCAAGACTCCTGTCAGTACGTCAATCACCTCTGCGGATGATGGAACTGCAGGATACTACATCGAGGAACTCGGCGACTGGAATGGTGATAACTGGAATCCCACATACATTGACGCTGCCGGTAATGTATTTGGCGGCGGATACGTGGCTCATAGCTATACAGACCATACCGAGCTGGCCATGTGGGGCGGCATTGTGCGCAACAGCCTGTATGGCGGTGGCGAGATCGGTCCCATCGGGCGCGGCACACAGCGTGACGACGTGGATGCAACAGGTGCATTCGTTCATGAGGGTAAAGGTGTCGACAACGCCAACGTGAAGATCTTCGTGCCAGGCTCTACCAAGGTCTATCTCTACAAGGGCAAGGTGTTGCGCGATGTCTTTGGCGGTGGCCGAGGCGTTGACAACTGGGGTGCTGACGGCACCAAGTTCTATTCGCAGGAAGAGATCGCTATCATGGACCTGAAGAGCAAGGGCTTTGTGTTCGGTACCACCGATGTGCGCATCCGCGGCGGCGAAGTGGGCACGAAGGAAGGCGTCGAACTGGGCTATGGCAACGTATTCGGCGGCGGCAACCTGGGCTTTGTATATAGTGCTGAAGGAAAGAAGTATGGTTCCAATGCATGGGATACGGATAACAAAGGTCTGCCGAAATATGGTGGCGGATTCTATTATAAGGATGTTACCCTCGGGAATCCAGATGAATCGGGTAAACAACCGCTTACCGCCGGTACAATGACCAAGGACTGCAACGTCGTCGTAGAGCCTTGGTGCGAGGTGATTGCCGACGAAGTCATCACGTTTAATGAGTACGAATACGATACCAATGGTAATATTAAGCAGGAGGTAGACGCATCTGGATTCTACATGAACAAAACAAGCGGTACACGCTCCTTCGCAAAAGGTGATTTTGTGCCCAATGACTACCTGAATCAACTGAAGAGTTTAAGAACGACCGAGGGTGAAACTGCATGGCATAAGTTAAGCGAAGCTGGTGCCGTCATCCATAATGCTGTCTTTGCCGGTGGTAACGTGTCGGCGGGTAGCGACCTGGTACGAGCCAATACCATTACCGTCTATGGCAATGCTACCGCCTCGTTGCGCGATATCTATCACCACGACCTTATCACCATCGGAACCGAGCATACCGGAGGCCTCTATGGCGACGGCAACCTGACCTTCGTAGATGGCTTCCGCGAACTGTATATTGGTAACTACGGCACCGACTTCTACAGTTTGGATCAGAATATTTCGATGGAGGAATACGGCAGATTGTCCGACCGTGAAAAGGCCTACTTCGAACTGAAGTACAAGTGTAAGACAGCCTTTACCGGGACTGGTAAAGATGGCCAGTCTCATTCTTACAATGTGGGTGACATTATCACCCAGGAAGATTTCAACAATTTGTGGGCAGGAACGGAAGGCGCAAACAATTTTGAAGAGAATGGCTTCTGTACCATCTATGCCGGCCGTCTGCTGAACACCATCCAGCGTGCTGATTTCGTGGGCGTCTGGGGAAGCCGTATGGTGCTGCAGGGAGCCCTCGACCGTGTACCCGAGAAGGTTGACTATACAAACTACACCATCAACCGTGTGGGCGAAGTATCGCTCAACCAGATTAAGTCTGAAGCCACTAGCGAAATCCATGGCAACTATTTTGGTATCTACAATATCGTTAACTTCCTTGGTAATCTGACCAGCGATGTGCAGTTCTCTGACGTTCGTACCACGGACACAGAAAACCCTGATAATAAACCAAACCCGGATGATCCAGAGACTTATTATGAATGGAAACTAGCCAGGCCCGATAAGAAAAACCGCAATAATGCCACCAGTGCCAACATGGTAGCCTTGGCATCGGGTGTCTATCTGGAGCTTACCACTGAAGAGGGCGAGGGCCAGGATGAAAAGAAATGGGGCTATGTGACCGGTATTATTGAGCTGGACCTCATCAATGTGATGCAGGGTATGGGCGGTGGCTACGTCTATGCCAAGAACGAGCACGGCGTACCTACACATCACAATGATTACAACAAGGTGAATATCATTCCCTATAATGATCATGCCCGAACATACCGTCGTTATACTTACGATGCAACTCAGTCTGGATTGGTAAAGATTGAGTCCTCGGGTAACTTTGTCCATAATACCAAGACCATTGTCGATGACTGCTTCCCCAGGCACAACGCTTACGGACAGGCAGAGGATCCGGAAACGCCTTCACCTGCTCACTATTGGTACATCAAGGGCTTTGTCTACGTCTATGACCAGTATATCTCCGCCTACACCGGTTCGGCTAATGCATATGCCGAGTCGGTGACTATCCCGCTGACCATCTCGGCCGCTTCGCACGGCAAGCTGCAGCTGCGCGACGTAAAGCCCAACCTCTATGCATACAAAGACAAGAGTGGCAATAAACTGGGCACTGATCCCAACGACAATATAATAGAGATAGACGCACTCGGACAGAGTTACCAGCTGGGCGATCCTATCGACTACTGGAGCTACCGGCAGCTGACCGACGCCCAAAAGGCTCAGTTCGTGCCGGAAATCTATACCACCATTGCAGACTGTAGGCTCGTGCCTTCATCCGGCAGCGCTGCTGTTACCGTTTCTAAGGGAGCTACCTATCTGCCAACGGATTATACCTCATTAAAGAGCCTGAACACGACGGTTACATTGATAAAGGAAAACGGCGACGAGGAATCCGTCGATTTCGACTTTGTCTTCCGGAAGGGGAACAACCTCAGCCACGATACCGGCTATCTGCTCACCTTCGATATCGACAATCCTGGTGTATGGGATAACTACTATACCAAAAAGCAAGGGAAGAGCAATGGCATCCGCCTTGATAATACCGACAAGAATGTTGTGACCACAGAGGTGTACAACGCAAAAAATGATGGTGGTGCCTATACCTTGGAAAACCGCAGCGACTACATAGAAGGTCCTACCTACACACCTAAAACCTCTAACGTCTATGGACAGCATGACTATAAAGTGGGCGACATCATATCGAAGGATATCTACGACAAGTATGTAGAGATTGGAACCAGTAATCATGCATACCCCGGTGGGCAGGCCACCGTTGATGAATGTTATGTGGCAACCGCAGAGATCAGTGTTACCGAAGACGATGGACATGGCGGTACACAGACACGACTCATTCATCCGGGTGCCCCCATCTCTGCTACAGACGCAGCCAATTATACCGGCAAGGTGGCACCGGCCTTCGTCTGCACCAGCACGCTGGAAATATCGAAAACCGATGATGACTATGTATATGCCGGCACCCTGCTGACCGAATCGGACACAACCAGCATAAAAGCCCGGGTGGCAGCTAAGAACACCAGCTGGACTCCTGAACAAGTCACCAGCTACGTTAATGAATACATCAGTAAGGCCTACTATTGTTCCGCCGCTGGTAAATATGGAGGCTCCTGGTATAACGCGGATCAATCCTATCGTGCTCTGGAGACATGGAACTCCATGTCTGTCGAAGACCGTGAAAATTTCGTCTATAACTACGACGGGCTCGACCTGCTCATCGATCCTACTTATGGCGACTGGAATGAAGAGGACTATGGTAAGAAGTACCAGTACGATGGATACAAGAAACTCAGCACTGATCATACCGATCCGATGTACACCGGTAGCGAACCTATCAATCCCATGTTATACTCAGCACAGCAGCCCATCGACTACGAGGCCGAGTTCAACCCGGATGCTGCTACTCAATCAGCCCTTGGAACTAGTCATTATGTAAACGGCAACCTGGTTTATACGGACGAGAACGGAACCCAGGTTACGATACAGTCCGGTTATACTAAGCGTATCAAACGCCCGGCATACGAGGATATCCCCAACGAGAAGCGGCATTACGCGGCAATTCCCCTCACATATACCTACACCGTCATTGAAGACTTCACTACGACGACTGGATCTACAACACATACATATACTGCTGGCCAGAAAGTGGACTCGTATGTCTATGCTTCAAATCCGACCAAAGTAAGAGCAACCCTTGACAAACTCTATTACGTTGTGAGCGATGCCTTCATCAAAGGTGATGTGCCCTACACTGCAGGACAGGTCATCACCAAGGATGACTATGATAATCTGAGCACCGACCAGCAAAATAATAATATCAAGCAGATTAATTTGGACGGACATACGGAAGGAACTACGAGCGTTTTGGAACAGAATGGTACAGATAACGGATTACCTAAGTATCATCCCTTGTACTACTGCTTCGAATCTTACAAAGTCAACGAGCATGGCGAGGGAAAGAATGTCACGAGTCTGGGTGTTCTCACGGGACAATCAGAAACATACACAGACGCTACTGTTGATGGCGTGCCCAAAGGTATCCTCATCGGCCACACTGCCTATGAAAGTCTGGTGAACCTGCAGAGAGGCTTTATCATCCACGGCTCGGCTCCCATCGAGACCAGTACGCTCTATGTGTCGCGCGAATCGGACTTCTACGACCTGCAGAAGGAGAAAATCATCACCGCCATCTACCTCTATGATTATGTGGAAAGCGATGAGAGCGGTACCAATATCACCCCGCAGAGTGAACGTCACATTGTGAACATACACATCAACTTCAAGACCGGTGTGCCCGAGATCGAGCCGATTACCAAGCCCAACACCGTGCTGCCAGGTACAAAGGTCGGACTGAAGGTGCCCAATGTGACTCCCGGTGCCTTCCTGGTAACCAACTCTGGATGGGAAATCTTCGACAATCAGTCCGATGCCGATAGTCATAAGAACGGTAGGGAATACATCAACAATGAAACACCGATGTACTGGTATCAGAACGACTACTACGTGGCCTATTATGCGCAGACCTATCTGGGCAAGACCTACTCCAATGCCGTGCCGTTCAGCGTGGCTAACTACCACGACATCGACAAGGTGATGGCCGACAAGGATCACCATTACTACATCGACCACGAGGATGTGGACCGCGCCCCGAAGATCTACATCGACAATACGAATCCCGAAGCAGCGAAGAGCGAGCTCGACCTGCTGAAAGACCTCTTCGACCTGACGCTGCAACCCACAGAAGTCTATCCCGTTGGTGACCCGAATGAGGGCAAGGTGAAACCCATCAGCGGCGGTGAACTTGACGGACACATGCCGGTGAATACCTCGACGATTGGCGCAGCCAAGAACCTCGAGTTCTTCCTGAAGGACAATGTCAGTCCGAAGGCATACAAAACGACCTGGGCACCAATCGGTACTGATGAGCATTGCTTCGAGGGTACCTTCCACGGAGACGGCTATACGATCAGCGACCTGAACAACTCGCTTTTCCACAAACTCTGCGGCGAGGTGTATAACCTGGGCGTAACAGGTTCCTTCTCAGGGGCCGGTATCGTCAATACTGGAAGCGGCTACGTAGAGAACTGCTGGGAGAGCACCTCCTCGACGGCAGCGAAGACCGGCAAGCCTATCTTCAACGACCCAAAACGCACGAGTGGCGACCCGAACGGCCAGCTCCAGATCGTGAACTGCTACTATATGGAAGAGGACGATGCCGATGCCTCGACTAAGTACACCAATCACGCGGCTGACAGTCCTAATGGCACACCTGTTCGCAAGCCCAGGAAGTCGTTCTACAACGGCGAGGTGGCATACAACCTGAATGGCTTCTATCTGAACAAGCGTTACTACGACAAGAAGCAGACAGATGGCCAGTCGTACACTTACTTCAAGACCGATGCCAACGGCCAGAAGGAGGCAACGCCATCGACGGGATACTATCCCACCGACTACGCCATCTATCCGTTCAATACTGCTACGCCGCAATATGGATATGTTGAAAACCGCTTTGCCGACGGCGACTTCCGCTATGCAGGCGCTTCGATACCCGAAAGCAGCGATGTGCGCGAGCATGTTGTGGGAGGCAAATATAAGTACTCCCCCATCTGGCCCGACGACTACCTGTTCTTCGGACAGATGCTCACCTACGGACATGTCGATACGCGTCCCCATCAGGATCTGCCTTCGAGAATCAACAAGGACGGCGGCAGACTGCCCACCACCGTCTCAAGCACGGCAAACAACCGCGTATATCGTGCACCGGCATACTTCCGAGACAGCAGGATGCAGGTGGCACACTACAACCCCAGAGCCGTATTTGCACAGACGAAGAAGAACGATCCGACCGTAGAGGCATATAAGTATATGACGGCCATCGACTTCACCGGCTATCAGGACAATGGGGACAATAACTACGTCAAGGGCTTGGCTTATCGCAGTGAAACTGCTTGGTCGGGAACTAAACCAGATGGTGTCAGTGAACCTCTGACCGGTTTCTTCCCGCCACTGCTGGACAACGACGGACTGCTGAGCCTTACGAACATAGACCTCACACAGAACTGGCTTGTCTATACGCCAAAGGCTACAAATAATGCAGCCGATGCCGACAGCAAGACCAATACTGTGGTGACCGGTTATCTGCCCGATGCCGCATATACAGAATCCAATACGACTTATCGGACTGTGGCAGAACAGGATGCCTCCACTATCCACGGACATGCCGTAGAGAAGTTGGCTGAGAACAAATTCAGTGCTCCCGCAGACCGCGACCACTTCCTGGTAGATAAGCAGGACTTCAATGCACCTATTGCCTACAACATCGCCAACGGTCACCGCATGTGGTACCAGCGCAAACCGTCTGACGAAGAGTTTGTGGATACGCTGAAGGGCTGGCAGGGCATCAGCATCCCGTTCGCAGCAGAGGTCGTGACCACACACCAGAAGGGCGAGATTACGCACTTCTATAAGAAAGCCGGAAGCACAGCCTTCACTCAGGGATATGACTCTGGTCACGAGTACTGGCTGCGCGAGTTCAAGGGCAACCTGCAGAAGGCGAAGGATACCGACGGTAATGAAATTGCAAACACCTATACGGCCGACTTCCTCTATCCGGCAGCCGGAACGGGCGATGTGATGTATGGAAGTACAAACTATAAGGATAAGAACTATAGTAATACCTTCCTGTGGGACTTCTATTACAGCGAGTTAACTCGCAAGGATGCAAACCAGGATATTTATCAGGAGTACTATAAGACCGCGCATGACTTCACCAATTATGGCTACTCCACTGCTGGTACGCCCTACATCGTCGGCTTCCCGGGTCAGACCTACTATGAGTTCGACCTTAGCGGTAAGTTCTTGCCCGCTCATACTGCTAACGATGAGAAATTCAAGGAAGAATCCAAGAAAATCAACCGTCAGGTCATCACCTTCGCTTCCTTCCCGGGTACTGGCATCGCTGTCAGCGACCAGGAGATAGCAGCAGCCTCAGCAACTGCTACCCACGACTATTGCACCTTCGTGCCTAACTATACAGGCAAGTCCATGCAGGATGGTTACTTCCAGCTCAATGCGGCAGGCAGTGCTTATGAGAAAGTGAATCCCACTACTCCCGCAGTTACCGACCCGGTAACAGGAGATGTCATCACGCCTGCAGTCTATCCGAATGCCGTGCCGTTCCGTCCGTACTTCAGTCAGGTAACCAAACCTTCCAATGGCGGTAACGTCAAGGAGACACGCTCCATCGTCTTCAACAACCTCAACACCCAGTTCGGTGGCGAGGCAGAACCCGATCAGGGCGAGGCCGCAAACGAGGGCCTGCTCGTATCGGCTAAGCGCAAGCATATCTACGTCACCTCGGCATACAACAGCGAGGTGAAGGTGACCATCGTCAATGCGGCAGGTGCCGTCATCAACTCGTTCAGCCTCCAGCCGGGCGAGACGATGGAGACGCAGGTAGCCTCCGGCGTATATATGGTGAACAAGATAAAGATAGCGGTGAAGTAAGGTGAAATGTTGGAAATGTAAGGAATTATTCATACTGGCATGAAGAGGTCCAAAACATAACCGATAATTTGAGTCGACTCATTCAATCGATTGAGTCGGCTCAACTCATTGATTGAGTCGACTCAACTCATCGATCGAGTCGGGACCCGTAAAAACCTCGCCGTGCGAATGTAAAGAAAACAGAAAGATTAGAGTTCAAAGTTCAAAAGGTCAAAAGTTCAAGAGATCAATCCCGCGATATGAACAACAGAAACGCTATATGGAACCTCGGAGATGGCATGGAGAAGCAAGGCTCTACCCAAGCTCTACCCAAGGTCTACCCAAGGTCTACCCAAGCTCTAGGCTTACTCAAGAGTATGGCTAGAAGCAGCCTAGAGTATGCCTAGAGTATGGCTAGAAGCAGCCTAGAGTATGCCTAGAGTATGGCTAGGAGCAGCCTAGAGTATGGCTAGAGTATGGCTAGGGCATGCCGGCAGAACACAGCGTACTCGTAGCGCTGCAACGAAGAAATTCCG
>JAEEGL016394679.1_pt1 | contig 16798 bp, 21 predicted proteins | sample 9134231 | NCBI WGS metagenome assembly JAEEGL01 (sample SAMN16246548, study PRJNA631951) | gut metagenome | biome: gut microbiome; feature: rumen; material: fiber-attached | host: Bos | place: Iran: Karaj | collected 2018-10
GAATCCGATGCCCGGCGCTGTTTCCGGATCCAGGGTGATCGTGCTGGTGCTGTCCCGCTCCTGCAGCGTCATCGGCTGCGTCTCCGGGACGATCTTTTCTCCGCGGCTCAGGCTGTGTCCGATCAGTTTATACATTTACGCAAACCTCCCGCGGCAGCTGAGCGTGATCTGGCCCGCGCCGCCCGCGCTGAAGCTGACCGCGTGCACGCCCGGCGTGATATACAGGTCGTCGTCCCCGGTGCGCTTGTCCATCACGGATCTCCGCGCGCCGCCCGTGCCCTCAATGGCGATCCGCAGGATGTTTTTCTTTCCGGTGTCCTCGTGGTCGATGATCAGCGTCTCGCCGTTCGCCAGCGCCAGGGCTGTAAAGGCCATCGCGCTTTCCCCGGTGTCGATGCTGAACGTGCTCACCGACGCGCCGCTGGTGTTTTTGAACGCGACCTCGATCACGGTCTTCGCGCTGCCTTCCACGCCGATCGTCAGGCTTCCCCCGCTCGTCGCCAGCTGCTTCACTGTCGCCGGGCCGTCCTGCTGCCAGTACGGCACCCCGCAGGCCCGGAACAGGATCATGTATTCCTTCGTCCAGTCCCACGGATCCCCGGCGGTGGCTCCCTGTGCCATGAACACCCGGATCTTACGGTTTTCCTTGTAATTGGTCGTCAGCCATCCGCCCCGGAACGCCCAGGCGTTGATCTTTTCCAGCAGCTCTTCCCGTTCGGCCATCAGCCGCTTTTTCGGCTTCAGGCAGAACTTCACCGCGATGTCCAGGCTGTCCCGGCTGGCCGCCGTCACCCGGCTGCCGTCTTCTGCCAGGCTCACCGCGGAGATGTTCAGCCTGCCGTCCCCGGTCTCGATCCGGTTGATAATGATCCGGTCGTCGATCTCGTCCAGCCACTCGCCGTCCAGTGCCACCCTGTGTGCCATCTGCATCTTTTCGTCACCTCATCACTGCGCCATGACCCCCAGCTCCTGGTTGATATACGGCGCAAGAATATGCCCGGCGTCCCGTCCGTCAATCTGCACCTTGATCCCTCGGATGCCCTGCCGGACGCCCCGTTCTGCGCTGCTGACAATATCGGTCGGCACCTTCCGGAAGCTCCTCAGGTCGTCGCCGGAAAGACCGCCCTGTCCGCCGCTTCCGCTGCCGCCGGTATTGTACCGGGTGTCCTGGAGCGCGTCGTTGATAATATGCTGGTTCGGATCCCATGTGCCGGTGTACTGGCGCTTATTCGCGTCTGACGTCATCACATAGCCGCTCATGTTCGCCAGCGGTACGCCGTTGATTACCGGCATAATGCCGTTCGTGTTCTCGTATCCCGGAATCGTCCACCGCCCGTTCTCCCACACGCCGCTCTGGTTAAAAAATCCCGTCAGCGTGCCGAGTGCGGTGGAATATCCCATTCCGCCGCTCCTCATCAGCTCCTGGTATTTGGCGTACTGCGCGGAGTAATCGACGTCCCGCGTGCTGATGCCTGCGGCATGCAGCATCATCGCCGCCACCGCCGCGTTCTGGTCGTCCATGTCCAGCATGTCGATCAGCTTATTCCGTTTTTCGCCGCTGGTGTTCGTGTAATCGAACGCAGTCAGGATGTCGCTCCCCAGTCCGCCCGCCATCCGCTTCAGGATGTTTTTAGGGCTGTTGATCCCACGCGTGTCGCCGGTGGTCTTCATCAGCGAATTGACGTAGGACTCCAGCACGTATCGGTTGTCCATCCCGCCCCAGGCGTAATTTGCATCGTTCCCGCCGAACCCCGTGTACCGGTTCACGTCCGTCTCGACCTCCCGGGCTTTGTTCGCCTTGGCGTTCACGGAGTTCACAAGCTCGCTCACGCCGTACGCCCACAGGGCAATCCCTGCGGTTCCGCCCAGCATGGTTCCCAGTGAAAGCGATCCGCCTCCGGCCAGGCCGGTGCCGATGCCTCCGGCGCTTCCCCATCCGCCGCTGCTCAGCAGCGTACCCGTCACCGGGTTGTACACGCTCGGCCCCGTGGGCAGGTTGGTTGGTGCCACGCTCGGTGCGGTCGCCGGGCCGCTTGTCGGCTGCGTGGTCGGCTGGGTTGTCGGCTGGGTACCCGGCACGTTCGGCGCTGTAGGCAGCTTTTTATCCGCCCCGTTCCACAGCGTCTGGAATCCCTTCACGATCTTCCCGATGTTCAGCGCCACCGTCGCCAGTTTCATTCCGGCAAAAGCGACGCCGATCACCTTCAGCGCCGTCACCACATCATCCTTGTGCTCATGGATCCACAAAAACACGTTCTTGATGCCGTTGATGGCATCCTTAACGCCTTCGATCACGTCCGCAAACTTCAGGTCGGTCAGCCCGCTGAACAAATCCCGGATGGCATTGCTCAGATCCTCCATCGCTTTCTTGCCCTCATCGGTATCCATCCAGGCGTTGAACTCTTCCAGCATCTTCGTTACGGCTTCCGTGACGTCCGTGATCACCGGAGCCAGTTCCGCCAGGAACGAGTATTTTGTGACGTCCCAGCTGTTTTCCAGTGCCTGATTCGCGTCGTCCAGCTCGGTCAGTGCTTTCACCCGCTCCGCGCTTACGACCCGCTGCGATGCAACAGTCTTTTCCCACTCTTCCCGTCCGGCAGTGAACAGCGGGAGCAGCTCCCGCCAGCTTTTCCCGAACACCTCCATCGCGTACTGATCTGCCCGGACGTCGTTCCCGTCGATCTTTGCCATGTTCTGCAGTGTCTCGCCGACTTCCCACATGACGTCCATCTTGTCCCGGTAATTTCCCTCGGCATCATACATGTCGATGCCCAGGACTTTCCACATATCCAGTCCGTCTTTCGACCAGCCTTCCGCCATTTTCTTCCCCAGCTTGTCACGGGCGGAAATGATCGTCTCCACGTCCGTGTCGATAAAGTCCGCGGCGTTCTGCCACTTCTGCAATTCCTCCACGTCCATGTTGTACTTGACCGCGTCGGTCGACAATTCGTCGGCCCACTGTCCGGCCTCGACGAACGCCTCGCGAATCGTCCGTGCCAGGTTCAGCACCTTCTTCGCCGCAGCCTCCACGCCCTTCGTGATCCCGCTGATGCCTTCCGTCACCGTCTGGAAGCTCACGTTCTTCCCGATGTTCTGCAGCGTCGCCTGGTAATCCGCGGCCTTCTGGCTGCTGTCGTCAAACGCCTTGCCGTTCCGATCCAGCCCGGCCTCGTTCATCGTCAGCTCGTTCTGCAGGCTCACCAGCTTCGCCTTGGCCCGGTTCAGCTCCGCTTCCCATTTCTCGGTCTTCTGGCTGTTTTCGCCGAACGCCTTCGAGCTGTCGACCACCGCTTTTTCCAGTGCCTTGACGATCTCCTCCTGCTGGCCGATCTCGCCGCGCAGCGCCTTGCTCCGGGTCTCCATCAGCTTCATGGCGTCGCCGTCTTTTTTGAACTGTGCGCTGGCCAGCGTCAGCTGCGTGCCCATGTTCCGGATGCTGGTGTTCGCTTCGTTGATGGCCCGTTTGAACGCCTGCTCGCCGTCAACGGCAATCGTGGTTTTAATTTCCCTCGGCATAGTCCCAGCCTCCGTCTTTTTCTGCCGCCGCGATCTCGTCGTAATGGTCGAACATCGCGGCGTCCTCGTCTGTCAGGTCGTGATCGTCGTTCTCTCTCCGGATGCCGTGCTGCTCGTCGTCATACGCCCGCCGCAGCACGAACAGATCGCACAGGTATCCGGGTTCCAGCTCCTTCTGCTCCGTCAGGCTGGCCCCGGCTATCAATCCCCAGGCAGTGACCGTGCGAGGCGTCAGTCTGCCCTTGTCTCTTTTTTTTCGATCTCCTCCAGCACTTCGTCATGAACGCTGTCGTCGTCGTATTTTTTCTCTCTCATGGTCATGGCCTTCGCGATCACCGCCTGGATCTCGTCGAAGGTCGCCTTCATGGTCGCCGGATCCAGATCCTGCAGGAACTCTCCCGCGGTGATCTTTCCGTCGGTCATGATCTCCACCAGCATCGGGATCTTGTCCTTTTTGAACCGGCCCTTGCTGTGCATCATGGTATACAGGTCGTCCACCAGGCAGATCTCGTCCTCCACCCGGTACCACATCGGCATCGTGAACCGCATCTTCAGTTCCTTCCCGCCGATCAGGATCCGCGTCCGGACATACTCGTCCTTCCCGCGGGCGTTCTTCGTATAGATGTCCTCAACCATTCTTTCTTTCCTCCCGGCCCTGTGGGCCTTATATGATCGCGCCGATGGAATCCAGCCATTCTTCCGGCCCCGGCATGCCGTCCCGGATCAGGCCCTTGGCTTCTGCCTCATGCCGGGTGACCTTGTACAGCTCCGCCCGGTCGGCCCGGCTGATGTTTGTCACCGCGCCCGGCCACCGCCGGATCACGTCCTCCCGCAGCAGCTGCACCCATTCTTCCTTCGTATGCCCGGCGCACTCGTCCTGGCCGTTCAGTTCCCAGTAATAATCCAGCAGCGTCCGCACCGCCGCGCATTTCGCGTCGTACGCGCGCCCGCGCTCCTCGTATGCTTCGCTCAGCTTCACCCGTTTCCGGTACAGGCTCAGGTTCCGCTTCGCGTCCCCGCCCTGGTAATTGCTGGCGCTCCCGGCCCGGTGGCACCACATGTACACGATCTCCGGCATCTTCGCCACCCGCTTCGGGTCGATCTCCATCGCCACCAGCGCGTTGAACATCGCGTCCTCGCTGTAGCACAGTTCAGGATCATACCGGATCCCGCGATCCATCAGGAACTCCCGCCGGTATACCTTTCCGTGGATGAATACCGAGTTCCATTCTTTCTTTCTCTTGAACCATTTTCCGTCCGGCGTGGCCATCTCGATCCAGATATCGCTCCACACCAGATCCGCCCGGTCTCCGGCCTGCCGGATGCTGGTCAGAACCCGGTTCAGGCTGTCGACGCTGTAAAACATGTCGTCGAAGTCGCAGAACATGACCCACTCCGCGTCCGATACCTCCAGGCCCTCGTTCCGCGCGGTGCTGACGCCGCCGTGCGGCAGGTGCAGGATCGTCTTCACAAACGGATACACCTTCATGATCCGCTCCATGTCCAGCGTGGTTTCGTCCCCGTCCTGCACGATGATAACGCCCACGTCCTTCCACCTCACGCCCCGCTGCAGCTTCAGCATCTCGAACATTTTCCGGCCTTCGCTCCACGGTTCGTCGTAGTGGGTAATGATAATGTCCAGTAATGCCATCTTTCTTTCCTTTCCGGGCCTGTGGCCCTTTCCGGCCTTTCTGAACGCACCCCGGCCCGATCCCCGCTGTATGGTGACCGGGCCGGAGGTGGTGGTCTGGAGGGCGACCGGAAATCCCTCCATAGATCATTAGGTGATATTCGCCTTCGAGTTCAGCCAGGTCTTCGCGGCGCTCAGCGTGGTGAAAACCTTCTGCTGGCGGAACTTCGCCTTGCCGGTTTCGCCGTCGTACGCCGCCAGGCCCTTACCGCTCAGCGTGGGCGTGCCCCAGCTGATGCTCTTCTGCTTGGTGTTGTCGCTCTCGTTCGGGTGGCTGAACTGGATCTTCGGATACCAGACGCCCTTATACATCCGGGTGCCGTTCCGTTTCAGCACGCGGATGTATCCGCATCCGCCATAGGGCGGATCGTTGTCCGTAACGGTAAACTCGCCGCTGCTGTCCACGACCAGTCCGAGGATCGCGCTCTCTACGCCCTCCTCCAGGTAAGTCGTGCTCAGGTCGAGCGTGTAGCCGGTGATGCTCTGGTCGGTTTCCGCGACCGCGTCATCGCCGTACAGCTCATTGTCTTCCTTCTGCCAGTTGAGGCTGGCAGATACCGCTTTCCCCATCACCATGCCGGTGTTATAGGTGCTTTCGGTCGCCATTTCAGCCCATACCGGGTACTGCATGCCGATCACGGCCATGATGTTTCCCTCCTCGTGTTAATCTTTGTCCCACACGGCCTGCATCGCGTCCCAGACCGTCTCGTCGATTTTTGCTTCCGCGTTGTCCACGAAATGATCGCCCTTGATATGGCTTGTGCCGTAGTGCAGTGAGAAGGCCACGTCCGCCATGCTCTGCTTTCTCCGATCCCGCCCGTGCGGGTAGATGCTGCTCACATAAGCGTCCCCGTTCTTCTTCACCGCGCTGGCGCGGATGCTCTTCATCAGGTCGCCGGTGGCCCGGCGGCTCTTTCCGGGCGGCGCGTGTCCGGCTTCGGTGATGGCGTCCTGCCATGCCTTGACCGCGATCTCCCCGGCCTTGCCCAGCATTTCGGTCGCCCGCCGCTCCAGCTTTTCGCTTTCCGCGAACAGTGCGTCCATCATTTCTTCCGTGCCGGAGAATGTCATCCGTGCCACTTAAACCGCCTCGCAGACGTAAATATGGTGGATATATCCCGTGTCCCGTTCATAATCCACCAGGTAATCCACCGCGATGTCGTCGCATCCTTCCAGCGTTGAGAGCAGCTGCGCGGCCAGCGCCTCGTCCTCTTCCTTCGTGAACCTGTCCACCTGGAATCGGATCGAACCTTCTTCCCGTCCGTCGCCGTACAGGCCCACCGGCCTCAGCTCCCGCCATACCGTATAGGCGTCCGCGGTGCCTGCGCCGTCGTGCTCATACCGCTGCGCGTCCGGATCCACGTCCGTCAGCAGCTTTTTGATCTCACTGGCCGTCATTTCCGCTCACCTCCGGTGTCGGTGTCGGCGTGGGTACCGGTGCCTTCTGGATATTCGGCTTTTCCGTGATCTCCAGTGTCAGGTCGCTCACCGCCTCGCCGCTGTCGTCGTCGGCCCCGTGCCAGGCGCGGGCGATCCGGTAATACGCCGGTTTCGCCGCTGTGCCGTCAAACGGGATCAGCTCCGCCACGTCGTCGTTTTTGATCTCCCGGTTCTGCAGGATCCGCACGCGCGCCGCCGTCTTGGTGTCTTCGCGCTTTTCCGTGGCGCGGAAAGGAGCTGTCTCGAAAGACAGCTCCCCGTAATAACTCTCATGGATCACCGCCAGGACGCTGGTCGGCTTCCCGCCTTTCGGCGTTGTGCTGGTCTTGTGGTAGATCCGGCACACTCCGCGGTCGAGGATCATGCGTCGTCCTCCTTCCGCTTCTCCCGCAGCCACCGTTCCCGCCGCCGCAGCCGCAGCCAGTCAGGCATGCTGCCCGCGCTGTCGCGGTTCTGGTACTGCCACACCGTGTAATCCACCGCCAGCATCAGATCGTCCGCGCTGTCGGTGAGGGAAATGCCGGTGCCCTCCAGTTCCGCGCAGGCCGCGTCAATCCGCCGCCGGAAATACTCGTCCAGCGACGTGTCCGCCGCCATCCGGTTCAGCCTGCTCTTGATCAGGCCCAGGGCGATCTCTGTGTTCACCGCCATTTCCGCTCACCTCCACGTTATGCCGCGTCTATCAGGAAGCCTTCGGCACGCTGGCCACGTAGCCCACGGACACGACCTTGTCGTCGCTGTCCACCTCGATGACCGTGATGATCTTGCCCGCAGCCGCGGTGATCTCGGTCGTGCCGCTGGTCAGGCTGGTGAAGCCGCTGGCGGGCTGGTCGTCGCCGACCTCGAAGTTGACCTTGCCGACCTTGTAGTACAGCTCAGGAGATTCAGCCGCCAGGGTGTCCGCAACCGTCAGCACGGTCTTGCCCACGTTGGAGGCGGAAGCCTTCGCGGTGATGCCCAGGGCGTTCATTTCCTCGTTCGCCCAGTCCTTGGCGAAGCCGCGGGTCTTGGTGGGCGTGCTGTTGGCGTAGTTCACGATCACAAAAGCCTTGCCTTCGATCGGGCGTCCGTCGTACCGGCCCGTGCCCTTGAACACGGTCTGATCCTGCAGGAACCGCACCTCGGTGCTGGAGGCAAACTCCACGCCCGCGCGTTCCGCCATCAGGTAGTTGCCGCCGAAGCCGCCGACGATCTCGTAATCCGCGATCACGTCGTTGTCCTCGAACTCGACGATCTCGCCGCCGACGATCGGCATCAGCTGGGTGTTGGCCACCAGCGCGCCGTTGGCGTCAAAGGCCAGCGCCTTCGCCATGATGTCCAGGTGGGTCTTCCGGTTCATGACCCAGAACAGGCCCTCGCCGGAATAGACCGGCTTGGCAATGCCCAGTTCGGCGATCAGGGCCGCGAAGAACTCAGCGCCGGTAGCGGTGCTCTTATTGATGCTCTTGATGTTGCTGGTATGCAGATCCACGAAGGCGGGATCGTTGGTGCCCCACCAGGCGGGCTGGCTTTCGCAGGCCAGGCGGGTGATGATGCCGACCGGCATCTTGGTGCCGGTGCCGTACAGGATCGCCTTGTCCAGCGCCTTCGAGATGGCGACGCCGATGGCCGTCACGATTTCCTGTGCCAGCGCCAGGTCGCTGTCTTCCAGCGTGGCGTTGCAGATCGCGATGAACGCGCCGACCTTGTAGCCGTCCACCTCGGTCTGGTTGAAGGCCAGATCCAGCTCGTTGAGGCTGGCGCACATTTCAGTCCACACGGCCTCCGGGATCTTGCCCATGATGTTCAGGCGGCCCTTGCCGCCCACGGGACGCAGGTTGATGAACTTGAGCAGCTTGCTGCTGGCCGCGATCTCCTCGCGCACCAGGCCCAGCATGACCTCAGGAATGGTCAGGCCGACGCCGGTGAGCGCCCGCTTCTCGGTAATGGCAGTCCGGACTTCGCCGAGGAAGCTCCGCACCTGCTCGTTGCCCAGGAACGCCTCGCGCTCCTGCTGGGTGAAATTCTTCAGTCTCCGGATCATAGGAATATCTCCTCCTCTGTTCTCGGTCGCGGTCTCGCCCGCGCCGGTATTGGCGGCGTCGCCGCCGGTCGCCCCGGTGTCCGCCGGAGGTGTGGTGTCCTGCGCGGCCTCTTCCTGGCTCAGCTCGTTCTCCAGGTCGGAGATTTCCTGCTCCAGCTGATCCGCGCTGTTCTGCGCTTCATCGCGCTCGGTTTCAAACGCCGCGATCTCTTCTTCCACCGCGGTACGCTGTTCTTCGGTCTCAACCTCGTCGATGGCCGTCGCCAGCTCGGTTTCGCGGGTCTTGAAGCCTTCCAGCTTCTCCCGCAGCGCAGCCAGGTCTTTCTTCTTCAGGTCGATCCGCCTGCGCAGCATCAGTGCTTTAAGCATTGATTTTGCCCTCCTTGTTGAGTCTCGACCGCATGGATTCCTTCCAGTCCTGCAGCCGGTTTTTGCTCAGCTCCTCACGCTGTGCCTGCCTTGCCGAGACATTGGTGTCCTCATAAGCCGGGAACGTGCACACGCTGACCTCATGCAGCTCCACCTCGGTGATTCGCCAGTGAATGGATCCGTCGTCGCGGAACTCCGTCTCCTCACTTACGATATTGAAACCGAAGCTGCACTGATCCACGTCGCCCCGCTTCACGCGCTCGTACAGGTTCATGGCGTCCTGATCGTTCGGATTGATCGTGACGTCTCCCCACAGTCCGTGCTCGTCCACTCGAAGCTCCAGCGTATGCGCGGTCGTGCGCCCCAGTACCAGGGTGGTGTCATGGTTGGTCAGGGCGCGGATATCCCCGCCCAGAGTATTATCGAAAGCGTGCCGGTCGACGCTCTCCGTCATGCCCGGCCCGATTTCATACACGCCGTCGAACACCGAGAAATACCCGGTGATGTGCGGTGCCTGGTCGGCCTCTTCCCGCGTCTGGAACTCGGTCAGCCGCGCCCGCACCTGCCTGTCGTACTTGTCCCTTGTGATCATGGGTCGTCCCGCCTTTCGTATGCGTAATATGCGTAATTGGGTTTCGGTCTGTATATCATCCGGAATCCCGGATACCGCTCGTCGAACCTCTCCGGCGTCAGGTCTTCCTGCAGGTGCGCCTCGTATGGATTGCCGTACATGGCCCCCTGCCGGTACAGGAATGGCACCGCAATGATAATTTCCTGACACCGTTCTTTCGCGTATGCGATCGTCCGCTGCGCCTGCTCCACGGTCATATGCTCGATCACGTCCCCGAACAGGATCAGGTCGTAATGCTCATATGCCAGCTCTGCGGCGTCCGCGCAGAACACCCGCCGGTATTTCGTCTCCAGCCGGTGCCGGTCGATATTCGGCTGCCAGATCTCCACCGCGTCCATCGCCAGGTAATTCCCCAGCCGGTTGAACCAGTTTCCGTCGCATGCGCCCACGTCCAGGCACGTGCTTCCCTCCGGGAATCTTCCCCGGATCCATCCTTCCAGGAACTCCTTCCCCTCTGCGTAGCTGCTCATTTTTCCCTCACATGGTCTTAATCACGTATGCCAGAAACAGAGCTCCGATAATCAGCCATCCCCACCACGGCATATCTTTCATCCTTTCTGCTTCTCAGCAGTCGTCTTCCGCTGCGTTTTCGCAGCGCCGGTCGCCTTCTGCTGCGTCTTCGCAGTCTTCGCCGGTTTCCGCTGCGTTTTCGCAGCGCTCTCCGCCGGAGCTGTATCCCGCTTTGTTTCCGTCTTTTCATCCGGTTTCTCTTCCGGTATCTGGCCGTCTCTCCCTGGACAGGTCATCGCCTTATCGGTCAGCACGATCCGTCCTTCCATCATGCACATCTTCTGGTGGGCGCATACACTCCCGGAAACCTTGCACCGGATCGGATCCCTCTGTCCGCCGAATACTGCCTGGTCGCATCTGTAAGCCATCTTTCTTTCCTTTCTGCCGGTCACTCTCCCGGCTCCGTCTCCTCTCCCGCGGCACAAAAACGCCGCGGCACACAGTCCCGCAGCTCCTCGATACATTCAGCGCACGCCCACCCGGCGAAGTCCCCGACGAACAGGATCCGCAGATCCTGCCCTTTCTTTCCGCATAGCTCGCACGCGCCGTGCATGTTCAGTTATCCTGGACGAGTTTTTTCTGTTTGCCGGAGTCCTCGTACGGAATGTAATTCTCCAGCACCTTGTAATCCTTCAGGCCCGCCGGAGCCATGTGCATCCGGTCGCGCCACTCGTCGCCGTTCACATATCCGCGATCTGCGCCTGCCAGCAGAATACTGCTCACGCTGGACAGGTCGTAATCCATCAGCGACCAGAAATTCATCTGCAGGTACCACTTCGGGCTGACGATCAGTCCCCGCGTCAGCTCCTGCTGGATCCCCAGCGCGATGGCCCGGATCTTCGTCTGGATGAAGTTGTTCCATTCGTCCCGGTTAAAGTCGCCCACGCCCAGCAGGTATCCCGGCACGCCGATCACGCTGGCCACCGTCTTTTTATCCAGCTCGATCGTGTCCCGGATTGCCAGGTCGGAAAGCGTCAGCGGCCTCACCTGCTCCACGCTGAACGCCTCGCTCGGAATCATCCACGGTGCGCCTGGCACGCTCGGCTGGATGTAATCCGCCAGCAGCCGCGCCCGGCCTTCCGGACTGGCGAACTCTTCCGTCAGTCCGTCCACCTTCACGATGATGCTCGGTTTCCACTCGCTCTTCATGAAAGCGTTCTCGGTTTTCTGCGCCTGTTTCAGATTATTGGCGATATCCTTCAGCGTCACCGTGATCCCCCGGCCTTTCCACAGGTAGGTCGGATCCGGATTGTATGTAAAATGCAGCAGCTCCGACGGATCGTGTGCCTTCCCGTCGATCAGCACTTTGTAATCCGTGTAGCTGTTGCCGACCTGCCGGAAAGTTACCCGTCCGGCGCTGATCGGCTCCAGGTCAGTCAGGATCCCCGCGCTGGTGTGCGGCACCACCACGCTGTTGCCGTCGCCGTGCAGCAGCAGGTTCATCAGTACAGCCGTCATCCATTTCATCCGTGTCATGTTCGGACTCGGCTCGATATCAATCTTCCGGCTCAGCTCGTTCACGATCCGCTCGTCGCCGTTTTCTGTATTGTTCATCAGGTAGATCGTCATGCTGCCGATCAGCTCCGCGATCCGCAGCACCGCCGTCTGGATCTCCGGGCAGTCGCTCAGCCGCGTGTATCCGGCGCACTCAATCGCCTCCGATCCCAGCCAGAAAGCGATCTGGCCGGGACTGCTCAGCGAGAACGTTTCCCGCTTTTCCCGCATCGCTTCAGCCGCTTCTGCGAAATTGACCTTCTCCTCGTTTCTGCTGAACCGGCTCCGCAGCTGCTCCATCAGACCCATCCGTCCGTCACCCCGTTTCCCTTTCTTTTGCACACAAAAACCCGCCACTCAAATTGTGCCGGGCCGAAGGAGGTCTGGAGGGCAATCGGAAAGCCCTCCAGGTTATTCATCTTCATTCGCGGAAGCGCCGCCGCTGGTGCCGAACCAGCTGCTGGCTTTTCCGGCCTTCTCCATACACTCCAGCATCCGCACCGTGGCAAACACATCCGCGTCGAACACGTCAATCCGGTGCTCCGGCTGCACCTTTTCGTACTGGATCATGTCGTCCGTCTTTTCGATGGCCTTTACGTTCTGCACGCAGTATTCATATGGTTCCGCGCCCATGTAATACAGGCAGTCGTTCTTTGCCTGCTTCTCGATATGCCGGAATCCCTCGCTCTTTTTGTAAAAATACTGTGGCTGATCCACGATCGTGAAACCCGCCTTTTTCATGGCCACAAAATACTCCCGGCAGAATTTCCGGTCGTGACCCACCTGGGCGATCCGGAACCCCATCCGCTTCATGGCGATAAACCAGGCCACCACCCGGTCGTGATCGTTCGTCGGCGCGTTGCACATCTCCAGCCATCCGTCGTCCTTCCACCCGAACAGTGGGATATTATCCTTGTCCGCCTTTTCCGCTGCGGCGGTGATCGGGAACCAGCAGTGCGGGATCGTGATGTCGATGCCCTTGTACTGTCCGTGCAGGCTCGCCGCCGTCAGGTCGTGCAGTTTCGACAGGTCGGCTCCGCCGTACCACTTCACCGGAAGCCGTGCCAGGCGTCTCAGTTTCTCCTGCAGTGTCGTGCCTTCCGGAATGCCCAGCTTTTCTTCCGCCCGCCGGTTGCTCCGCCGGAACTCGTCGATATTGAAATAGCTCTTCATGGACGCGACGAACACGTTCATCTTTTTGCTCAGGAAGTCTTTCCGCACCTGCGGATCGTTCTGGGCCTTCAGCGCGTCGTTCTCCATGTCTCCCGGTCGGATCGTCACCCCGTAGCTGGGATTGGCCTTCTGCCACTGTTCCGGGTTCGTGTAATCCACGTCCCCGTTCTCGTCCTTATCCGCGCAGCAGATAAAAATAAAATACTGGTCATCCTTGACCGTTCCCCGCAGCACCTTCCGGCAGTAATCCAGGCGCTGCGCGCAGAATCCCTGCGCGTCATCTCCCGCCGTGGTGATTCCCACGATCAGTTTATTCGTATAGGCCGCCGTGGCTTCCTGGAGGATCGTGTACTGTTTCGGACTCTTGTATGCGTGGAGCTCGTCGGCGATGACGATGTTCGCGTTGAAGGAGTCCTGCGCGTCCGGGTTGCTCGGCAGCGCGATCAGTTTTACTGAACCGCCGCCCAGGTGCTCGTTGGTCAGGCTGTGCTCGAAGCTGTTGTCCAGCAGCTTCCACCCGGCGTCCGCCAGTTTCCTGTCCGTCGGGTACAGCAGGTTGATGTTGTACTTCCAGCTCTCGAAAGTCTCCATCGCCTGCTTCAGCGCCGCGCCGACCACGTATACCTTCGCGCCGGAATCCTTCCGCAGCAGGCTCAGGCCCCATGCTAACGCTGCCACGAAAAGCGTCTTCCCGTTTTTTCTCGGAATAAAGATAAACGCTTCGTTCACCAGCAGCTGCTCGGTGCCTTTTTTGTAAAAGACGAGCATGCCGTATACGCAGAACTTCTGCCAGGGCTCCAGCAGCAGTGGCTGTCCCCGCAGTGGCGTGGCGTCGATCATTTCGCCCTGCCGGTGGTGGAACGTCGCCTCGATGATCCCGATCACGAAGTCCGCGTCCCGCGTCCGGATGTCCAGGTCGTCCCGTTCGCAGAAGTCCAGGAAACGCTGGCACCCCAGCACCCGGTCTTCCCCGGCCACGATCAGCCCGGCCACCACGCCGTGCGCGTAGGTGAATACCTCGTCGGCATACTTTCCTTTGATCTTTCGCGCCGGTTTTCCGGTTTCCGGCCTGTTATTCCGTCCGCCCGGCTCTGCCGGACGTTTCCGTGTATCCGTCACTTCCCATCAGCTGCCCCGCCGGTCTTCTTCCGTCCTGTCGCCTTCTTTACAGGCGCGTTCGTGGCCTTCCGGATCCGCTCCGCGGTTTTGACGCCCGGCCCGTTCTTCCGTCCGGTCTTTCCCGACGTCACGGTTTCCGCTTTCTTCAGTGTGCCATGACTGCTGTCCTGTCCGGTATATGTGTCAGGCACCCGGTCGACGATCTCCACCGTCACCCGGTTCCTGTCCGCGTCGTCCGGTTCCTCTTGTTCGTTCTCCGCGTATTCGCCCGCGTGGCCTTCGATCTGCTGCACCATCAGCAGATCCACCAGCTCCGCGTAAACCGTCATCGGCACCTGCTTGAACAGGTATGCGCTGCCGATCGATTCTTTCTTTCGCAGCTCGTCGAACTGCTTCAGCGCCAGGCACTCCCGAACGAACTGTTCCTTCAGATGTCCGGGATAATACCCGGCTGTGAGTCCCAGCGCCACAGTCGCCGCCCGCGCGTGCGCGATGGCCTCCTGCCACCGGAACCCCAGTTCCTTCACGCCGTCCAGCACGTGATCGCGGTCTTCCGGCGTCATGCTGCCGCACCGCCCCAGCGCGTCCTCGACCAGCGTCACCACCTTGTCGATACGATCCTGAATCATCTTTCTTTCCGTCCTTTCTTTCCTTCAGCCGCCCGGATCCGTCCTGTCTGGTCACTTATCCACAAGATGTCCACAGTCTGAACCGTTCCCGGCGGTTTCTTTCCGCGCGATATCTTCCGGCTCTCCGTCCGGGTGAAACATTTCCCACAATCTCGCGTGCTCCCGGATCAGCAACTCCCGCACCCGCGCCTGAGCGCGCCCGTGCGTCCGCCCGCCGAAGATCGCCGTAACCCGCAGCAGTGCTGTCAGGTGGCAGATCCGTTTCTCCAGCCGCCGCAGCCGCCGCTCCTCGATCTCGTTCCTTGTCAAAAGAATCAGCTCCCGGTATTCTTCAGCAGCTTCAGCTCGCCCAGCGCCACGGCCAGCGGATCGTCGTCCGGCTGCGGTTTTTTCCCGATCGCCGATTCATTGATCTTATTGACCGCCTGGGTGGTCAGCCCCATCTCCCGTGACAGCTCGATGATCCGCTTCTCCACAAAATCAATCTCTGTCAGCAGCGGATTCTTCACCGCGTAACTGTTGCCGCCTTTGTTTGTCTGTTTGATAATGGCCTTCCCGCCGCTGCGCCGGAACTCGTCCTTCGTCCGTTCCCGCCGCAGGAACAGCTCTGCCAGCATCTGGATCTGCCATTCCAGTTCTTCCCGGTAAACACCCAGGCCGACGCAGGCGTTCCGGACTTTGATCCGCATGCCTTTTTCCGTCGTCGCCCTCACGCCGCCACCTCCTCAAATTTGCAACTGTTGCAATTTTGACCGGTACCCCACCGACGCCGATCGTCCCGCCGATCCGGAGCGAGCTGTCAATCTCCCCGGAAAGGACTGCTCCGAATCGTGACCTAAAGTTTCACGGCCTGCTGCCCGGTAAACTTCTCCCACCGGGTAATCGCCGCGTCTACATATCGCGGATCCAGCTCCATCGTGTATGCGCAACGCTCGGTCTGCTCGCATGCCATAATCGTTGTTCCGCTGCCATTGAAAAGATCGAGAACTGCGTCACCGTTTCCGGTGTTGTTCTCGATCAGGTATGCGAATAGCTTGACCGGTTTCATGGTTGGATGGATATCGTTTTTCGTTGGCCTTTCAAAATCGAGCACCGTCGTCTGTTTCCGGTCGCTTGCCCATGTATGGCCCGCTCCGTCTTTCCATCCGTACAGGCATGGCTCGTGTTTCCACTGGTAGTCCTGTCGGCCCATTACCAGGCTGTTCTTGTTCCAGATCAGACACTGCCGGACATTCCATCCGCAGTCGAAGCACGCGCCCCGGAAGTTGTACCCTTCGGAATCTGCATGCCAGATATAGAAGCATGCGCCTGGTCGCATAACCGCGTCCGCGCCGGAGAACGCATCCCGCAGGAACTGTCGGAACGAGTCGTTGTCCTGGACGTCGTTCTCGATCTTCAGTGCGTCCTTTGTCTTGCCGGTATAGTCCACATTGTAAGGCGGATCCGTCAAAAGCAGGTCGGCCAGCTTGCCGTCCATCAGCTTTTCGATATCGTCGATCGACGTGCTGTCTCCGCACATCAGCCGGTGCCGTCCGAGCTGGTAGATATCTCCTCTGACCGCTTTCGGTTCTTCCGGCGGTTCTTCGTCGTACTCGTCCTCGACGACCTCATGGCAGGTAGTACCCCCCCCCGATATACTTTCGTATGTATCGAAGTCGAAGCCTTCAAAATCAAGCTCCTGAAGGTCTTCCTGCAGGTATTCGTTCCAGGTGCTCTCGTTGGTTTTATTGTCCACGATCCGCAGCTCCCGGATCTCGTCTTCCGTCAGATCCGCAGCGCTGATCACCGGCGCTTCTTCCAGGCCGAGCATCTTCGCGCCCAGTACGCGCCCGTGTCCAATCACAATCACGTTCCGCTCGTCGATCACCACCGGCTGCCGCCATCCGAACCGTCGCAGACTGTTGGCCAGGTTCTTCACCTGTTCCTCCGGGTGGTCTTTCTGGTTCCGCTGGTATGGCAGCAGCTCGTCGATCTTCATTGGTCGCGTCTTCTGCATCAGCTCAATGCTCTGCCGGATCCGCTCTTTCTGTTTCTCCGTCAAAGCAGAACCCGCAGCGGGATCCGCGTCTTTCATATTTGCCATCTTTCTTTCCTTTCCGGGCTGTGCCCATGTCCCCAGATCTGCCGGAGCGCGTTCCGGTGCTCAGATCTGCATAAATAAAGCCGGTCATGTAACTTTTGTCACAAAAACCGGCGTTTACCCC
>JAEEGL013732154.1_pt1 | contig 16797 bp, 16 predicted proteins | sample 9134231 | NCBI WGS metagenome assembly JAEEGL01 (sample SAMN16246548, study PRJNA631951) | gut metagenome | biome: gut microbiome; feature: rumen; material: fiber-attached | host: Bos | place: Iran: Karaj | collected 2018-10
ACCCCTATATCCGTAAATGGTATGGAGAATTGTCCGCCGTGAGCATGTCCGGTAAGAGCAAGATCTATATATGCCTGCGAGTATTCCGGCATGAATTCCGGCCTGTGGGCAAGAAGAAGGCTGAAGCCATGAACTGAAGAGGAAAGCCTGTTCAGTTCCCGTATATAGTATTTTCCGAGCTTGTCAGTCTTTCCCTTTTGCCTTTCGCTTTTCGGGAGCCCGTAGAAGCGCGGGTCGAGGAGACCGATCAGGGTTATGTGCCGTGTCTTATGCACCAGAAGCTGAGTCCTGTTTTCAAGAACGGTTATCCCGTAGCTTTCCAGTGAATCTCTTATGGAAGGGTACTCGGGTATCCTCGCCTCATGGTTGCCCGGAATATAGTAGGTGGGCGATATCTTTGACAGCTTCTCAGCCAGTCTGAGCCCGACCGGGATGTTCGTATGTCTACTGTCGACAAGGTCGCCCGTTATGGCAATCATATCGGGCTTTGCAAGACTCGTAGCCGAAACGATCTTTTTCTCCATAAGCGACGCATTATGGTAATCTGACACCTGCATTATGGAAAATCCGTCAAACGATTCGGGCAGATTGGAAAAGCTGACGGTGTATTCCGTGACCCTGAGGCCGTTGTCCTGCCAGAAGAGAAAGGCGGCAACAGCAAGCAATAAGACAAGAAGGACGGCCGGATGGACAGACATTAAAAGATCGATCATTATCAGTAGCCCTCCTTTGCTTTTATACATTAAGTATATCACAAGCCTGGCCGGGGTGTACATAAACCTGTCCCTGTTGCAAGAATGCAGAGGGTAAAGTATACTTTAGCCATAAGGAGACAATGACGATGAAGTGCTATAAACTACCTATTGAAAACAACAAGGGCTGCAGCATATACCACGGGATCCTCTTCAGCAGGTCGAAAGATGTGCTTTCCAGAGTCAACGGAGAACTGTTTTCCCTGGGAATAATCGATGAGATGTGGGATGCTCTTGAAGAAAAGGACATAGATACATCACTGACGCCGGAAGATGCGGAAGGCAGCATCAGGAAAGTTGCCAGATGGTTCGGACTGTACGGTGCGATGTCGGATAATTATGCGGCCATGCCGGATTATCACGAGGCCATAACAAGCCTGGTCGTCGACATGGAAGAGAAGAGCCGCATTATCGTGAATAAGCTCAGTGACGGCAAGGTCAGGATGTGACAGTCAAAAAAGAAATACCGCAGGCGCCAAAAGCGACCTGCGGCTTTTTTGTCTGTATCAGAGCTCCAGGAGAGAACTGAAGACCTTTTCCGAATCGAGTTCATTTCCGTCCACGAACCTGTGGGAGATGTTCCTGTCATCACCGATGTAGCAGAAACGCTCGACACACTCTATGATCGGCAACCTGTAGCCCCGGTCCTGCATGCCGCTTAATACAAGGGCGTTGAATCTATATCCGGGCTCTATCCTGCCTATCTTGCCGAAAGCGGATCCTCCGTTAACGGTGGCCATATAGAACGCGTTGGCAAACAACAGCCTGTCATAACTCTCCTCATAGAACTCTTTCATCTTGGAAAGCTGTACGGCACGGCCTATCTGCCTGTATATCCCCATGAAGTGACCGCCTCCCACGTCCGTTCCGATGGATACGTTCAGACCTGCCTTTATAAGGTCGGTGGCAGGCATGATGCCGGCAGTGATGTTTGTCGTGGCATCAGGGCAGTGTACCGAGATGCAGTTATAGTCCTTGAGTATCCTGTATTCCGTCTCTGTAGGGAAGATCACATGGGCAAAAATGTTGATGCCACTCTCGAGAAGACCGCACTCTTCATAGATCTTTCCGTCGCTTCCGTACTGCGGGAAGAGTTCCCGCGCCCATGCCGCCTCTGCCTTGGACTCGACAAGATGCGTATGCAGACCGACGTGATATTTTCTACCCAGATCGCCCAGACCCTTAAGCAGCTTCTCGGAGCATGTAGGAGCAAACCTCGGTATGAGGATAGGCTTTACTCTCCGCCCGGAATCGAAGGGATGCTCTGCCAGAAACTTTTCGGTTTCAAAGAGGGAAGCCTCGGTGGTTTCGACATAATAGTCCGGAGAGTTCATGTCCATGTTGATCTTTCCCGAATAAGCGTATATGCCGCTTTTCTTCAGCATGTCGAACAGCAGGTCATCGGATCCTCTGTGGATGGTCGAGAAAAGGTTGACCTGAGTGGTCCCATTTTTGATGAGATCTCTTATTACCTGCGCATAAATGACCTTGGCGTATTCTCTGTCGGAGAATTTTGCCTCCTGAGGGAATGTGTAGTTGTTGAGCCAGTCAAAGAGGAGACAGTCCATGCCTACTCCTCTTTCGGCATACTGAGGGGCGTGGATGTGCAGATCAGAGAAGGAAGGGATAATGATGTCTGTTCCGTAGTCAGTGACAGGCACATGCCTGAAAGATTCCGGAATATCGGCCGGGTCTTCGTAAATGCCTTCGATTATCCCGTCCTCAACGGCAACAAACCGCCTCTCATAGACCTTAAGCTTGTCAAAGCTTTCGGAAGTCACTACACTTCCCGCAAATATCTTCTTCTCCATAATTCCTCCGGTATGTTGTGATCTAAAAACAAAAAAGGCCTGCAGATTTCCTTAAGAGATCTTACAGAGCCTTCAACGGCTTGACTTTGGGCCCTTCTTCAAGAAGGACCACGGCTATGGCACTGTCACCCTCATGGGAGAGGGAGACGGTAGCATTGTAACCGCCCTTGAGCATGATGTCGGCGGCTCTTCCGCTGAATTCGAAATACGGCATTCCGGCTTCGTTTCTCAGTACGGAAACCTCGTTGAGGGAGAAACCTCTCACACCGGTCCCGAGAGCTTTTCCGAGGGCCTCCTTGGCGGCAAAATTCGCTGCCAGGCTTCTGTAGGCCGGCTTTTGTTCCGAAAAGAACATTTCAAGTTCCCTCTCGGAAAAGACATGCGTTGCAAATGAGCCTTTTTCAAGGCTCTTTCTGATCCTGGAGATAGTCGTCATGTCGATTCCGATGGAATACATCATCTGTCCTCCCTGTGCGGTATGTAAATATATATACCATATTTGTCTTGGTATTGCAAAAAAAAGAACATGGTGTTAAAATAAACAGGTAAATCCAATGAACAAGGAAAGTAGCCTCGAGTTTGGACTGGAAAAGAGAGCGCCGGACGGTGAAATGGCGCAGTCTGACCGATGTGAAGTTCCCTTGGGAGGAGCCAGGTGAAATCACAGTAGCTGCGGCCGGCCCACACCGTTACCGTGACAATGAGTGTTTGCTTATTTGGCAAAAATTAGGGTGGTACCACGGAGTTATGCCTTCGTCCCTTTTGGGGCGAGGGCTTTGTTTTTTCTCATGTGAAGTCCTTTCGCCCGAAAAACCACATTTTTTCATAAGGAGAAAAAGAAAAATGAGAGAGCAATTGGAAGAGATCAGAAAAGAAGCTCTTGCTGCGATCGAAGCTGCAGATACGCTTCCTGAACTCGATGCAATCAGAGTTCGTTTCTCAGGCAAGAAAGGAAAGGTCACATCGATACTCAAACAGATGGGCAAGCTTTCTGCAGAGGAGCGTCCGGTGATGGGAGCTCTGGCAAATGAGGTCAGGGCGGACATCGATGAGGCTCTGGAAAAGAAGATAAGAGCCGTCAACGAAGAGCTCCTTGAAAAGCAGCTTGAGAAGGAAGTCATCGACATAACGCTTCCGGGAACGGAATTTGCTATGGGCAAGAGACATCCTCTTGACCTGGTGCTCGACGAGTTCAAGGAGATATTCCTCGGAATGGGCTTCGACGTGATGGAAGGACCTGAAGTAGAGTATGATGACTATAACTTCACGAAGCTGAACATGCCAAAGAGCCATCCGGCAAGAGATACTCAGGCGACCTTCTATATCACCGACAACGTGCTGCTCAGGACCCAGACGACTCCGATGGAAGCGAGAGCTCTTGAAACACTGGAGCCTCCTTTCAGGATCATCGCACCTGGACGGGTCTACCGCAGTGACGAGATAGACGCGACCCATTCGCCGATATTCCATCAGATTGAAGGACTCATCGTTCAGGAGGGCATCACGTTCGGTGACCTTAAGGGAACTCTTGAGGTCTTCGTCAAGAAGATGTTCGGTCCTGAGACCCAGACAAGGTTCCGTCCGCACCACTTTGCATATACAGAGCCTTCTGCTGAAATGGATATGACCTGCTTCAAGTGTAAGGGCAAGGGCTGCCCTGTTTGCAAGGGAGAAGGCTGGATAGAGATCCTCGGCTGCGGCGTCACGAACCCCATATTCCTGGAGAACTGCGGAGTGGATTCCAAGAAGTACCAGGCTTTTGCATTCGGTTTCGGCCTTGAAAGACTGACACTCATGAAGTACAACATCGATGACTTGCGCTTGCTCTATGAGAATGACATGCGCTTCCTGTCACAGTTCTAAAAGGAGAAGCAACATGAAGATTTCATTAGACTGGATAAAAGAATACGCGCCGATCGACTGCACGATACAGGAGTTCAGCGACAAGATGACCATGATCGGACAGAAGGTCGAAGTGTTCGACAGAGAAGCCGACCACATGAAGAACATCGTCATAGGCAGGATCGACGGCATAACGAAGCATCCCGATTCCGACCATCTCCTGGTCTGCATGGTAAATGTCGGCAAGGAAGTGCTTCAGATAGTCACGGGAGCTCAGAATCTCAAGGAGGGCGACCTGGTCCCTGTGGCTCTGGACGGTTCAGTCCTGCCGAGCGGCAAGGAGATCCACAAGAGCGATTTCAGAGGCGTTGAGTCCAACGGCATGCTCTGCTCGCTTTCCGAACTCGGACTCACGACACATGACTTCCCGAACGCGATCGAGAACGGCATCATGGTGCTGGATGAGGAGTGGCCTCTCGGAACAGATGCCGCCAGGGCACTGTACATGGATGACTACTCCGTGGAATTCGAAATCACTCCTAACCGTCCTGACTGCCTGTCCATGACAGGACTAGCCAGAGAGGCGGCTGCCGCCTTCAAGGTTCCGTATACAGAGCCTGCTGCAGAGCAGATAAGGGGAGAGGGAAACATCCATGATCTTCTCAAGGTCGACATAGCAGCACCTGATTACTGCGTGCGCTACTGCGGAGGAATGATAAAGAATGTAAGAGTCAAGGAAAGCCCGAAGTGGTTGAGGGAAAGACTCAGAATGTGCGGCATCAGACCGATAAACAACATAGTCGACATCACCAACTACGTGATGGTGCTTTACGGACAGCCGATGCATGCCTTTGACTATCAGTATGTAAACGGCGGTCACATAATAGTAAGAAGAGCCAATGAAGGTGAGAGCATCATGACTCTTGACGGAGTCACAAGAGAGTTGACTCCTGAGGTCGGCCTTATCGCAGACGAGAAAGGCCCGATAGGAATAGCAGGCATCATGGGCGGCGAGTACTCAGGCGTATATGAGCACACCAACATGGTAGTTTTCGAGTCAGCCATGTTCGACGGCCCTTCAGTAAGAAATGCATCCAATATCCTCAAGCTCAGAACGGAAGCGTCAACGAAATACGAGAAGGGACTCAACCCTGATGTATGCCAGAAGGCTCTGTTCATGGCACTCAAGCTGGTCAAGGAGCTGGATGCAGGTGACATAATAGACGGATACATCAATGTATATCCTAATCCTAGACTCCCCAGACAGTTCAAGTTCGACTGGCAGAGAGTCAACAGGATACTGGGAACGGATCTCTCCAGGCAGGAGATGGTCGACATGCTCGACAGATTCGATATAAAGGTCAGCGATGACGATATCGTCACCGCTCCTACCGACAGATATGACATCGCCCAGTTCGAGGTCACACAGGATAATGACATAGCTGAAGAGATCGCAAGGGCGTACGGCTACGACAAGATCCCGTCAACGATGATGGGAGGCAAAGCTCAGGCAAGGCCGACACCGGAGCAGACCTTTGTGAAGAGAGTCATCAATGCTCTCCTCGGCTATGGCTTCTATGAGATAGAGACGTTCACCTTCTACTCACCGAAGAATTTCGACCTGCTGAACATTCCTCGGGACTCATGGCTCAGAAAGCCCGTCGTCATATCCAACCCTCTCGGTGAGGACACCTCTATCATGAGGACGACAGCGGTCGCGTCCATGATGCAGGTCGTTGCCAGAAACTATAACGCGCGAGTCGACAATGTCTCACTGTTCGAATACGCTACGGAGTACTGGCCGAAGGAAGATCCGAATGTGCTGCCTGACGAGCCGAAGAAGTTCATCATGAGCTGCTACGGAAAGGGAAAGGATTTCTTCTATCTGAAGGGCGCCATCGAAAAACTCATCTGGAGCCTTGACATAGAAGACATCAGGTTCGAGAGGAATTCCGAGGGTGGAACATATCATCCGGGACGCTGCGCCGACATATATGTGGACGGAGAGAAGATCGGTGTCATCGGAGAGATCCATCCGATAGTTCTTGACAACTACGGTATCAAGACAAAGGTCTGTGTCGCAGACATCAATTCCGACATCCTCTTCAAGCATCTCAAGGGAGTGCACGAGTATGTATCGCTGGCGAGATTCCCTGCTCTGACTCGAGACATAGCCGTCGTTTGTGACGAGGCTGTCACCAACGGGCAGATAATCGACATAATCAAGGCAAGCTGCGGCGACAAGCTGGAGAGCGTCAAGCTGTTTGACGTCTACAGGGGAGAGCATATCGAGCCGGGCAAGAAGAGCATGGCCTACGCTCTCGTGTTGAGGGACAAGACGGCAACTCTCACCGACGATATCGCAGAAAGCCTTATGAAAGCCATACTGGACAATCTGGCATCCATAAATGTTTTCCTGAGGTCTTGATTATTTACTTGAATTTAACATACTTTTGCTATACAATCTATATATATAAATCAAGCAGGAGGATGTGGGATGAGCGAAACAACGATTTTTTCCATCTACAGTGAAAAAGACGAAGAGATCCGACAGACCTTGAGAGAAGTGTATGACGCCCTCCAGGAAAAGGGCTATAATCCAATAAATCAGATAGTTGGATACATTCTGTCAGAAGATCCAACCTACATCACTACTCATCAGGGAGCCAGAAACAAGATCAGAAAGCTGGACAGAGATGATATTCTTCAGAGCCTTCTGAAGAACTATCTGGCATAATTTAAGGTTGTGTTACCACTGTGCAGGTCGCTTGCGGCGGCCTGCACGGTGGACTTGTCTTATCTTTCGGGAAATGGAGGTAACGAATGGATACACCTTTGACCTACAAGGGCCTTCCGCTCGTGCGCGGAGAAGATGAATTCTATTATGGCAATCCGACCGACAGGGTAATAGCTTACATGAAAGTCCTCAGCACCAAGAAGATCGGTGATGAGACCGTGGCTGACAGGATCCATGTGTCTTTGATATCAACGGACACTTCACTGGATCTCATGCAGAGGATGATCCCGGGAAAGTCCGGAGTCAGAAACGGATTGTACAATGCGCTGGATGTTGCAAGCGTCTGGCTGCAGAGCGAATTGAGCAAATGACAGAAGAGCAGGATGCATGCGTCCTGCTCTTTGCTTCTTTTCATGGGCTTTCCAGATTGAAAGAGCCAGTCCCGGGTGGTATAATCAGCACATGCAAAGAACAAAGGAGAGACAGAAAATGTTGACAGTTGAAAGAGCAAAGGAACTGAACAAGGATATGGTAACTGAGGAGTCTTTGATACTTCACTCGAAGAACGTCAGTTATGCCATGGGCGGAATGGCAAAATACTTCGGAGAGGACCCGGAGCACTGGGAAGCAGTGGGCTATCTCCACGACTATGATTATGAGAAGTATCCTGAAGAGCATCTTGACCACACCGCAGAGCCGCTGAGAGAAGCAGGCGTGGACGAAGAGGACATACGCGCGATCCTTTCCCACGGCTACACCCTCAGGAACGATGTTGAGCCGAAGACAAATATGGAGAAGAGCCTGTTCACCGTAGACGAGCTTACGGGAATAATCCAGGCAGCCGCCAGGATGAGGCCGAACGGGATCACCGACATGGAGGTCTCGAGCTTCATGAAGAAATTCAAGGACAAGAAGTTTGCCGCAAAGTGCAACAGAGAACTGATCAAGCAGGGATGTGAAATGCTGGGGATGGAAGTCAGGGACGTTGCGGCGATAGTCATTGAAGCCATGAAGGAGCATGCCGAAGAGCTTGGTATCGGAGCAAGAGAATAGGAAGAAATGATATTTCGGACCGGACCGACAGTCCGGTCCTTTTATATGGTCGTGTTTGTCGGCAATATGTATTTACAAATGAAAATCCTACCGATATAATAGGTATATACGGATCACAATGATCGAAAGGAGAAAAAGAAAATGAAAAAGATCGTAAAGTATTACACCTCTTCTCACTGCCCTGAGTGCACAGAGGTAAACGGCATCCTTGAGGAGCATGGCATCAACAAGGCTGATTTTGAAGTTGTGGACATCACCAGTTCCATGAAGGCTCTCAGGGAGTTCATCTACTTCAGAGAAGCAAATCCTGCAGTCTTCGATCCTATCAAGCCCAGAAGACAGGTCGGAGTTCCTTGCTTCATCCTGGAAGACGGCACGATTACTTTCAACTACAGAGACGTGCTCGAGTAATCAATACTCTTTCATGAAAACAGAGGCTGCATCCTACGATGCAGCCTCTTTTATATTCAGTTATTTCAGTTTCGACCGTCATGTCTGATATCAGAACTGTGCATAACCCGCGTACCACTCTGACGGAATGATCTTTTCAGCTACGTATCCCGCAACGCAAAGGTCTACGAATGCACGCAGAGGTATGGCAACGATGCTGCCGATCAGTTCTCCGAGAATCCCGCTTATTAGCGCCTGGATGATTGCAGGAACTATTCCAATGAGAATGATGAAACCGATGTATCCGAGCCGGTTGCTTCCAAGGTATCTGGCAGAAGCTTTCAGATAGTAGTCAGTCGGGTAGTTCTGGTTAGCAACGAACAGATAGACTGCGAGGCTGAGCAGGAACTGGATAGCTATCACAACGATAGTAACGATGACATTGATCATAGGTACGAAAGCCAGGAGCCTTACTACGACATCTCCGAGGAGTCCGATTATCCAGATCGCAAAGAACACGCTGAGCATCTTTCTGAATACTTCAGGATAGGTGAACAGGATATATGTGTCGGTCAGGTCAGCGCTTCCTCTGTTGTATGCTCTGAAGAAGAAGCATGCGCTGGATACTGTCAGAAGTGTGCCGACTATTCCTGTGAGAACTGCGAGGATGCCCATTGACATGCTGCCGATGAGGACTTCGCCCACAGAATATATGGCGCCTGCGATCATCACGGTCGCAAAGCCTGCCTTGATAATGTCTATGGATTTGTTAACAATTTTGCTTATCATCATTTTCCTCCGGGGATCCCGCATTGGGCGGGAGTAATAATTTACAGATTATTTACCTTTTCTTAACTGACGTAAAATGATTTTCCCTGTTTATGTTGATAAAATCAGTGGTGGTATAGTAAAATAACCTGTGATGTGTCCGGCTTATGGGGACACATACCTTACATTAGATAGTTAAGCATCTATTTGTGTAAGAATTGTAATACTGTCGATCAAAAGTTTCAAAAACATGGAAACGGGAACACAGAACGTTTAATGGCTGATTATTTAGTTTCAGGGAGCGTTGTGGTCTACAACAAACCCGAAGATGCTCACCTTACCGTGAAGAGCATAATAGAGAACACTGGCGATGATTTCAGGCTGTTCGTCATAGACAATGCCAGCGCTGAAAGGATCGGACCTTCGATAAATGCCGAAATCGGTGACGCAGGCGGCAGGGTCGAGTATATTGACATGGAAGAGAATATCGGCTTTGGAGGCGGGCACAACCAGGTACTCGGAAAGACCGGCTCTAAATATCATTTCGTGATAAACCCTGATATCCTTATCAACAAGGACACCATTTCAAATATGTGTGCCTTCATGGACAGTCATCCCGAAGTGGCAATAGCCTGTCCGAAGGTCCTGAATCCCGATGGCTCACTGCAGTACATAGCAAAGCGAAGACCGGGATTTCTGTCTCTGGTATCAAGAAGGATGCCGGGAAGCCTAATGAAAGGCATCGAGGGAAGATATCTCATGAAGGAGATGGATCAGGACACAGAGTTTCCGGTGGAATTCTGCACCGGGTGCTTCTTTGTCATCAGAAGTGAGATTTTCGAAAAGATGGGCGGTTTTGACAGGGACTATTTCCTGTATTTCGAAGACCGGGACATAACCATGAAGGCAAAGCAGTATGGTGAGGCCTATTATACTCCGAGTGCCACGGTGGTCCATTTCTGGCACAGAGAAACTGCTAAGAACTCGAAGCGGTTCATGCAGCAGGTAAAGAGCATGATGATCTATTTCAGAAAATGGGGCTTCAAGCTCATATAGATATATACGATTCATTATCAAAAGCGGAAAGGAGAGCCGTGTGAGTACATACGGCAGCACAGCGACATGAAAGGCATTATTTTGGCAGGCGGACGGGGAACAAGACTGTACCCTCTTACGATGGTGACATCCAAGCAGCTTCTGCCGGTCTATGACAAGCCGATGATCTATTATCCACTTTCGACACTGATGCTTGCGGGCATCAAGGATATACTTATAATCTCGACTCCGCAGGATACGCCGAGGTTCGAGAGCCTGCTCGGAGACGGAGCCAACTTCGGCATAAATCTTGAGTACAAGGTGCAGCCGTCACCCGACGGACTAGCACAGGCATTCATAATAGGAGAGGAGTTCATCGGTGACGAGCCATGCCGGATGATCCTCGGAGACAACATCTTCTACGGAAACGGATTCTCACGCATCCTCAAGGATGCGGCTGCAAACGCAGAGAACGGAAGAGCTACGGTCTTCGGATACCATGTAGAGGATCCGCAGAGGTTTGGCATCGTGGAGTTTGACCGGAACGGAAAGGTCATCTCTGTCGAAGAAAAGCCGAAGGAGCCGAAGAGCAACTACGCCATCACCGGCCTGTATTTCTATCCGAAGGGGGTCTCCGCCCTCGCTAACCAGGTAAGACCTTCTGCAAGAGGAGAGCTGGAGATAACGACGCTCAATGCCATGTATCTCGAGCGGGGCGAGCTTGATGTCAAGCTTCTCGGACGAGGTTTTGCATGGCTGGATACCGGCACGATGGACAGCCTGGTTGACGCTGCCGATTTTGTGAGAATGATAGAGAAAAGACAGGGGATAAAGATATCTGCCCCGGAAGAGATAGCATACAAGAACGGCTGGATAACCAAGGAACAGCTCCTTGCGAGCGCTGAGCTGTACGGAAAGAGTCCATACGGAACGCATCTGTACAAGGTCAGCGAAAACCAGGTTCAGTATTGATCGGAGGAAATATATGAAAGTATTGGTTCTGGGTTCAAACGGCATGCTTGCAAAGCAGCTGTTGAACGATCTCAGAAGCGGATACAGTGAACTGGGAAGGATACCAGAACGGTTCATTGATGCTGAGATATTGACTGAAGACATAGACACACTGGATATTTCTGACAAGGATGCCGTGACCGCTTATTTCGACACAAATAGGCCAGATGTTGTGTTCAATTGCGCGGCATACACCAATGTTGACGGCTGTGAGACAAACTACGAAACAGCCTTCAAGGCAAATGCCATCGGCCCAAGGAATATCGCGATCGCATGTGAGAATATCGGTGCAAAGCTCGTGCATATATCCACCGACTATGTCTTCAGCGGGAAATATGCCGCACCGAGAAGAGAATTTGACCTGGCCGATCCGGTGTCTGCATACGGCAAGACAAAGTATGCCGGAGAGGAATATGTCAGAGACTTCTGCAGCAGATATTTCATTATCAGGACTTCATGGCTGTATGGCTATTACGGAAAGAACTTTGTCAAGACTATGGTGAGGCTTTGCAGGGAAAGAGGCGGTGCAATGGTGGTAAATGACCAGCATGGCACACCGACCAACCGGGCAGACCTGTCACATCACATGCTGAAGGTGGCTGCCGGCGAGGAGTACGGAGTATATCACTGCACAGGGAACGGCGCTGAGTGTACATGGTATGACTTTGCATGCGAGATCGCACGACTCGCAGGCTATGAGGGAGTCATGAGACCGTGCACCAGCGAAGAGTATCCAAGCCCGACAAAGAGGCCTGAATATTCGAATCTTGACAACATGATGCTCCGTCTGACCTGCGGAGACGAGATGAGGGACTGGAAGGACGCTCTCGAAGAATTCTTTAAGAAATGGAACGGTCAATAAAAAACAGGAGAAACAACAATGACGATCATAGTGACCGGCGGTGCCGGATTCATAGGTTCAAACTTCATTTTCTATATGATGGACAGACATCCTGACTACAGGATCGTGTGTCTTGACAGCCTGACATATGCAGGTAATCTCTCGACTCTCAAGAGCGTTCTTGACAAGCCGAACTTCAGGTTCGTCAAGGAGGACATCTGCAACAGGGAGGCGGTGGACAGACTGTTCCGGGAAGAGCATCCGGATATGGTCGTGAACTTTGCCGCAGAGACGCATGTTGACAGATCCATAGAGGATCCGGGAGTGTTCCTGAACACCAACATCATGGGCACTGCCGTGCTCATGGACGCCTGCAGGAAATACGGCATAAAGAGGTTCCACCAGGTCTCTACGGATGAGGTGTACGGAGATCTTCCTCTTGACAGGCCAGACCTGTTCTTCACGGAAACGACTCCGATCAATCCATCCAGCCCGTATTCAGCTGCAAAGGCGAGCGCAGACTTTTTGGTAATGGCTTACCACCGCACCTTCGGACTTCCTGTAAGCATTTCCAGATGCTCAAACAACTACGGACCGTATCAGTTCCCTGAAAAGCTGATACCTCTTATGATAGCCAACGCCCTGGCGGACAAGCCGCTTCCTGTATACGGAGAGGGCATAAATGTCAGAGACTGGCTGTATGTCGAGGACCACTGCAAGGCCATAGACCTTATCATCCACAACGGAAGGGAAGGCGAGGTATACAATATCGGCGGTCACAACGAGATGAGAAATATCGACATCGTAAAGATCATCCTCAAGCAGCTCGATAAGCCTGAAAGCCTGATCACTCACGTGACCGACAGAAAGGGCCATGACATGAGATATGCCATCGATCCGGCCAAGATCCATGCCGAACTCGGCTGGCTCCCTGAGACCATGTTCAATGACGGCATCAAGAAGACCATCCAGTGGTATCTTGACAACCGCAGCTGGTGGGAAGAGATCGTCAACGGCGAATACCAGCAGTATTACGAGAGAATGTACGGCAACAGATAGAGCATAACAGACAACGGGATCGGAGATTTCCGGTCCTATTTTTTATGCTTCGAATGGCCTATTTCAGGTTGACATTTCAGCGATGCATATACTATTATTTAATTACGAAAACAGAATAAAAATAACCATTGATAAAGGAGATGAACACTCGTGAGTAGCGACCCCAGTGGGAGTAGTCGATTATTTAAGAAAACAGAATAGCGACGCTTAGGGTGTTGATTTCAAGGTGAATAGATACCTCTTTTTCGGCGTCGTCGGGAAAGAGGTTTTATATATGACAGAGAACAGAGAGATGCTTGGCAATAAGGACGAGATGCTCGAAGAGATCAGGGATGTGGAAAAGGTAGCTGAGGCTGACGATGAGATAACTGATCTTGTTGACGCGATCACTGCCGACGAGGAGGAGCTTGAGGAGGCAAAAGTCGACCTCAAGGATACGCTTCTCGGCGCGGATGAGCAGGAGCTTAACGAGGTCATCGAGTCGGTCTATGCCATCGATATAGCAATAGCACTTGAGGGGTTCACAGACGATGAACTCCTGAGGTTCTATGGCAGGATAGATGATGAGCATATGGCAGCCATCCTGGAGCAGATGGATGAAGATCTTCAGCAGAGATTCGTCGGTCTTCTGGGATACAGAAAGATCATCTCTGTTTTTGCTTTTATGTCAAACGATGACATCGCAGACATTGTCGGTGACATGCCGACAAACCGCGCGAAGATAATCATGAAGATGATGAAGGACAGGGACACTGTCCAGATCGAGACCCTGCTGAATTATGAAGACGATTCGGCCGGCGGCATAATGACCACCGAATATCTGGCGATCGACGGCAATCTCACCATAGAGAAGACGCTGGATAAGATCAAGGAAATAGGTCCTAAGACTGAGGTCATTGAAACGATCTTCGTCGTTGATTCTTCCAAAAAGCTCATCGGAACGGCTGACCTCAGGGACATCCTCATTGCCAAGGACTCAGAGAAGCTCAGCGACATAATGGATGACAACATGATCACGGTCACTCCTGATGTTGACCAGGAGGAGGTCGCGTCGCTCGTATCAAAATACGACCTTAAAGCCATACCGGTAATCAACCGAAAAGGCGGACTCATAGGTATCATAACCGTTGATGACATCATCGACGTTCTGGTCGAAGAGCAGGAAGAAGACCTCATCCGTATGGGCGGTAGTACCGAGACTGAGAACATTGATGAACCGGTCAAGGATTCGGTAAAGAAACGACTGCCATGGCTGGCCATATTGCTTGTCCTGAGCATGCTGGTGTCATCGGTCGTCGGCAGATTTGAAGTCGTTCTCGCGGTGCTCCCGCTTGCGATGGCTTTCCAGTCGCTGGTGCTTGACATGGCAGGTAATGTCGGAACGCAGAGCCTTGCGGTCACCATAAGGGCGCTTACGGATGACAGCCTTACGATCTCTGACAAGGTGAAGCTCGTGTTCAAGGAGATGCGAGTGGGTCTTCTCAACGGGCTGGTCATGGGACTGATCACATTCATCGGAATCGGGGCTTACATTTACTTCTTCAAGACTCATGACATAAAATCAGCCTTTGCGATATCTGCCTGCATCGGAATGGCACTCGTGGTCGCCATGATGATCTCAAGCTTCATGGGAAGCGGAATTCCTTTGATGTTTGAAAAGATAGGGATCGACCCGGCTGTTGCTTCCGGACCTCTTATTACCACCGTCAATGACCTTGTGGCGGTAGTCTGCTATTACGGTCTGATATGGGTATTGCTCATAGATGTCATGAAGATCACGATCTGACATGCGTTATTGGAATAATCAGGAAAGGAGTTCTGTCATGGATAAGGAAAGAGAAGAAATGCTCAAAACCGAAGAAGCGGCACTGGAAGATATAGCCGACAGTGAAAATGATGAAATAACAGACCTTGTCGATGCCATAACTGCCGACGAAGAGGAACTTGAAGAGGCCAAGGTCGACCTGAAGAAAGTCCTGCTCACTGCCGATGAGAAGGAACTGAATGAAGTCATCGAATCCATTTATGCGATCGATATAGCGATTGCCCTGGAGGACTTTACTGACGATGAACTGCTCAGGTTCTACGGAAGGGTAGATGATGAGCATATGGCCGCCATACTGGAGCAGATGGATGAGGATCTGCGGCAGAGGTTCACAAAGCTCCTTGGTCACAAGAAGATACTATCTCTCTTTTCATACATGTCGAACGACGATATCGCAGACATTGTCGGGGACATGCCTGTAGAAAGGTCTAAGTCCCTGATGAACATGATGAAGGGAAGGGACACCGATCAGCTGAAGACGCTTCTTACCTATGATGACGATTCGGCCGGCGGTATCATGACCACAGAATATATCGCCATAGACAGTTCGCTTACTGTAGGAGAGACGCTCAGGAAGATAAAGGAGATAGGTCCGAAGACAGAAGTCATCGAGACCATCTTTGTCGTAGATTCAGCCAAAAAGCTTATCGGTACAGCTGACCTGAGAGACATTCTCATAGCCAAGAACGAGGCTAAGTTGACGGATATAATGGATGACAATGTCATCACGACCACTCCGGAAGCCGACCAGGAAGAGGTCGCAACACTCGTTTCAAAGTATGACTTGAAGGCGATCGCGGTAGTGAACAGAAAAGGTGCCATGCTCGGTATCATCACTGTTGACGATATCATCGATGTTCTCGTCGAAGAGCAGGATGAGGATATCATCCGTCTCGGCGGCGGTACTGAAAGCGAGGACATCGACGAGCCCATAAAGGATTCAATGAGGAAGAGGCTCCCTTGGCTGATAATCCTGTTGCTCTTGGGCATGGTGGTCTCTTCGGTCGTCGGAAGATTCGAAGTTGTCGTGGCCGTTCTGCCTATTGCCATGGCGTTCCAGTCGCTCATACTGGGCATGGCAGGTAATGCCGGCACCCAGAGCCTGGCGGTCACCATCAGGGCGATCCAGGACGACTCCCTGACAACGGGAGAGAAGTTCAGGCTGATATTCAAGGAAATGAGAGTCGGTCTCATAAACGGAGCACTCCTGGGAGTGCTGGCGTTCGTCGTCATAGGTCTGTACCTGCACTTCCTTAAGGGCAGAGACCTTCAGACTTCTTTCGCAATATCCGCCTGCGTTGCGCTGGCGCTCGTCGTGGCAATGATGATATCAAGCTTCGTTGGAAGCGGCATTCCTATGCTGTTCAAGAAGGTCGGAGTGGATCCTGCCGTTGCATCCGGTCCGCTCATCACCACGGTAAACGACCTTGTGGCTGTCGTCAGTTATTACAGCCTGGTGTGGATGCTGCTCATAAACGTTCTCCACATCGAGACTCTGTGACATATCGACATATAAAAAGGCTCAGCCGTCGGTAATATGTACCCCTATTCCTGGACAGGAAAACCAGGGGCCAAAATTATCAAACAGATTTTAAGGACACCATTCTGCAAATTGCAGGTGGTGTCCAACCTGTTTTTGATTGGATCCTTTCGTAATTGTAATAGTAAATATA
>JAEEGL013774784.1_pt1 | contig 16797 bp, 15 predicted proteins | sample 9134231 | NCBI WGS metagenome assembly JAEEGL01 (sample SAMN16246548, study PRJNA631951) | gut metagenome | biome: gut microbiome; feature: rumen; material: fiber-attached | host: Bos | place: Iran: Karaj | collected 2018-10
CGCCGAAAAACCGAAGAAGGAAAAAGGCGGATTCTTCGGCAAGCTCTTCGGGAAGAAAAAGAAGAAATCCAAGGAAGTCAGCGGCGATGCTCCCGCCGAGGAACCGGGCGAACCGGAAGCTCAGCAGGATCCCGCCGACGGCTCGGACGAAGCCGGTGTGACCAAGGAGGACGACAATGACTAACGAGATCGATAAATTCGCGAACGGCGAAGGCGCAGTCCTCGCCGCGGAGCCGACGGTTCCGGAAGTTCTTCCCGAACCCGAAGCGGTCATTGACGCCGTTTCCGAAGCAGCACCCGCCGAAACGCCCGCTGCTTCCGAAGCGATTTTCGACGGAACTCCCGAAAAAACTCCCGGCAAAGCCGGAAATACCGGGCTCACTCCCGAGCTTCGGGAGGAACTCGACGCGCTTGAAGCCGAGAATTCCTCTGTTCCGTCCTCCTCATCCGATTCCCCCGCTTCTGCGCCCGCTTCCGGGTCCGTCGAAGCGTCCGCTCCGGAGGTCGATGATTTCGGCCGCCGCAGGAAAAAGCCCTACCACGAGCGTGCATACCTTTACTACGGCAAAGGCGCCGAGGATCCGAACCTCGATCTCAGCGGAACGAAGGAATTCCTCTGCGGGATCGGTTTCGACGGCGGCGAGCTGCGCAAGGCGAGGACCGGCAAGGATTATGCCGAAGCGGTCCGTCAGGCCGGCGATAAGGAAGACACCGGTATGGTCTGCTCCTATTGCGGAACGCCGATCTCCGGCGTGGACTATTACCGCCTCCCGGACGGCAGGATCCGCTGCACGAGCTGCAGCCGCACTCTTGTTAAGACCCTGAGCGAGCTCAAAGAGATTTACAGGAGAGTCCTGCTGAACCTCGAAGTCTTCTTCGGAGCGTCGATCACGGTCCCCATCGAGATCGAGATGCTCGAGGAACGCAAGCTCAAAAAGAAGCTCAAGATGCCGCTCAGCGACGTTGACGACAAGAGCATGCTCGTTCTCGGCGTTGCCGTCGGCGACAGCAAGAAGCAGTACTCTATTTGCCTCGAGAACGGCGCGCCGCGCCTCTCCGTCATTGCGACATTTGCCCACGAGCTGACGCATATCTGGCAGTACACGCATTGGAACGACAAGAAGGTCTTCAAGAAACTGCCGCGTGCCGCTCATCAGCTCATGTATGAAGGCATGGCGAAATGGGTCGAGATCCAGTATCTTTACCTTGTCGGCGAAACCTCCGCCGCGAAACGCGAAGAGCTCGTTACCAGGCAGCGTCAGGATGAATACGGCATCGGATTCCTGCTGTACGTGAACAAGTATCCTCTTTCGAAGGATAATATGCCCGGCGACGACACGCCCTTCAAGACGGCCGGTTATCCGATCGACTGACACCCCGCGCAAAGTCAAAAGCACCGCTTCTTCTGCCATGAAGCGGTGCTTTGTTTTCGGGCGGCGTATTCCCCTTCCGCGCGAAACATGGTATAATGATTTCGAATAAATTCCCTCGCATCGCAGGAAAGGAAAACGAAATGCTTTTGAAGTTCGAAAACTCGGAGGGCCTTGACCTCCGCAGATTTCTTGATATTTATGAGGAGAGCAGCCGCGAGAACGCGGAGGAGTTTTATCCGCAGGAGGAGCTTACCGCCGCTGTCAAAAAGGTTGAGGAAAGCTTCTGCGAATTCCTTGAGGAGTTTTTCCGAAAGCCCGGTTCGTGCTATTGGATCCTTGAGAAAAACGGCGTTTACCGCAGCGCGCTCCGTCTCAGCACGGTCGAAGAGGGATTCTATTACCTCGAAGCGTTGGAGACCCGCCCCGACAGCCGCCGGAAAGGCTTTGCGGCGGAGCTTATGCTCGGCGTTATCGGCGAGCTCAAAAAAGCCGGTCCCTTCCGGATTTGCGACTGCGTTCTGAAGGACAATATCCCCTCCGTCCGCACCCACGAAAAATGCGGTTTCCGCATCGTTTCCGAAGCCGGCGAGGATTATCTTTGCGGCGGAACAAAGGATTGGGAATACGGGTTCGAGTACCGTTATAACGGCGAAGCGGACGGCGCCGAAGAGGCTCCCCCTCCCGTCACATTCTCGAAGCAGGCATTGGACGAGGACGATATCCGCCTTCTTGCGGGGCAGGAGGAATACCTGAAATTCAAGCATCTTCATAAGAAAAAGTACCGGCCGCGTTTTGACGGTGCGGAGGACCGCTGCGCCTTCTGCTGGGCAAAATTCGGCGAATCGGAAGGCGAGCTGCATGAAGGCTATTGCTCGGCGGATGAAGCCCACTGGATCTGCGGGCTCTGCTTCGATTGCTATAAGGACAAGTTCGGCTGGCAGGTCGAGGACGAAACGGGCAGGAGCTTCGCTTCTGCGGAGGAGCTTGTCGACCTCGTTTCCCGCGGCGGCGAGATCGAACTGCGGTATCATGGAATTCTTTATAACGTTATTCCGATGTTCACTCGCGAGACCGTCACTTCGGCAAAAGTCGGCGTCGGCCGTCCTTTCGGGCCCGAAAGGCTTGCAGCCGCCGAGCTCGACGGAAAAACCGTTGCCGAGCTCATCGAATCCGGAAGCATGGTTTTCCAGCTGAACAGGGGGGCTCCGCCGCAGCGCGTGACCTCCGTTGAGCAGCTTCTGTTCGTTCTCGGCGCCGACGGTTTCGCAACGGCGGACCACGGCGAGGACGGCTATACGCTGCTCGTCAGGGTCGATGATTACGAAGGCATGATCACGATCGTCGGAATGATCTGGAAGGACGTAATGCTTTCCGACATCCCCGATTTCAAGGTCAACGGCAGCAGGATCCGCGATATCATTGCCGATTCCGAAGTGCTGTTCCGTCCGGATAAATAAGATCCCAAAGCGTTGGTCAAAAGGAGCGTTTATGTACGTTAAGGATAGATACAAGGTCAGCTTCGGCGGCCGAACTGTCGGGCATTATTATGTTTATTCAAACGGCAGCTGTTCCTACACGGTTTACGGCATGCTGCCCGAAGAGCTCGCGGAGGAGCTTGCAAAGCTGAAGCTCGGAAAGGATCTCCGGCAAAAGAGGCCGATCGCCGCGTTTTCGAAGTTCATGACTGACGAAAACCGCGTTCCGGGAACGCGAAGGATCGTCTTTGAATCCGGACCCGTGCGTTTCGAGCGCATCCCCGAAGAAACGGGCGAAAAATTCTGGATCTACCGCCGATCCGCAGGCAAGGGCGAAGCCGGCTATTCCGAAAAGGACTATTCCGCGCCGCATTACGAAGGTCCCCATACACCAGAAGGGATGCGCGAATGGTGCAGTTGGTACTGCTTCAACAGGATGGACGACGGCACCTTTGAAGCGGAGCTCGACGAAGCCTGGTGGTGGGGCGGCAGCCACAACGACGGCGGAACGATCCGCACCGCTGTCCCGGAGGAGTGGTTCGCCCTCCCCTATCCGGAGTTTCTCGAAAACGCCGTCGGTCTTTCCGCTGCGGCGCATTACGGCTTCACGCCCGAAGAGCTTGCGGAAAAGCCCGGCCTGCGGGAGTTTTTCGGATTCTGACAATGCATTATCAATAAAAAACGATCCCCCGGAGCGCAGAGCGTCCCCGGAGGATCGTTCTTTTTCGTATTCGGTAAAACTCAGTCGAGCAGGTCCCCGAAAAGCTTGATATTGTCGGCACAGGGCTTGATCTCCCCCGCTTCGCACTTCCTGACGACCTCGACGATGCGGTCGTTCACCGGCGTTTTGACGCCGAACTTTCGGCCGAATTCGCAGACAACGCCGTTGATCGCGTCGATCTCGCATTTCTTGCCCTTTTGAAGATCCTGCAGCATCGACGGGATAATGTTGATATGCTTTTTCATCGCGATCGGCACGAGCAGTTCCGCGAACTTGCGCTTGAACGCGCCTTTATAATAGAAAAGCTTCGTGATGTCCTTGCCCTGCACCGGGGCGAATTCCGCGCCGGAAGCACGGCCGACGTCGATGCATTCCTTCATGCAGCGCACTGCGAGGCGGCGCGGGAGCTTCGTATTCGCAACGTAGCCGAAGCTGCCTCCGAATGCCGTGCCGAGCCCGGAATACGTTGCGTTGATCAGAAGCTTCGACCAGCGCACGCCGACAAGGTCGGTCTCGACGACCACTGGGCACATTTTTTCAAGGAGCGAACGCACAAGCCCGATCTTTTCTTCGGGCACGCCGGGCATGCCGCCCATATGGAAGGAAAGGCTGTCCGGGTCGCTCGTGAGCTCCGCCTCGCCGGGCGATTTGAGGGTCGCGCCCCATTCGACAACGCAGCCGACGGTCCGCTTTGCGCCGACAACGGCGGCGATCCCGTGCTCCGGGATCCCGTTCTGGAGCGTCACGATAACGCCGTCCGCCGCAAGCATGGGCTCAAGGAATCTCGCGGTGGAACTGTTTTCAAGCTGTTTCGTCATAAGGAAGATGACGTCATAAGGACCCGCCATCTCCTCCGGCAGCAGCGCCTTCACGGGAACGGTCATTTCGACCTTGCCGGTAATATGCGCGCCGCGGTCCCTGAGGGCAGTAATATGCGCTTTGTTGCGGTTGACGAGCTCGATATCCACACCGTTTTTCGTCATGTAAGCGCCGAGAACGGTCCCGAGCGAACCTGCGCCGTAGATCGCATATTTCATAAATGGATCTCCTTTCCTTTTGCCAACGCATGAGATTCTAACATAAACGCAAAGAAAAAGCAATTATGAAATCTCTATATAAAAAGCCGCAGCCGTCGCAAAGCCGGGTAATTACATTTTTCGCCGTTGCCATTTCCCCCGCATTGTGTTATAATAGAGTTTAGCGGGTACCTGTAGCTCAGCTGGATAGAGTGTCAGACTCCGACTCTGAAGGTCCCGGGTTCGAATCCCGGCAGGTACGCCAACAAAAGCACCCCTTAACGGGGTGTTTTTGTTGGTAACATAATCGAAGGGATTCGAAGCCGCGATAAAGGGAACGCAACAGTGTTGCGTTCCCCGCGGCCGGCTTTTTCGTCGCAGAGCGAGAAGGCGGCGGTGTGAGCCGTCTTCGAGACTCGATGCGCGAAAAAGGAATCCCGGCAGGTACGCCAACCCTTCATACCAATATTGATACAATTCGGTATGAAGGGTCTTTTTGTGGCAAAAATACTGTAAATAAAGCATATTTTCAGACTCATTATGTAGTATCAATCCCCTCCATGCGGTTACCTAGTGAGGCTTTTCGCATTTTTTCTGTACTTATTGTTTACTTTGTGTTATCATAGATTCTGGTTGAACATACTGAAAGAGGCTGTGCCGTAGTGATTAAGAAAGGATCTGCATCAAGAATCAAGCGCTTTGTATTTGCCGTGATCCTTATTCAGGTGATACTTGTTTGCGTGTTTATACAGGTTTGCGTAAATACGCAGCAGTCGCTCCCCGGCAATACGGAGTCCGTCGTGCTCACCGATTTTCGCGTGGAGATATACCCGGAATACGAAACCACGCCCAAGAGGATCGCAGTCGTTTCCGGCGATGACCGCTACATTTTTCTTACTCAGCACCAGCAGCAGCCCCTTATGACCCGGGCTGAAGCTTTTGAAAAGCTTCAGCAGGAACATATTCTGTGTATCAAATACGTCAATGATACCGACGTTCTGTTCAGGCGCAGCCATACGATATCAGAGCTTGTCGGGGAGAGCGGGACCTATCTGACCCTGGAAAGCTTTAACGCCTATCGTTCATCGTCCCGCATAATTGGGTTTATAATACTGGCCCTGCTCGAAGCGGCGCTCATCGCGTTTGTCGCCTTTGCGATATGGTGGAATTCCATGTACGGACATTGAATGCTGCGGTTCCGCTATCCTTGTAACATGAGGTAAAACATGGCGAGTGATAATACCGAGCTTACGTTGTGCGGTCAGATTCGCGAGCTTTTTGAGAGCCTTCCTCATGATGCGTGGATAACCCACCGGCCGAATATGAAGATCAAACTGCGACCCGATAATGAAATACAGGTGCAAAAAGTCAGGCTTGGCAGAGTCCCGACGCTTATCCTTCGCCCTGCTGAGCGCACACCCATACCTGTTGCGGTCCTTTGGATCCACGGCGGCGGATATGTGGCCGGAATGAAGGAAATGGTCTATATGAGCCGGGCGGCAGAAATTGTGAAACATTTCGGCGTTACAGTGATCTCTCCGGGGTATCGGCTTGCATGGCAGAAGCCGTATCCTGCTGCGGTGAATGATTGCTATTCTGTGCTTTCATACATGGATAAGAACCGGATTCAGCTCGGGTTCGACAGGATCATGGTGGGCGGCGAGAGTGCAGGCGGCGGTTTGTGTGCAGCCGTTTGTATGATGGCACGGGACCGCGGGATCCACATCGCTTTCCAGATGCCATTGTACCCGATGATCAGTAATATCGATACAGCTAGTTCAAAGGACAATCACGGCAGGATCTGGAACACCAGGCGGAATCATATCGGCTGGCGCATGTATCTTCGAAAGCACGCAAAAGAAAGGGTTTCACCATATGCTGCTGCATCCCTGCAGACTGATTATACAGGACTCCCTCCGTGTTATACATTCGTCGGCGACGGCGAGCCTTTTTACAGCGAGACACTGAGATATGCAGTCGACCTGAAGAACGCAGGCGTGGATGCGGTCGTGGATGTTTACCATACAGACATGCATGCGTTTGATATGCTGAACCCGGATGAAGAACCGGGAATAACTGCGATAAAGCGATTTGAAGAGCGTTTTCAATATGCGCTAGAACACTATCGCTGACAAATGAAGTAATCGTTTATTTCTACAGCTTTTGATACAAACGCGGATTGTATCAAAACCTATCAAGTTTTCCAAAAATGAAAGAGGGCTTTTGCCCTCTTTCATTTTTGGCCCATTGTTCAAAGGGATTCGAAGGGCGTCGCGAAACGATCCTGTGAATCGTTTCGCAGCCCCGGTTTTGCGTCGCAGGGCGAGAAGCCGCCGGAGTGAGGGGGCTTCGAGACCCGATGCGCGCAAAACGAATCCCGGCAGGTACGCCAAAATAAATGAGAGGCTTTTGCCTCTCATTTATTTTGCCATACAATCAAAGGGATTCGAAGCCGCGAAAAGCAAAGGCGCCAGTGACGCGTTTGCCGCGGCCGCTTTTTCGCAGAGAGCGAGTGCGAAGCGGAGTGAGCGAGCACGAGGCTCGAACTGCGAAAAACGAATCCCGGCAGGTAAAACAGCACTTTTGCCCTCTTTCATTTTTGGCCCATTGTTGAAAGGGATCCGAAAGCCCCGTACCGCTTAAACCGCTTGAGTAGGCGGCCGTGCGGTGGTATAATTGTTTCGGCAGGTGCGGCGTCGCGCCATGCCTGTAATACGTGATCGAAACGGAGTCTTGATATGAAAACGACGGGAATCAGGCGGTCCTTCCCGGTGCTGCTGATCGCGGCGCTGCTTTTCACGCTCGTTTGCGGCTGCGCGCGGCAGCGGGGGTATCAAAAGACGGCGAACACGGGCGGCCGGGCGGACGAATACCCCTATCTGGTCAAGACGGAGTCGGCGACCTGGTATCTTGCCAAAGCCGACGAGGAATCGCTCGGCGAGGACGCGTTCTATGAAGGGCTGTATGCGCTGCTCGACGACGCCGAGGCGGATATGCGGGACGCGCGCGAAGCGCTCAAGGGGTTCATCCCCGACGAGACCCCGCCCGTCGACATCCTAACCGACTTCTGCGGCAGGGACGCGATGGCCGAAACGGCGAACGCGTACTACAACGGAAGGGGCAACTTCATCACGCTGTTCAACGGCTGGGAAAACGCGCGCGTCACGCTCCTGCATGAATACGTCCACTATCTGACCATGCACTGCGCCGAGGCCCAAGTGCGCTTCGGCTTCTGGTCGGAGGGCATAGCGGAGTATATCGCCGACCTCGTCTGCAAAAACCGGTTGGCGCGTTCCGAAAACATGGGCTTTGAGACGGCGGGCTATCCCCCGGTGATGTGGGACCTTGCGTGGGACGAGGCGGAAAACTGCATCGATCCCGTCAGGCTGTACTTCGGGCTCGGCGCGATCGCCGCGGGCGGCGGTCTGATAGGCGTGCGCTACTATGCCGTTATGAACGAAACGACCGTGCGCACGGAGGCGATGCAGAGGGACCTGCAGCCGCAGGAACTCTCCCTTTGCGAGGCGGCCGGCATGATCGCGTATCTCGTTGAAACCTACGGCCGGGACACGGTCTTCAAAAACTGGAACGCGGATCCGAACGCGATGGAGACGGTCTATAATAAACCGTTCTCCGAGCTCTACCGCGAATGGGCGGAATGGAACGCCGCACAGTGCGAAACGATGGGGATACGGTTCTGAAAAACGCTTATAAACCGAGTTCTGCCGAAGGGAGGACCGACGTGGATAAGGAGCATGGCGCATTCGCCGTTCCGGAATCGATACGAAAGCTGACAGCCGGGAAGGCGTTTTCGACCGACGGCGTCGGTATGTCAAAAGCGCAGGTCATGGTTTTTGAAGACTGCGTGCTGAAGATCGTGCCGTACCGGGAGAAAAACGAGGAAACGGTCCGGGTCATGCGCTGGCTTGAAAACAAGCTGCCCGTTCCGAAAGTCCTTTGTTACGAATGCGACGGGGAGCGCCAGTATCTGCTGATGAGCAGGCTGCCGGGCAGAATGGCCTGCGATGCGTATTATCTTGAGCGCCCTGATGAGCTCGCGGCAAGGCTTGCCGAAGCGATAAGGATGCTTTGGAGCATCGACGTTTCGGATTGCCCCCGCGTGAGGGATCTCGACACCGAGCTCAGGGAGGCGCGTTTCCGGGTCGAGAACAATTTGGTCAATTTGGAGCTTGCAGAGCCCGCGACCTTCGGGCCGGGCGGCTTTAAGGACCCCGAGCACCTGCTTGACTGGCTCGAACGCAACAGGCCGGGCTATGAACCCGCGTTGTCCCACGGGGATCTCTGCCTGCCGAACATCCTTATCGACAACGGCAGGATCAGCGGTCTGATCGACCTCGGGGATACGGGGATCGGCGACAGATGGAGGGATATCGCGCTTTGCTGGCGCAGCATGAGGCGGAACGCCGAAGGGGCGTTCGGCGGCAAGGTTTACCCCGATGCCCGCGCGGAAATGCTGTTTGATGCCCTCGGCGTCAAGCCGGACGCTGAAAAGCTCAGGTATTATCTGCTTCTCGACGAACTCTTTTGATCCTCCGATGAGGGCCGTCACAAAGAAACCCCTCCTGTCTTCCCGGGCAGGAGAGGTTTTATTATCCCAAAAGCGGACGGTCAGCGTTTCATGCTGACCGTCCCCATTATTCCGGGATATGCTTATGCATCAGCCTTCCGCCGGTAAATGCTGGATGATGTTCATCGCGTAGCGCAGGATGCAGAGGGCGTCGGTGATATCCACGGTGCTTTTGCCCGTGACGTCGGCCAATATAAAACACCCAAATTATTCAAATATTACTAAATGCACGCGCTTGCAAAGGAAAATCTCTGTCCTTAAACGAAAAAGCGAAGTCCCTGCGCGGGAAAGGGGGCCGAGGCAGCGCATCATTGAAAAAGCGCTGATGATATGGTAAACTTATCCCGATCGATCGGGATAGCTCCAATATCCCGCGGCTTCGGGGGCAAACACGATGCAGACAGGCAGTTCGAATGATCCTTCGGCGGTAAAGGCCCAATACGCTTCGTCCAGGGGCCTTGATACCCGGCTTTCGTTTCACGAAAGGTTTTCCGTGAATAAGCAGGGCTACGGCACCTGGCTCGTTTCCAATTACGATATCCGCGAGGGCATGACGGTGCTCGAGATAGGCTGCGGCACCGGCAGCATTTGGCTCGGGAATGACGATATCGTGTCACGCTGCTCCAGACTCATCCTTTCGGATCTGTCCCCGGCCATGCTCGAGACCGCGAAACGGAAGCTCGGCGAACGCGCGAATATCGAGTATCGGCAGGCGGATATTCAGGACCTTCCCTTTTCGGACGGAGCGTTTGACGTTGTGATCGCCAATTCCATGCTCTACCACGTTCCGGATATCGAAAAAGGCCTTTCACAAGTCCGGCGGGTGCTGAAAAAGGGCGGCGCTTTCTATTGCGCCACGTACGGGGAGCACAATTTTACCGACAAGCTCGCCGAATGGTTCGAGCGCGGCGGAGAGGAGCTGACGCCGAATCACAATTTCACGATGCAGAACGGCAGGGAAAAACTCGGCGCGTTCTTTAAGAAGATAACGCCCCTTTTCTATGAGGACGCGCTCCACGTCACCGAACCGGAGGCGCTTGTGGAGTATCTTAAAAGCCTTGCATCCTTTAAAGCGGTCAAAGAGCTCCCGGTCCAAAAGATAAGGGAGATACTGAACGAGCATTTGGCCGACGGAGCAATCGATCTGCCCAAGGAATACGGAATGCTCATCTGTTTTTGACCGCCCCGGGGACGGAGAAAAGAGTTAAAAATTATGAAAAAAGAACTGATAGCGTTATTCAGCGGGTTTCCGGAGCATCATTTTTCGGAAGAGATAGCAAAGCGGCTGCGTGAAGAGCTTAGGGAGCGACGGAGCATCGTTTTCATCACCGCCCGTCCGACCGACTATGCGCAAAACGACGACGACTGCGACGGCATGCATGAAATGTTCGCGGAGCAGGGCCTGCCCTTCGAGAAGCACTGTGTGATCGATAAGCGGACCGACTCCGCTTCGGCGAGGGAGCTCGTTTTAAATGCCGACTGCGTATTCCTGATGGGCGGCGGAGCCTGCTTGGAGCAGCTCGATCTGATCCGCGAAAAGGGCTGTTTTGACGCCCTTCATTGCTGCCGTGCGGCGATATTCGGCGTGAGCGCGGGCTCCATGAACCTGGCGCGCACGACCGTGGATTTCGTAGACTCCATGGAGCCTTTCGACGGACTGGGCTTTACGGATATTACGGTGACCTGCCACCATGATCCGCAGGATCCCTGGCGCATGGGGAAGACCCTTCGCATGTCGGAGGACCGCGCGGTGTACGCAATGGAGGATATGAGCGCGTTCTTTATAAAAGAAGGACGGATCTGCACGGTCGGGAATATTTTCCGTGCGGAGAACGGGGCGCTCCGGCCGCTCGTCGATGAAGATATCAAAGAGCTGGAGCGGCGGCTGCCCGTTTGAGAATAGTTCGAAAGCTTATCATTTAGGAGGAAATATGGACAAGAAAAAAACAATGGACGAGCTTGCCCGCGCGGGGCGGGAAAAGGGCGGCTTCAACGGGACCTGGCTCTACGCCGAAAACGGCGAGATAATCTCAAAGGGCGCCTGCGGCTTCCGCGATGCGGAGGATAAGCTGCCGATGCGGGAGGACAGCATCTTCGAGATGGCCTCCATCACCAAGATGTTTACGGCAACGGCGGTCATGCTGCTCGTAAGGGAGGGAAAGCTTGATCTCGACGAGGAGTACGCGAGCTGTTTTCAGGAGTACCCGTACCGCGGCGTTACCCTAAGGCATCTTCTGACCCACACGAGCGGCATGCCCGACGATTTCGATACCGATCGCTGGGTCGTCCCGATCCTTGAGAACGAGCACAGGATCCCCAAAAACAGCGAGATGCTCCGCTTTATCCGCGAGAGCGGCGAAGCGCCAGCCTGCGCACCCGGTGAAAAGTTCAGGTATACCGACGTCGGATACACGCTGCTTGCCGAGGCGGTGGAGAAGGCCTCCGGCGTAAAGTTCGAGGAGTTCCTAAAGAAAAACATATTCGAGCCCGCGGGTATGACCGATTCCGGCATATACCACACCCGCAGGGACGGGCGGCCCTCCGACCGTTTCACCCGCAATATGGTCCTTGAGGACGGGAAGTACGTTCCGTCGGATCTCTCGAAGCTCGACGGCGGTTATGTCGTCGGTTCGGACGGGCTCAACGGCTGCGACTACCTGTATACCACCGTTTTCGATATGCTCGCCTGGGACAGAGCCCTGCGCGAAGAAACGATCCTCACCCGTGAGGAGCAGATGACCATGTTCACCCCGGGCGTCCTCAACGACGGTAAGCCGGCGGGAGCGGGTGAGGAGGACGGTGACGACGGCTACGGCTTCGGCTGGAGCGTCAAGAATGATCCTGAATTCGGGCTGACCGTAAATCACAGCGGCGGCATGCCCGGCCTCGAGACCTGGTTCGAGCATTTCGTGGACCGGGACAGGGTGCTCATAGTCTTCAACTGCCGCGACTGCACGGACGCCAAAGCGTATGATGCGTTCTTTGCCGGCATGCGGGCTGTCGCCCGCGATAAGGCGCCCGAGCCCGTCCTGAGCGTTGAGGAGCTTGCTGTCCGTGAGCCGGACAGGTCCGGTTGGGAGCGCTTCCTGGGCAAGTACGACTTTGCCTGCTGGGATTACCGCATCGACGAGGTCCTGATGAAGGACGGCGAGCTGTACGTCGATATGGCCTATAAAGGAAGCAGCAGCCTTATAAAGCTCTATCCGCTCGCGGACGGGAGCTTCGCAATGAAGCCCTTCTACAGCAACATCACCTTCGGCGACGGCACGCTGAGCCTCTGGGACGAAACCGGCAAAAAGCTGTAAGTTACGATCTTGACCGCGCCTGCCGCGGCAAAGGAAAGAGGGCCCGGTCCTCTTTCCTTTTGCTTGACTTTTTTCTCATAAAGCGTTATGATACTGCATTGTGTGAAAAAGACCGGAGGTAAATAAAATGGTCGCTCTTCTGTCGTCCGCGCTCGCTCTTCTTATCGGGCTGCTGATGACCCGTGTTTTCAAGCTGCTGAAGCTGCAGCTGCCCGACGTTACCGCGTTCCTTATCGCGGGCGTCATCATCGGGCCCTACTGCCTGGGCCGCCTCGGCATCCCGGGCGTCGGTTTCTCCACCACGGAGGAGGTCGAGGGCCTTTCCGTCATCAGCAACACGGCGCTGGGCTTTATCGCGTTCTCCATCGGCAACGAGTTCCTGTTCTCCCAGCTCAAATCCATCGGCAAACAGGCGGTCATCGTCGGCGTTTTTCAGGCGCTTGCGGCGACGCTCCTTGTCGACCTTGCGCTCTTCGGGCTGCATCTTTTGATGCCGAACGTCCTCTCCGTCGAGGCGACGATCGTCCTCGGCGCCATCGCGACGGCCACCGCCCCCGCGGCCACCTTGATGGTCGTGCGCCAGTACAAGGCCAAGGGCAAGCTGACGGATATCCTTCTGCCCGTCGTTGCGCTCGACGACGCGGTGGGCCTTGCGGTATTCGCGGTCTCCTTCGGTATCGCCACGTCCATCGTGACCGGCAAAACGGACCTTACCGGCATCCTTATCGAGCCCCTTATCGAGATCGCGGCCTCGCTCGCGCTCGGTTCCCTGCTCGGCTGGATCCTGACCCTGCTTGAAAGGACCTTCTTTTCGAACTCCAACCGCCTGTCGCTGACCATCGCCTTCGTGGTGCTGACCGTCGCCCTCTCGATGCTCTCCTTCGAGATCGGCGGGGTCAAGATCTCCTTCTCCACGCTCCTCGTCTGTATGATGCTCGGCACGGTGTTCTGCAATATCTGCCCGCTGTCGCACGACCTTATGGAGCGGGCCGATAAATGGACGGCGCCTCTGTTCGCGCTGTTCTTCGTGCTCAGCGGCGCGGAGCTCGAGCTCAGCGTGCTGCTCAACGCCGCGGTGCTCATCGTCGGCGTCACCTACATCATCGCGCGCTCAGCCGGCAAATACATCGGCTCGTATGCAAGCTGCGCGGCGACCAAATGCGACCCGGTCGTTAAGAAATACCTCGGCATAACGCTGCTGCCCCAGGCGGGCGTCGCGCTCGGCATGTGCGTGACGGCGGCCAAGCTCGGCACAAGCGACGGCGTTCTTATAAAAAACATCATCCTGTTCAGCGTGCTCGTTTACGAGCTTGTCGGACCGCTGCTCACCAAGTGGGCGCTGACGAAGTCGGGGGACATCTCTCCCTCCGCTGTGGACGTGCAGGGCCGCCGCGCAAAGAAGTTCCAGGAGGCGGTCGACAAAAAGACGGTCTCCCCGGCCAGCTTCAGGCGCGCTAACCGCGTTATGGAGCGGCGCAGGCAGAAGGCCGAAAAACAGGCCGCCGCGGGAAAGAAAAAGTAAGAACAATGAGTGCCTCGGGAATGCTCCCCGGGCACTCTTTTTATCCCCCCGGCGCTTTCCTTCTTGTAAACCCTGCCTCGAGCATGTATAATAACCCTAAAGAAACTGGCTCTCTGTGAGCCCGGGAGACGCTTTTCAATGAAAAAAGTCAGGATCTACGGAACGCTCGGCCCCGCCTGCGCGGACGAAAAAACGCTTGAAGCGATGCTGCTGGAGGGGATGGACGGCGTGCGCCTGAATCTGTCCCATATGACGCTTATCGAGGCCTCGGGCCTGATCGACGCGCTTCACGGCGCTGGTCGCGCCTGCGGCAAAACGCCCGAGCTGATGATCGATATGCAGGGTCCCGAGCTGCGCCTCGGCGCGCTCGACGCCCCGGTGCGGCTCGCCGCCGGCGAGGTCATTCCTTCGGCCGCGCTGCCCTTCCCGGCCGCGGTCCTTTCCGCGCTCCGCACCGCCCCCGCGGGGCAGGAGCTCCTGCTTGATGACGGCAAGCTCCTGCTTTCACTCACGGCCCCGGACCGCCTCACCGTCGTGCGCGGCGGCCTGCTCGAAAGCCGCAAGAGCGTCGCGCTGCCGGGGATCGATGTGCATACCCCCGCCGTAACGGAGGCCGACAGGCGCAATATCCTGAGGATAAACGAATACGGCGTAACGAGCGTGATGCAGCCCTTCGTGTGCTCCGGCGCGGATCTTGTCGAGGTCCGGCAGGAGCTTATAAAGGCGGGCTGTGGGGGCGTGCGCCTGCTCGCGAAGATCGAGAACGCCGAGGGACTCGCCTCCCTTGAAAGCATCATCCCGCACTGCGACGAGATCGTCATCGCAAGGGGCGATCTCGGCAACGCTATGCCGCTTTGGGAGCTGCCCGCGGCGCAGAAGCGCATCGCGAAGGCCTGCAGGGAAGCAGGGCGCGATTTCATGGTCGTCACGCAGATGCTCGATTCGATGACGCACCGCGCCGTGCCCACGCGGGCGGAGGTCAGCGATATCTTCAACGCCGTGCTCGACGGCGCCTCCTCCGTGATGGTGACGGGGGAGACCGCCTCCGGCGAATACCCCGTCGAGGCCGTGCGCTATCTCGCAAGGACCGCCCGCGAGGCGGAGAAATACCTTGAAGCCCTATGAAGAAACCCAAGGTCTTCCTAAACGATCCCATAGCGCCGTCGGCCCTGGCCCGGCTTAAAGCACATGTCGAGCTCGTGACCGATTACGAGTATCCCGAAGAGCTCGACGCGATCATAGTGCGCCAGCAGTACTGCCCCGGGGACGTCATCCGCAGGGCGAAAAGATGCAGGCTTATTCAGCAGCACGGCGTAAGTCTCGACCGGATCGACACGAAGGCCGCCGCAGAATGCGGCATCCCCGTTCAAAACACGCCCGGGCAGAACGCCCGCTCGGTCGCGGAATACACGGTCGCGATGATGCTTGACCTTGCAAGAAAGGTCAGCGCTGTCGACCTTAAGACCCGCCGGGGCCTGCTGCCCTCCTTCGGCATGGCCGAGACCGTCGGCACGGAGCTTGCGGGCAAGCGCCTCGGCCTCGTCGGCTCGGGGCATATCGCGCTGGAGGTCGCCCGGATCGCGCGAAACGGCTTTTCCATGGAGCTTTGCTGCTCCAACCCGCACCGCGGCGATGCGGAGCTCAGGGCGCTGGGCCTTGAACCGATGACGCTGCCGGAGCTCTTTTCAAGCTGCGATTTCGTCAGCCTCCACTGTCTTTTGACGGAGGAGACCTATCATATGATCGGCTGCGAGGTCCTTGAGGCGGCGAACCCCGGGCTGATCCTCATAAACACCGCGCGCGGAGGGCTTATCGACGAAGCGGCCCTCTACGAGGCGCTGGCCGCCGGCCGGCTCGCCGCCGCCGGGCTCGACGTATTCGAAACGGAGCCCCCGCCGGAGGATCATCCGCTCTTCACGCTCGAAAACTTCCTCGCCGGGATGCACGTCGCCGGCAGCACGCACGAGGCGCTCGAACGAAACGGCAAGGCCGTCGTCGACGCCGTGTTTAAGGCGCTGGGTATCGACGGCTGAAGCTTAGAATATTACGATCTATGATCGGGAAAGAGGCTTGTATGCTGACGCTTGAAAGAGCCAGGGAACTGAACGACAGGGAGGTCACGGAGCATCATCTCCGCCTCCACGCAAAGAACGTCATGTACGCGATGGGCGCCATGGCGGAGCATTTCAATGCGGACCGCGAGCACTGGATGGCCGTGGGCTACCTGCACGATTACGACTATGAGAAATACCCCGAGGAGCATTTAAAGCACACCGAAGCCGAGCTGCTTTCGGAAGGCGTGGACCCCGCGGACGTCCGGGCGATACTGAGCCACGGCTGGGGAGGCTGCACCGACGTGGAACCCCAAACGGATATGGAGAAGAGCCTCTATACCGTGGACGAGCTCACCGGCATCATCCAGGCCTGCGCCCGCATGCGTCCGAAGGGGATAAGGGACCTTGAGGTAAAGAGCTTTATCAAAAAGTTCAAGGATAAGCGCTTCGCCGCCAAGTGCGACCGCGAGCTTATCCTCAAGGGCTGCGCCATGCTCGGCATGGAGGTCTCCGAGGTCGCCGCGATCCTGATCGAGGGCATGAGGCCCTATGCGGAGGACCTTGAGCTCCTCGGCACGGACGCTCAATAATACAAAAACCGAATGAATAAAAAGCACGGGAGCCTCGCAATGAAGCTCCCGTGTTGTTCTTTCAAAGCTTATCTTCTGCCGGCGCCGCCGCCCCTTGAGCCGCCCGAGCCGCCGCCGAAGCCGCCGGTACGGCCGCTGCCGCCGCCGGTCCTC
>JAEEGL015866521.1_pt1 | contig 16797 bp, 15 predicted proteins | sample 9134231 | NCBI WGS metagenome assembly JAEEGL01 (sample SAMN16246548, study PRJNA631951) | gut metagenome | biome: gut microbiome; feature: rumen; material: fiber-attached | host: Bos | place: Iran: Karaj | collected 2018-10
CCGTAATACTGATCTCTGCTCTTAGATACATTTCGACCAACTGCACTTTCTGCGTTGGATCGATCTTTCCTTTTCTGGACATAGAAATACCCCCAAGTAGGTTTTATATTTCAGTGTCCTACTTGGGGGTAGCATATCAAGAGTCAAGCGGTTTTTGCTTTGCTTTTCAAACAAAGACTAACTCATGCCGCTTTTTTCGCAGAATGTACCTTTATCCGGCTTTGCCCGGAATCCAAAAGCTCCCCGACCGACCGGCGGCCAGGGAGCTTTTGCTTAAGAATATCGGCGAAGCGGCGCTCTTACAGGAGCCCCTCATAGGCCAGCGCGGCCATGGCCATGGAGGTCACCATGGGGCGGAGCAGGGACCGCTCCGGAGCGGGCAGGACCTGCATCGCGTAGACGATCGAAACGTCCGCCTCAGGGATCGCCGCCATATAGGTGCCGAGCACCCCGCCCCAGCCGAATTCTCCGATCGGCGTGAGGCTTCCGGAGGCGGCGCGGTCGATATGCGTGCGCACGCCCAGCCCGTAGCCGTAGCCGGCGCGGGAGCGGGCGGAAGACTGATAATCGGCAAGCGGGGTGCCGCCGAGGCGATTTAAGCGGATCAGATCGACCGTCGATTCGGCCAGGATCCGGGCCCCGTTCTCTGCCTTGCCCTTGTGCGTCAGCATCTTCGTGAATCTGGCGTAGTCGTCGACCGTCATGATGAGGCCGGCGCCGCCGCCTTCGAATTTCGGACCGCGGTAGAGGGTATTGTGCAATTCCGTCGGTACCGGCCGGCCTGTTTCATCCGGGCGGGAGATCTGGCAGAAGTCCTTTTCCTTTTCCGGCGCCGGGTGGTGGGCCGCCGTGTCCATTCCGATCGGATCGAAGATGTTTTTCCGCATGTACTCGCCGATGGTCATCCCGCTGATCACTTCCACAAGGCGCGCGAGAATATCGTGACCCACACTGTAGAGCCAGTGTGTGCCGGGCTCGAACTGCAGGGGACGGGACGCGATCAGCCTGGAAAAATCCGCGAGCGTGTGATCCGAGTCCCCCTCGTCGATCCACTTGCGCATGGGAGGCGTGTCCTTGTCGTAATCAAAGCCGGCCGTCATCTCGAAAAGGTGGCGGATCAGGATCGGGTTTTTGGCAGGCACGATGCGGACGATGCCGTCGGAAGCCCGTTCGTACACGGTCATTTCCGCAAATTCCGGCAGATAGGCGGAGAGCGGATCGTCCAGACGGAAGAGGCAGCGCTCGTAGAGCTGCATGGCGGCCGTCACGGTGACGGGCTTCGTCATGGAGAACATCCGGTAGAGAGTCTTTTCCGAGACGGGGACCTTTTCCTCCATGTTCTGCCAGCCGCTCATGTGGCGGTAGACTTCTTTCCAGCCCACGTAGACTGTGAGGTCGTTCCCGGCGACGCCGTAGCGGGAAAAACTGTCCTGAAAAGCGCGCAGATCTTCAAAGCTTACCATGGTGATCCTCCTGTGGATAGGGAATGCGGAAATAATCCAGTATCTTTTTGAATTCGTCCTGGGCAGTCAGGCAGGTGTCGCGCAGATACCCGCGCTCATCCGGCCAGAGCTTGAGGCCCCGGTAGTAATACCATTTCAGCTTGTCGGTGATAAGGAAGGGAACGATCCCGTTCCGCAGGCACTCTTTGAAAAGGAGGAGCCGGCCGACGCGCCCGTTCCCGTCCTGGAAGGGGTGGATGGATTCGAAACGGTAGTGGAAATCGAGCAGGTCCTCCAGGGAGTGCGTTTCCCGGGCGTTGTAGGCGGCCAGCAGTTCTTTCATGCGCGCAGGGGTCTCCTCCGGGGAGGCCGTGGCCTTTCCGCCGACTTCGTTGGGCCTTTTTTTGTATTCGCCGACGGCGAACCAGGGAAGACGGGAGTCGCTCGTCCCGTTCTTCAGCGTGAGATGCAGCTCTTTGATCAGCCGTTCGCTTAAGGGGCGGGCAGCCTGATCGATAACGATATCGACGCAGCGGAAATGGCCCGCGGTCTCGACCACGTCATCTGCCCGGACGGTCTCCCCTGCGCCGATCGTATTAGTCTCGAAGATGAGGCGGGTCTGGTCGTGCGAAAGACGGCTGCCTTCGATATGATTGGAATTGTAGGTCAGATCGATCTGGATGCGGTGGTAGATGCCCCCGCGGATACCGGCGTTTTTTTCCTCCTTTAGAAGGGAGAGAAGGTCCGGCGGGGCCTGATCCCGGCGGGGACTGCGCCGGGGCTTTTCCGCGTCTTTCGGAATGTTCCAGGTCTTGCCCGTCAGAAAGGCTCCGTCTACGCGGCCGGCGGCGCAGTAATACCGGACGCCGCGTTCCGAGACGCCCCACTTTGCCGCCGTTTCGCTTACCGAGCGGTAGTCCATGCTCCTTCTCCTTCCGGCCGTTCTGCCCTTATTATACCCCCAATATCGGCAAAAAAGCAAGGGAATCATTAAAGAAAACGAGGATATTTTGCCGATAAGGTAAGAAATCATCCCCTGGCCCTTGTTGAGGGAAAGGGGGAACCGCGGCCTCTTTCGCAGGAGGCGCGTTTGTGCTATCATACGGGTTGTCGGGGAATGAGATCTCCTGAAAAATCGAAATACAGAGGAAAATATGAATAAATCTGGAACCCAAACGATAGAAACCGATAGAATGATCCTACGCAGATTCAGATCAGAGGATGCGGAGGGTATGTATGCAAACTGGGCGTCTGATCCCGAAGTCACAAGATTCCTCACATGGCCGCCGCATACGAGCGTTGACGTGACAAAGAGCCTTCTCGCCGATTGGATATCCAGGTACGAAGACGGCGGATACTTTAACTGGGTCATGGAGCATAAAGAAACAGGAGCGGTTATCGGAAATATATCCGTCGTCAAGCTTAACGAGAGAACAGAAGCGGCTGATATGGGCTATTGTATGAGCCGTGCATACTGGGGACAGGGATTGATGCCGGAAGCGTTGATCGCCGTGATGGATTATCTGTTTGACGTCGCCGGACTGAACCGTGTTGCCGCATGTCATGATGTAAATAATCCGAAATCGGGACGTGTTATGGAAAAAGCCGGGATGAGACTGGAAGGAATTCTCCGGGCTGCCGGAAAGAATAATCTCGGGATCTGCGACGAAGTCTGGCATGCGATGATCCGAAGCGACAGGAAGGCTTGACGGGACAAACGGTTTATTGCGGAAAGAAATGTGCAGAATCCGGTTTGCGGAGGTGGCTTACAGACGGTGAACGATCATTTGAGAAATCTGAAAAAAATAGAGTTCACGGTAACCATGGCCTGTACCGGAAAGTGCAGGCACTGTTCAGAGGGTGACCACGACGGATTCACCGGGCATATAGACGCAGATGCAGCTGCGGAAGCGGTCAGAAAGATCTGCGCTCATTACGACATCAAAACCGTGATGACCTTCGGCGGTGAGCCGCTCCTATACCCTGATGTGGTCTGTACGATCCAAAGGACGGCCTTCGATTTGGGAATAAAAAAGAGACAGCTGATCACAAACGGGTATTTTTCAAATAATCCCGAAAGGATCGAAGCCGTTGTGAAGGACCTTCAAAGCAGCGGCGTCAACGATCTGCTTTTGTCTGTGGACGCTTTTCATCAGGAGTACATTCCTCTTGATCCGGTCTTCCGGTTTGCCCAAAACGCCGTGGAAGCCGGGATCCCCATCCGTCTGCAGCCCGCGTGGCTCGTCAGTCCCGAAGACGCGAATCTGTACAACGACCGGACGCGGGAGATCATCCGGGAATTCGATCCTTTGCATATCTCCCTCAACCAGGGCAACGTGATCTTTCCGTCCGGGAACGCCCTGAAATACCTTCGCGAGTATTTCGATGAAAAGGCGGCGGCAAACCCTTATGAGGAAGATCCCCGAGACGTCAGGACGATCTCTTTTGACCCGGATGGGGGAGTTTTGAACGGGAATATTTACCAAACGGATATTCTTGAGATCATGGAAAAGTATAAACCGTAAGACGTTTCGATGAGATCGGCAGATTCCGGGTTGCCGGGACATGGCCAGACCGGGAGTGTACGGAGGTGATACAGATGGTCGATTACGGATTAAAGGACAGGGTTGCTTTGATCACGGGAGTCAATAATCCGCAGGGGATCGGCGCGGCGACTGCCATAGGCTTTGCCCGCGAGGGGGCCAAGCTGGTGTTGGTGTACAAGAGAATAGACCGGCTGTTCGATAATGACAAGACGGGGAAAAACGGGGTGGACCGGTACTATGCGGGAAATGCAGGGAATGCGGATCATGTAGAGCGCAGGCTTCGGGAAATGCACGCGGAGTATCTGATCCTTGAAAGCGACATTTCCGATGAGAACGCCGTGAGGGAGATCTACGCAGCAGCCCTTGACAGGTTCGGCAGAGTCGACATTCTGGTCAATAATGCGGCGGCAGACGACGAAAACGGGCTGGATACCATTGAGAATATCACCCCGAAAGTGATCGATGATACCTTCGCGGTCAACGTGCGGGGCAGTATTCTGATGATCAGGGAATTGGTCAGGCACAGAGGTGATTACGGAAGGGTCATCAACCTTTCCACGGACGCCGCGCAGGTCTTCGCGGGGCAGATCACTTACGGTGCCAGCAAGGCCGCGCTCGAAGCGCTTACCCGAAGCATTGCTCTCGAGGTGGCGAAGTATGGGATCACCGTGAACAGTGTTGCGCCCGGTCCTACCCAGACGGGATGGATCGATGAGGAGTTCGAAAAGGCAGTCGTCCCCCTGATCCCGATGGGGAAACTGATAAGGCCGGAAGACATTGCGGATACGATCCTGTTTCTGGCAAGCGCGAAAGCGGGAATGCTTACGGGGCAGGTCATCAAGGTGTCCGGCGGACATGCCCTCTGATTTCAGGCTGGGAGGAGTCAGTTATGTATTTTTCAAATCATAACGAAGATATAGTCTACATCAATCATTACAGCGGCCTGCTTGAGGTGGAGGGGGAAGGCGTCCTGTGCGCGGAGGATGCGGAGGTCTGGCCCGAGCCCGACAGGAACTGGGCGGACGAATACAATGTCCTCAGCGTCACAGAGGGGATCACCGGGCTCGGGGAAGGATACCTGGACGCTTTTCCGAACGTGGAGTGTCTGATCCTCGCGAGGACGGTCGAATCCGTTGCCACCACGCCGGCGCTGGACAAACGGATGCGGAAAAACAAAGTCCTGATCCGCGGCGAGTACGATACGTTCGCCGAGGCCTTTGCCCGCGAAAAAGGGCTGAAGTTCCTTCACTGCGACATTCCCCTGGCGGACGATGATGACGAAATACATCACGAGCACGATATCATCACGCTGCGGTTCCATCCGAACGGCACCGCGGACATTCACTACAACTGCTTTACGCCAGGCAGCTCCGCCGGCAGTTACGACGGGGGAGAATACGCGAACGAGCTGCCGAAAGGCTTTTATCGCGGCTATACGCCGGAGCGGTTTGCCGAACGGTTTCCCGAGCGCCTGCGTGAGCAGCTCATGACGAATGAGATGCTCCGGCGTTTTCTGGAGGCAGCGAACAAACGGACAGATCAGAACGGGCGGTCACGCAGCTGAAAGCCTTTGGAGGAATGATGGAAAACGAGAGCATTACGATCCGCGAAGAACGGATCACGGCGGAAGAGTATACCGGTTTCCTGAAGAGGACCGATCTGGGGTCCCAGTACCCGAGAGAGCGGTTTGAGGAGCGGATCCCCAGACTGGTAAGGAACGCCTCCGTCAGTCTTGCGGCCAGAAACGAAAACGGCAGGCTCGTCGGCGTGCTGCTCGCTCTGACGGATTTCTGCTACTGGCTGTTCGTAACGGATCTGGGCGTGGACAGAGACTACGAAAGGCAGGGCATAGGGAGCCGGCTCATGAAGACCGCCCACACGCTCGCAGGCGGAGAGAAGGATATCGCGGTCTACCTGGTCGCCAATGAAAAAGCGGTGCCTTTTTATGAAAAGCTCGGTATGAAACGCGCGGATGACGTGATGCAGTACAACCACATCGAATGGACGGAATGGACCGTCGGGTGAATCTATGGATTATCTGGAAGAGTATTACAAGAATTATAACGAGGAAGGGCGCCTTCTTTCCCGTCACGGGCAGGTGGAATACCTGACTACGATGAGATACGTCGAAGAGTGCCTGGACGGGATTTCCGATCCGCGCATCCTGGAAGTAGGGGCCGGCACAGGCCGTTACAGTGTAACTTTAGCAAAGCAGGGATTCCGCGTAACGGCGGTCGAACTGATCGGACACAATCTGGAGATACTGAAGTCCAAACTGGATGGTACGGAACCTATTACGGCGATTCAGGGGAATGCGCTGGACCTTTCTCTCTTTCCCGGGGATTCTTTTGATCTGACGATGCTGCTGGGGCCGATGTACCACCTGTACACGAAGGAAGAGAAGATCCGGGCGCTTTCCGAGGCGGTACGCGTGACAAAGCCCGGGGGCCATATCCTGGTGGCGTACTGTATGAACGAGCCGACCGTCATCCAGTACGTGTTCGGACTGAACCACCTGCGCGAAGTGATGGACCTGAATATGCTGACCTCCGACTGGCACTGTATCAGTGAGCCCAAAGATCTTTTCGAGATGGTGAGAACAGAAGAGATCGCGGAACTGGATGCAGCGGTACCCGTCAGAAGGATCAAACTGGTCGCAACGGATGGTGCGACGAATTATATGCGGGAGTCTATTGACGCTATGGACGACGAGACGTTTGAGAAGTGGACGGAGTACCATTTCACGATCTGCGAACGGCAGGACCTGATCGGGGCGTCGCACCATACGCTGGATATACTCAGGAAAGAGTGACCTTCCGGCTGTACCCCATCGGAGAAGACGAATTCGGCCGCAAGGGCGGCATGCTGAAGCTGACCTTCGGCGACGGCTGCCTGACGATGGGCGGTCACACCTGCAAAAAAAGTAAGCATCATATTGGCGGATCCGGATCTGTAAAGAAAGCAAGAGGAATATATGACGTTTAAGAAAGACGCGCCATCATTTTTCAAGGTCATCCTGATCGGCATTTTGGCAGGAAGCCTTTGTGCCGCACTTGATTTTATACCCGGCGAGAATCTCTGGACATTCTCATCCTTCTCAGGCTCGCTGGGATTCTGGGCAATATCCGCGATGCTTATCCTGATGCAATCAGAGACAAGAATCCTTGCCGGTTTCAACACGTTCCTTTATTTCGCCTTCATGAACACGTCGTTCTTTTTCGTTCATTTTATGCTTCCGTTTCAGTTCCCGAGGATACCTTCACTTGATGTGGCCATAGAGCAATCGCTTATCTGGCTGATCCCGTCACTCATCTGCGGATTCTTTGCACTGGTAGCTTATCAGGCACGTCAGGACACACTGACCGGCGTCATAGCGTTGGCTCTCCCATGCGGTGTTCTTCTGTCAGAGATGCTCATCCTGTATCTGTCGGTGTTCTGTAATCACAGATACCTGTTCCAGTCACTCGTTGATACTGCCGGACTGATACTGCTCATTGTGCTCTACAGTTATAAGAAAAAGAAGATACACCTGGCCCTCTGTACTCTGGGAGTTGCGGCTCTGCTGATCGGATACAAGTTACTGACGAGTCATACTGTTTTGCAGTATTAAAGGTTCGTCTTCTTATAGCGGCATATCCGCGCTGCCGCAGAAGGTTCGGATCCCTTCAGGCATGCACTCACGCCCCAAAGGGGCGTTTTCATTTATGCGGAGAATTGGTCGAGACTGTCTGACTGGAGAAACATACAGCGCGTCATTATCGAAATTGTGTTGATTTTTAGGCTGCTATCATGTATATTGCTGGTGGCATTTTTAGAAAGGAGTGCGGACCGGTGGCCAATAACACCATCATCGGCTAACTGAATAGAGACGCATAATAAAGCTATGATAGAGAGGGCGCCCAGCCCCCTTTTAGATTTTATGCGCCGTTTCGGAGTACTTCTGATAGTGGGAACCGCAGGATGCAGCCACAGAAGGGAGCTGCTTCGCTGCGGTATTTTTATACCCATATTCAGCAGCCAGGGACACACATGAACGAATACCGATCAAATCATATATTCAAGGAGAAAATGAATCGTGATAATAAAACTTGAACCGGTAAATGATTATAACAGAGAAGCGGTTTTGGCCCTTTCCGTGCGCGAGGATCAGCCCTTCGTCGCGCCGAACTGGTATTCCCTGAAACAGGCTGATGAGGCAAACGCGGAGCGTCCGGGCTATGCGCGCCCGTTCGCAATCTGTGCGGACGGTAAGCCGGTAGGCTTCTGTATGTTTTCCTTCGACCCGGAAGACGAGGACGAAGACGACCGCTACTGGCTTTGGCGCTTCATGATCGATCAAAACGAACAGGGCAAGGGATACGGCCAGGCGGCGCTGGCCGAGATCATTAAGTATTTCAAAGAAAACGGCGCGGACCGGCTCTTTCTGTCCACCGAGCCGGAGAACGAGCGCGGCCTTCACGTCTATCACAAGGCCGGCTTCCTGGAGACCGGTATCATCGACGATGACGAGGCCGTGCTGATGCGTATGTTGAAGGGCCCCAACAGGATTGTTAAGAATTTTTACGGCGTCGACGTGGATAAGGCCCTGCGGATCAGGGGAAAGAAGGGATACGGCGTGAGCATCGCCGCGTATGACGGAGACGGTGATCTGGTCACCTATTGCTCCGGCAGCGGAAGATACGGCGAAGATTTCCCGGTGAACCGTGACATGCTGTTCCAGGCGGGCTCGGTATCGAAGCCCATGTTTGCCCTGACGCTGCTGCGCTACGTGGACAAGGGGCTCATCGACCTTGACGCGGACATCTCCGGCGTCGTACCGGAGTACGCGGGGAAAGGCCCGCTGACTTTTTCCGCGCTTCTTTCTCACACGGCGGGATACAACCTGCACGGCTTCCCCGGTTACCGAGCGGATCACGAGTCGTTCTCACTCGAAGACGTGCTGAACGGCAAGGGCATCACGCCGAAGCTCAGGAGGATACGCCCCTACGGCAGGCAGCATATGTACTCCGGCGGCGGGATCACCCTGGCCGAGCTGGCCTTTACACGCATCACGGGGACTACGCTCCGCGAGGCCTTCCAAAAGGAGGTCGCCGAGCCGTTGGAACTCAGGCGCACCGGGTTCTTCCAGCCGCTGGACGAGGAGCTCGTTGACAACGCCGCGTTTGGCTGGAGACTGGCGCAGAAGGAGGATCCGGCCCACGGTTACCACTATTATCCCGAACACGCGGCGGCGGGCCTGTGGACCACACCGACGGAACTGGTCAAGATCGGTCTTGAACTCTCAAGGAGTTACCGCAAGGGCGGATTCCTCAAAAAGAAGACCGCGCGGCGTATGATGACGCCGGTTATGGACGATTACGGGCTTTGCCTCAGCGTCTGGGAGTCGAAGGCGCGCAGGGACAGCGTCGCCGGCCACAGCGGAGAGAACTGGGGCTTTCTGACAAGCTGGGTCTTCTCCCGCAGGAAGGATATATGTGTAGCCGTGATGTACAACAACGATACCGCAGCCGCCGACGAAGCGATGGAAGACCTCGCCTGCGAGATCTACAAAAACGCAAAAGAATAAAGAGGGAATAGAGATGATAAGACTTGAAACCGAAAGACTGATCCTTCGCAATTATACGATGGACGACGTGCCTGCGGTGCATGAATACTTTTCGAACGAGGAAGTATCCCGGTATGAGGATTTCTGGCCGCAGACAGTCGAAGAGGTGGCGGAGGGCCTCTCTGAATGGAAAGATATGGACAACCGCATGGCCGTCGTTCTGAAGGAGACCGGCGAACTGATCGGAAGCGCCGGATACTGGGACGATGAGGAAGACGAGGACGGAAAAATCGAATACTCGATAGACTTCGATTTCAACCCGAGGTTCTGGCACAAGGGATACGCGTTCGAAGCGTCGAAAGAAGTCGTGCGTCATCTCACGGAAGACCTGCACGTAAAGGAGATCTGGGGAGACTGCGACGAGCGGAATACCGCCTCGTCAAAGCTTCTTGAGCGGCTGGGCTTTGAACTGATGGAGATCGTTGACGACGCGTATAAAGAAGACGCGGAGGGAAAACCGATCATGATCCGGTCAAAAGTATACAAATTGACCGTCTGATTTAAATCATCAAAGGAGATTAATCGTGGATAAGAATAAAATGATGGAAAACCTGGCCCGCGCGCTTAAGGGAAAAGACGATTTCAACGGGACGTGGCTCTATGCGGAAAAAGGTGAGATCGTAAGTAAAGGAGCTCTCGGCTTCCGGGATCCCGGAAATACGCTCCCGATCAAGGAGGACTCGATCTTCCAGCTGGCTTCGGTCAGCAAGACGTTCACGGCGGCGGCGGTCATGCTGGTGATGCGGCAGGGCCTTCTCAGCCCGGAGGATGAGATCACGAAGTTCTTCCCGGAGATCCCTTATCCGGGTGTAACGGTCCGGCATCTCCTGAACCACACGAGCGGCATTCCCGACTATTTTGACGACGCGGACTGGTTCATCAGGATCTGGAAGGAGGAAAACCGGGTACCGGGCAACGACGAGATCCTGCGCTTCCTCTGCGAAACCAAGGCGAAGCCCTACTTCGCGCCGGGAGAAGGGCTGCATTACTCCAATACCGGCTACAACCTGCTGGCACTGCTCGTGGAGCGTCTCTCGGGCATTCCCTATGAGGAGTTCCTACAGAAGAATATTTTTGAACCTGCCGGCATGACCTCCACCCGCTGCTGCCACATCCGCCGGGACGGCGTTACGTTTGAGAATTACGCCCAGGCGACGGTGTTTGACGGCGACAAGTGCGTTGCCGACGTTGACTCCGCCGAGGACGGAGATGTGGTCGCCTTCGACGGGCTGAATGGCGACGACTACGTGTTCACCAATATCTTCGACATGCTCCGCTGGGACCGGGCGCTGCGCGAGGGAAAGGTGCTCACGCAGGAGGAGCAGAAGCTCATGTACACCCCCGGAAAGCTGAATAACGGGGAGGACGCCGTTTACGATGAGGACGATGAGCTTGGCTACGGCTTCGGCTGGGCCATCGGACAGGAAGAGGAGTGCGGGCTCGTTGTGAGTCACAGCGGCGGTATGCCGGGCGTCGCTACCTGGTTCGAGCGCTTCATCGACGCGGACAGGGTCCTTGTGATCCTCAGCAATCGGGACTACAGGGACGTCAGAGCGTATTTGGGCTACTGGAACGGTATGGAAGCGGTCGCAAGGGACAAGGAGCCGGAACCTGTCGTCTCCATCGAGGATATCGCGGTCAAAGATCCGGATAAGTCGAAATGGGAGAGCTTCTGCGGAAAATACGAGCATCCCGAAGACGCCGAGTTCATTGTCGACGAGGTCTTCATGAAGGACGGCGAGCTTCACGCAAACGCCATAGACGAAGACGGGGACGAACTGACCTTCCGGCTGTACCCTACCGGGGAAGACGAATTCGGCCGCAAGGAAGGCATGCTGAAGCTGACCTTCGGCGACGGCTGCCTGACGATTGGCGATCACACCTGCAGGAAGCTGTAGGCACCCTGCCTGCAGATCCCGGTTTCACCAGAACATCGAGGAGGACTGGAAAAATGATCAGAAGGATAGCGGCTTTGATCCTCTCGGCCGTCTTATTGGCGGCGTTTACAGGCTGTGCGGCCAATAACGCGGCAAGCCCGGCCGATACGGACTCCGAAAACGATCGGCAAGCTGCGTTGGTAAATCCGTTGGTGATTACCGACGAAAGCGGTACCGAGCTCGGAAAGATCGATAACCGGGCCGGATTCACGGCTGTGAAAAACGGGATCTTTTACAGCGTCTTCACGCTGAAGGAAAACTCGTATACCGGCACCGCGGAATACCGCTTTTTCAGTCTGAAGGATAAAACGGATGTATATCTGGGAAAACTGGAAGACCAGGGATACGAGACCGGTTTTGCGCGCACGGAGCTTAACGGCGTGGTCTACACGCTCGCAGTTAAAGGCAATCCGGCCGGTGACGCGGCTGTCCCGCTTCTGCTGCTCTCTTTCGATACTTCGAATAAAACGATGAAATCGTATACCGTATCGAAATACGGATTCCCGTATGCCGCCATGACAGCGGTGGACGGCAGGCTTCTCATCATGAATCACGAAATGACCAAGGAGAGAAGTGATAAGCTTTACGAATTCGATCCCGGAACGGAGACCATAAAAGAAGTTCTGACGTTTGCTTCCTCCGAGGATTCCCTGCGCGGCGTCTGCGCGGTGGATGACGGCTTTTACCTGCTCAGGCTGAAGCTGAAAAGCGGCGGCGAAAATGAGATGTACGTCGACAGGTATGATAAAAAGTACAATAAAATCTCGGAGCAGCCGGTAAGCGACGTTCTCCTGAACGCGATACAGGAGATTCACGGGATCTCGGGCAGACAGGATGCTCTGAATGAGATGGGCATGAACGTCAGCCGCTTCTTTGTGACGGAGGACGGGTGCATGATCTATGAAAACTTCAGCCTTTCCCGCATCGCGGTCGATCTGAAGACAAAAGAAACGATCCTCGCAAAAGACGATAACTATGCGGTCTCGACCGGAAGCGGTGGCCCTGTGGTATACAAAGTCGACTTTGATGCCGATAACGTGTCAGAACCGGAAATATACGGCGCCGAAAACGGCAAACTTAGCCGGTTTTCATTTACTCCCGACGACGGGCACAGGCTCGTGCAAACCGTAACGATATCGGCGGACGGGACCCTGGCGATCCTTACAGCGGACACTTTCCCTGTACAGAATGGTACGGGAGTCATTCACGTCCTGCCGACGCAGTAAGGGAAAAAACATCTGGTCAAAACGGTATCGAAAAAGGGCCCGAGAGAAATGATCGCTCATTTCTCTCGGGCTCTTTCTCTGCCTCGGGTCTTATTTTTGTTCACCGGCTTTTCTTCTGAAGAAGAAAGCTCCGGCAATGCATGCCGCGCTCACAGCCATGACCGCGATCCAAGGCATAAGCCGGGATCCGTCTCCTGTCGGCGGAGTGTCCGCTTCGGTTTCAGGAACGGTGGGCGCCTCTGTGATCGTCAGGATGCCGTTTACCGCCGTCACGGTATAGTTGGGATTCTCACCCACCGTGACGATGATCTCATGCTCGCCGACCTCCTCGCCTCCGGCGCGGGAGAGCGTATAGTTCAGGGTATCGCTTCCGACAAGGCCGGTGACCGTTGCGGTCAGTTCGGGGTCGTCTTCTCCCTGGACCTTTGTCTTGTTATCCGCCGTAATGGTAGCCGGAGCGGGAGAGATGGTGAAAGTGCCGTCCGTCGTCGTTAAGGTATAGTTCGGGTTCTTACCGGGGACGATGGTGATCGTATAGTCGCCGGCGTCCTCGCCTGTCTCGCGGGAAAGGGTATAGTTCAGGGTATCGTTCCCGACAAGGCCGGTGACCTTTGCCGTCAGTTCGGGATCTGCCTCGCCGTAGGTCTTGCCTGCCGCGTCTGCCTTAACCGTAGCCGAAGCGGGGGAAATGGTGAAAATGCTGTTTGTCGCCGTCACAGTATAGTTCGGGTTCTCTCCGAGGGAGACGGTGATTGCGTAGTCGCCGACGTTCTCGCCTGTTTCGCGGGAAAGCGTATAGTTCAGGGCGTCGTTTCCGACAATACCGGTGGTCTGGGCTGTCAGTTCGGGATCCGCCTCACCGTAGGTCTTGCCAGCCGCGTCCGCCTTAACCGTAGCCGAAGCGGGGGAAATGGTGAAATTCGCTCCGGTGAACCGGACGGCGTAATTATTGCCCGCTGTCAGTGTCCCCAGAGTGACAGCATAGATGCCAACATTCTCGCCTGCCTCGCGGTCCAGCCTTCCGGTGATCGTATCACCTTCCAGCAGACCGCTCGAGTTGTAGGCCAGTTCGGGATCCGCCTCACCGTAGGTCTTGCCGGCGGCAACGGCTTCGACGGTCAGCAGCTTTGGATCGACCTTCATCGTGACTATACGGGAAGTCGTTTTCGTGACGGTACGGGAATCTCTTTCCAGAGCGTAAACGGTGCAGCAGAAATAATACGTTCCCGCCGGTCTGCCTGTGGGGAGAAGGCAGGTCGTCCGGTTTGCGCCGGGAATGAACTGGGGATTGGATCCTTCGGCATCATCGCATTCAAACCACTGGTAGTGGAGAATATACGAGCCCTTATTCCCCCAGGCTGCAGCGATGGAAAGAGACGGGGCGGTCTCATAACCATAGATCTGGCTGGACGGGTCTGCTGGCTCATCGGTGATGACAGGGTCCGCATGGCCATACGTCGCCCAGGAAAGTGTAGGCATATAGATTGTGCCGTATCGAACGTCGGAATTCCAGGAAAAAGAAATAGGGAAGTGTCCGGAAAGGGCATCGTCATCCCATCGATAGTTTTCTTCGGAGGTGAAAAAAGTGAAGTTGTGGTCGTGCGCTTCTGCATCAGAAGCAATGTTTCCGGAAAGCACCTCGCCCGCTGTGTGCTCACCGTAAGTAAGACTGTTCCAATCATGGAGCAGGGTGTATTGCAGATCGTCCCAGTTCACACCGTTGCCTATGCCCGGGTCCAGCGTGTCGCTGTAATAATCCTTTACACGATCAAACGGACCAGGCGAATCGTAGCCGTTGACTATATCTCCCAGGATCGCTCCTTCAGTATGCCCTCTGAGCCCGCCCTCGTTAAAGCAATAAAAGATCCCGATGGCCGCAGTGTCCATATGGCCGGCAATGCCGCCCACGGTTGCCCCGAACACGTTATCAATCATGTGCCCGTTTTTATCAGGCGTTCCGTTATAGCAGTGACAGATCTGGGAAGCACCTTCGGCCGAACCGGCAATACCGCCGGCATAACAGTCCCCTTTCACCGTACCCAGGTTCAGGCAGCCGATGATGATCCCGTCTGCGATACAACCGGCAATGCCCCCCGCATGATCAGGACCGGTCACACTGCCCTCGTTGCTGCAGAGCGCGACCGTACTGCTGCCTGTGGTCCAGCCTGCAATACCGCCGCAATAGTCGGTTCCCTGTACGGAGCCATAGTTATGGCAGTATTTAAGCCATTCTCCGGACATATGGCCTGTTATGCCGCCGGTTTGCCAATCTAAATTGTTATTGCCCGTGACCGTCCCGAGGTTGATGGCCAGCACTATATCGTGCGTTGTTCTGCCGGCGATGCCGCCGGTTTCTTTCACATAACTTGTGACCGTCCCGAAATTGATGCATTCGCTCCCGTCGTAGAGCACTCCTGCCAGACCGCCGCAATACCCCTCGCCGGTGTCCGTTACCGTGACCGTGCCGGTAAAGGCGCAGCGTATGAGTTCGTGCGCAGATCCGGCGATCCCTCCGGTGCGCGTGTCGCTGCCTGAACTGTTTTCAACGGAGCCGTACACATGCAGATTTGAGATGGAGTTGGCGATCCCGAACAGCCCGGCGTATTGCCGGCTTCCGGAGACGGAGAGACCGATGACGTTGTTTTGATCACCGTCAAAATAACCCTGGAAATCGGTGATAGGCGTCCAGTCGAGGCCGTTCAGGTCGATATCGGCCGTCAGCTTGAAATACGTGTTCTTGAAAGTGTTTCCTCCGCCTACTGTCTGCGCGAAATACGCAAACTGTGCCGCGTTGGCGATCTGATACGGGTCGTCTTCCGAACCGCTGCCGCCCGCAAAGCTGTCGGCGACCGATCCGTCCCACGGCTCCGGCGGAGCATCATCGGCTGCATGGACAGGCTTTACCGCCGTGAGCAGCAGGCCGAATACGAACACAAGGCTGAATAGCAGAGAGAGAAGTCTGGTTCCGGTAGTGCGCATGGAATTACCTCCTTCGGGCCAGCTCCGGGTCTTTTCTTTCGAAGCATAGGATATACGATAATTACCGTTTTCACTTTATCATAAGCACTATTCTGTTGCAATAAGCGAAACGAAGCAAGCGGCAGAAGAATATATCCCAAAGGGGTTCCTGAGACGGACAGGAACCCTTTCTTTGTGCCGCAGTGGATCGTTTATCTGCCTTCCGCGCCGCGTTTCCGACCAAGGAAGGTGACGCAGCCGAAAGCCAGGATCGAGAGGAGTGCCAGGATGGACCAGAAGCCCAAATGGACGCGGTCTCCGGCGTCCGGTGTTCCGCCAGCGGTTTTCACGGTCACGGTCGTCTCCGCCTGACCGTCTTTAAACAGGGCGGTGACCGTATGGCTGCCGGCCGTGAGCCCGTTCAGCACGGATCCTTTGATCGTGATCACGGTGCTGCCGGCCGCGGCCGTGTAGTCCGTGCCCGCCGCAAGGTCGGCGCCGTCTATCTGCACGCCCTTAAAGAGACTGAAACAGACCGTATCGTCCGGGCTGCGCTTCACGGTGATTGTAAGATCCGCCGCTTGGCCTTCGTCCGTTTCCGCATCGCCGCCGACCGTCACCGTGTAGACCGGTTTCTCGGCCGCCGTATAGACCGCCGTATACGTCGCATCTCCGGTCACTGCGGCGGGAGCCGGATCCCAGCCCGCGAAGGTGAAGGTGAACTCGGCGGTATCTTCCTTCACCGCATCCTCGTGCGTCGGTACCGTCCCGTATTCCACGGTCGTGGTGTCGATGAGAGAGCCGTCATCGTTGTTCCAGGTGATCGTGTAGCTGTTTTTCTCGGACGTGAACGCGGCAGTGTAGGTGGCTTCCCCGGTCACAGCCGGAAGCTCCGCGTCCGGCGCATAGGTCGTACCGCCGCCGCTCCAGCCCGCGAAGGTGTAGGTGAACTCAGCGGTATTCTCTTTCGTGGCATCCTCGTGCGTCGGTACCGTCCCGTATTCCACGGTCGTGGTGTCGATGAGAGAGCCGTCATCGTTGTTCCAGGTGATCGTGTAGCTGTTTTTCTCGGACGTGAACGCG
>JAEEGL016537411.1_pt1 | contig 16796 bp, 13 predicted proteins | sample 9134231 | NCBI WGS metagenome assembly JAEEGL01 (sample SAMN16246548, study PRJNA631951) | gut metagenome | biome: gut microbiome; feature: rumen; material: fiber-attached | host: Bos | place: Iran: Karaj | collected 2018-10
AAAAAACAAAAAAAAAGGAGTATCAAAAGTGAATGAAAAGATAATCAAACAACAGTTGACAAAGCTTTTAACTTTGTAATTTTAGGATAAGTCCGAAATACCCATCTGTCAAGTTTTTTTTAAAGAAATTGTTATATTTTTGTATAATTCGTTACAAAAATTAAAATTTATGATTAACATTCATATTTGAAGAAAGTTGTGTTAGAATCATTGAAGATTCGGGCAATTAAATCAGTTTTACTGCGTTTTATTAATTCAGCATCAAGGCTTTCTGATTTAGCCATAATAAAAACGATAGAGGGGAAACAGCTTAATTACAATATGAACGAATTAATCTCAGTTATTATCAATGTCTACAATTGTGAAAAATACATAAAGAAATGCTTAGACAGTGTAGTCAATCAGACCTACAAAAATCTTGAAATCCTCATAGTAAATGACGGCTCTACTGATAAGACTCTTGAAATCTGTCAGTCCTATGATGACGAAAGAATAAAAATTATCACTACGCCAAATCAGGGACTGTCTTTATCACGTAACACAGGTCTCAATAATGCCAAAGGCGAATACTACTATTTCGTAGATGCCGATGATTTTGTCGATCTTGATGTAATCGAATATCTCTATAATTTAATCAAGAAATATGACAGAAGAATTGCAATGTGCGAGACTTTGGTAATAAAAAATTATAATTACAAAAAAAAGCCTGTTAAAGAAAAAATTTCAATAAAAGATGATAAGGAAATGATCAGGCAGATTTTGTTTGATGTAGGCCGGGCAGGTACAACATGGAACAAGCTTTATCACAAAAGCATTTTTGATAATATCAGATTTGAAAATAGAATCATTAACGATGTAGTAGTAACTTATAAGTGTTATCTGGAAGCTGGAGAAATTATCTTCAGTAATCTTTGTAAGTATTATTATTACAGACATTCTGACTCAATATCTCTAGTCCGTAAACCAGAAAGGCAGATTGATTTATATAAAGGATGCTTGGAGAGATACTATTACATCAAAAACATTTATTATGATTTTGCAGATAATGATGTAGGTATGCTAAGGATGATATTTTACCTTTATCGTGAAAACTATATGAAAATATCTGACTTCTACAGAAAAGAACAAATGAAAAAGAAGTATAATGAAATATTTTCATATAAAGTAATACGAAGGTGTACAAGAGGAAGAGCCGAGAAATTCGAATTAATTGTATTCAGGTATTGTCCTAAATTAGCATGTTCTATAAAGAGAATATACGATAGATACAAAAATAAACGAAAAAAAAGTTAATGCCTAAAAAATAAAGGGTAGAAATCAGGTAGATTGGTGAGACTCACGCTTTGTCTACCTGATAATTATTTAAGAATCACTTTTATTTAGATTTTTTATAGCATCATATACACGTTTACAGTTGTTTTTATCCTGGAAAGCGAAGAAATTTTCTATTCTCTTTTTATAGGTCTCTTCGAGTAAAAAGTTTGATTTAATACTATTTATGATAGCATTAATACTATCTTCATAATTATATGTAACAGGACCAAATCCATCTCTTTCAAAATCAAAATAACCACTTGTATATGTTTTTTGACCATCATAAAAAATTGACTTGTCAAATTGTGTATAGATTACAGGTTTCATGAGATATGAAAAATCCATCGAGGATGAACTGTAATCTGTTACAACAAGTTTTGCTCTGTTAAAGATATCGGAATAATCAGCTACGCCCTGATTGATAGTGAAAATCTCGTTACCTGAAAAATCTTTGATATTTGCATTATGGCATGGATGGAGAATAAATATTCCTTTTACTTTGTATTCATTCATCACATCAAGTAATCTCTGGTCATTGATTAGCTTGTTATAGAAATGGAAATATTCACTCTTATTGAAATCACTTGTATAAGCCCTTGTTCCTAAGAGTGGATCGTTAGGTTTTGCTAAAGTTTGTCTCCAGGTTGGCATTATGGCAATTAAGTTTTCTGCTTTATTGTCCAGTAAGTCATGGCGGGGAAGTCCCAGAAGCTGGACAACCCCAGGTCTGAAACCATAAGCCGGATTATTGTCTATGCTTTTGAATTCATCCTTTGCGGAAGTAACAAAGAGAGAAAAATTCTTTTCATAATGGTTTAACCAGATGGATAAATCATGAATGATAACGCCGTGTTGTAAAAAACAGAAATCGGCAGTATATAAATCCCTGTAGTAAATGCTCTTATTTGCAAATGGATTACAAATCCATGCATCTGCCTGGCTTGATATAATCTTATCTGCATTTAAGAAAAGTGTTCTATATCTGATACTTGAAAGATTTATTGCTTTTCCGTATTTTTTGACTTTTTTATAATCTGGACTCTTTTTATCAATTGCAAAATAATACTTTATCTTTTTTGACTTTGCATGTTCCTTACAGTATTTAAATAGGGCAAAAGCATTATCATTTGCAGCATATGAGCGGTCTGCGAAAATCCAAATTTCTTTTTTCTTGAAGATTTTCTGTATTTTTGCAGCTGTTCTATATATCAAAGCTTTGTTTTCTTTTTTACTTCTCAGATATTTTGTCAGCTTCTTTTGATAGATGGATTTATTTTCCCTTGAAGCATTTATACACAATATTTTTTTGTCTTTATATGTAATAAGTTTATTTTTGTATATAAGGTAGAGAGGAACTCCTGCATCTAATTTAGAATTTAAAGCAAATGTACAGCCAAAAGTTGAAGTGGCCATGTTGTCAAATTCATTTTCAAAACAAATTGAATTCAGATTCTTAATTGGAATCTCTAAATCAAAACCTCTGTCAAAATAAAATGCTTCATTAAAGAAGGTTTTCTTAAACAACTGGCTTTCTTTTAGTAAAAGTTCCTGTCTCTTGTCATTTATACGAACAAACCATTTGAGACGTGTGTCCGGTATGCTGGAATGAATCAATCCGGAGATTAGAATTTTATCATTAATAATATTTAATGCTTCAATACGGACTTGATTACCTCTGGTAAGATTTTCAATTTCAAGATTATTGTAATAGAGTTTGTGTTTTCTATAGTATAAGTCATTAAAGAAAGCATCTGTATTTTTTTCACTCAAAAGTTTTATCTTTTCTATTGAATCTAAATTATTGAGTGACGCAATAATATAATCCGGGCAATCTTTTAGGAGATGCTCTAAGTGAATAAGAGCTTTTCCTTTATTAGGCTCAAGGACATTATCCTGAATTTTAGAAAAAATACGGTATTTTAAATTATGAAAAATTGTTGAATAGACATAAGGCAGTATGTAGCCTTTTTTTTCAATTGATTTTTTGATTATGCAGGGATAAACAATTTCAAATTGTTTTATATAAACTGCAGGGTTAGTAGACGAGTCATCAATTAGAGAGCCTTTTGTATTTCTTTTTCTGTAAAAAAAAATCGGAGTTTTTATATAGGCAATCTTACCTTTTTTTTCAAGAAGAACACTTGTAATAAAAATATAATCCTCAGAGAAACTTATACTTTCGTCAAAGGTAATATCAGCTATATGATCTCTTCGGATAAAAGAATTGGTTACATGGTATTGTGGAAAATCATAATCGGAATAAATGTCTGTAACTACAGTGGACTTGTACTTGAAGTCATAAATATTATAAGAGTTACTTCTTTCAAAGCATTTCATTCTAAAGGAAATGACAGAAAGATCGGGATTTTTTTTGAAGTAATCCAATGCTGTTTTAAATGCATCGCTGGACCATTTATCATCACTGTCGAAAAAGTTTATATATTTTCCTCTTGCAATTTTAAGCCCTGCGTTACGTGCTGCACTTACACCTTTATTCTCCTGGTCTATGAAAATAATCTGGTCCGGAAACTTTTCTTTATATTCTTTGCAAACTTCTGAAGAATTATCAGTTGAGCCATCATTTACAAGAATGATTTCGATGTTTTTTTGATTAAATGTTTGACTTAAGACACTGTCAATTGCTTCACCTACATATGAGGCTGTATTGTATACAGGTATAATAACTGAGAAGACAATTTCATTATTATTTTTCATAAATAAACCTCAAATTAAATTTGTTGAATTTAACAAAAAAGTGTACCAAACATCTTTTCTGCACATAAAATTGCATTCTTGTCGTATTCTTCGTAATCTACATTCATAAGTTTGATTTCGTTGTTTAAGAGTTTGTGCATTCCTTCGTATAATCCCTCTTTTGAATCTTTTACCAGGAATCCATTATTTGCCTTCATAAAACCATGTATACCGCAAACATCTGTACTTACGATGGGTTTTGAAAGAATGTCCGCTTCAGGAACAACAAGACCAAATCCTTCATAATGACTTGAAAAAACAAAGCCATCACATTTTTTGAGAAATGGATAAGGATTGCTTACATTGGTAATTAAAATAACACTTGATTGGAGACCAAGATTTTTTATTTCTTTTTCAAGTTTACTTCTGTAGTTATGGTATGAATTTCCGCCTAATATAAACAGTTTTGTTTTTTGGTTTTCCTTATGAATCTTAGAAAAAGCCCTTATGAGTTCAAGTTGTCCTTTTTCCCAGCTAAAGCGGCCTATGTTGATAAATTTATAGTCCGAAGAGTTTAAGGCCTCAAAGACTTCTTCTTCGGGAATGCTGCTTCTGGTATACAAATCGAAGTGTATTTCTTCATCAGCTTTTTCTTTTATATACGTATAATTTATTATGTTTGGACATATATAGGTCTTAATATTCTTTCCTGCTATTTGTTCGATGGATGGAATCAAGTCTTCCGTCACAGGACAAAGACCATCATATGAATTATAGACTTTACGCAAAGTTTGTAGGCGACAGTTATTTTTATGTTTGTGTTCTTCTACCATATTGTTATGGACATAAACTGCATTTGGAATTCTTTTCTCACCAAGGTAGAAATTACTGAATTCGAGTAGTACTTGATCTTCGTAACCATTGAACTGTATGAAACCGTCTACTTTAATTCCTCCAAAGAGTCTTTGAAAATCCAGTTTCCAGGTTTCCTTCATTAACCTGCAGTACTTATTTGTAGAAATCAATCTGTGATTAAAAAGAAAATCTATTCCATGTAAAAATAAACTTTCATTTCGTTGATTGCATAGAGGGTAAAATCCAATATTCTCAGGCAAAGCCAGAAGTTTTTCTTTTCCTTGTTTAATGATTTTGTTTTGATAGTAGCAGATAAAGTAATTCCTTTTTGAAGTATCAATGGAATTTATAAGGTTCATGATGCTTCTGGTAATTCCGTTGTTGGCAAGGTTTCCTGCATATATAAATATGTTCTGCTTGTTTTTTGTCTCTGGCTTAATAGTTTCTGGACAGACTTCTTTTCCCGATAAAAACTGCTGGAGAAGCTGCTTTGATGCGTCCTTGTTGTCATAAGGACAGTACTCTTTTATGAAATCAGTATCATCATATGTTTTTGAAGATCTCAGTTCGTTCAAAAGACTTGATGGTTCAAACACTTTTGGAAAAGGAAAATCATCTATATTAAGATACATTCCTCTGTCGGCCAGGTATTCCTCTTTGTCGTATGTAAAAAGAACTATCTTCTTTTTTGTTGTGACAAAATCAAACATGACACTGGAGTAGTCCGTTACCAGGGCATCACAGCATGAAAGAAATTCGTAAGTTTCGTATTCTGCAGGGAATTGCTTTATATGTTTGAAGACTGAAAAGTCTATTGTCTTACGGGATATGGGGTGCAAGTTTACGAAAAAAAGTTCATCATCAGCTAAAAGACTATCAATTGTATTGAGGTGTTGTACAAGAATTTCATCATTACTTTTTGTTCCGCCAAATCTACTTAAACCTCGATATGTTGGTAAATATGCCCACATCTTTTTGTTATGCAGATTATATTTTTCCACTATCTGTTCTTTGTAAGTATTATTGAAAAAAACAGTATTTCTTGGATATCCTGAAATTATGTATTTCGTTTTTACAGAAAGCTTGTCCAAAAAATAATCTCTGCACATAACATTTTTTGTAAAATTATTTTGAAATAAAAGGTAATCAGCCTGGCAGAAATTGCGTATTGGATTTCCTATCAAGTACAAATCTTCTTTTTGCTTTTTACCAAGAGTTTTTAAAGGTGTTCCGTGCCAGGTGTTAAGATAAATCTGTTCAGGTCGTTTTTGAAAATACAGTAAAAAAGTCACATCTTCAATAAGATATTTAGAAGTAGCCAGTAACTTAAAATATTTTTTACTGTTCTTTTTGATAATATTGATTTTTTTTTCTATACCATGTGTTAAGAAAAACTTTTTTCCTGCCTCAATTTTCTTTTTGTTTAAGACAAAATTAATATCGTATTTATTGAATTCCGGATTGTTGCAAAGTTCCAGAGCCAGATAGAATATATTTCCATTGTATTCACGGCCTTGTTGTGATTCTAGCAAAACAGTATTTTCTTTTACAGGTCTCTTTAAGAAAACACTGTATCGATAGCGTGCTAATGTTGAAGGATTAGTTAGTACTTTTATTATCTTCTTTATCAGTTTAAAAAAGTTTTTAATTAATTTTTTCATGATATATTCCTGATGTTATAGAGTTTTCAATTCTGCTTTAATCTGTGTTGTACTAATTTCAGGTGTGCGTTCCAGATAAACAACCTCTACACCTTCATCTTTGAGAAAGTCAAATTTTCCCTTCCAGTCATCGCCTATGACGAAAACATCTGCATGGAATTCTTTTACATCTGTTCTTTTTTGGTTCCAATTTTCTTCTGGAATTACTAAATCAACATAGCGTATTGATTCAAGCAGGGACTTTCTTTCTTCATAACTGAAATAGCTCTTTTTATGTTTTTGATTCCAGTTGAATTCATCTGTACTTAAGCCAACTATTAGGTAGTCGCCTAATGCTTTTGCACGTTTCAAAAGGTTAATGTGTCCATAATGTAAAAGATCAAATGTTCCATAAGTAATAACTCGCTTCATATACAAGCCCCCAAAACAATGAGTTAAATTAAATGCTGCTTAAATTGCAGTATTTCACTAATTAAGATATGTAATTGAGATTGTAGTAATATGTATAAATAAAAAAAATCCTTTTCAAGTTAAAATAAGAATTCTTTGCTTCGTTTGAGATTTTTTAGAATAAAAAAAAGACATTCTTTTTGCAGACTCGTGTGTAAGCAATACAGGAGTTGAAAATGTCTTTTAATTAGTCGATCAATTAGTATATTATAATGCTATTAACTCTCTCTCAAAGCACTTATTCTTCTTATTTACATACAATCCCGCTAGAATGATAACACTAAATTATAAAAAAGGGAACAGTTTTTATAACATCCTTCCATTGTTTTTTAATAACGTGCTTAAACTTGACGAAATCAATTCAGATGATAAAATGTGGATATGAAAGCAAAAATTACAATTTGTATTCTTTTTCCTATAGTGTTCCTGATGTCAGCCTGTAATACTTCATCCTCACTCGAAAAGGCTGATCTTAACAAAAATCTGTCCTTGGCAAATATGGAAGTGACCAAATCTCCATCAAAATTCAGGGAGCCATCTGCAAATTCCTTTACTTTGGTTGCTATACCTGACACTCAGGGGTATGTAGACTATTTTGCCCAAAAAGAACATAACAGAAAATATCCATGTAATCAGTATTTTATGAATAACAGGCAGATGCAGTTTATTGCAGATAATTCAGTAAATAATGGTGGAGATTTTGCCTGTGCAGTTCACTTGGGGGACTTTGTAAATGAAGGTTCATGGTTCAAGTATGAATGGAAGAGAGCAGATGAAGGATTTTCATATCTTGATGGACAAATCCCTTTAATTTCAGTTATTGGAAACCATGATTATGATAATCATTATCTCAAAGTTGCCGGAAGAGCTAAATGGTTAAAGGGACAAAAAATGTTCAATAAGTATTTTGGAGCTGCTTCGAAATATTATAAGGACAAAAGCTGGTATGGTGGTTCGACAGAAAATGGACTTAACAACTGGATTATCTTTAATGGGGCTGGAAGAGATTTCCTCGTAATTGGATTTGAAATTGAACCTTCTGATGAAACTTTGAACTGGGCTCAAGAGGTTATAGATTCGCATCCTGAATTACCAGTAATCATTGCTACACATTCTTATCTTTTTTATACGAAAGAAAAAAATGGCAATGCAAAGTTTTTGTCAAAAAGTTACATCGAAAATGGTAATAGTCCTGAAGATATTCATAAGAAGTTTGTTTTAAAAAATAAGAATATCTTCCTAGTGCTTTGTGGACATGCTTCAAGCGGTGATATTGGGGAAGGTCTTAGAAAGGATATAAACGAGGCCGGCTATCCAGTTTACACTTTGCTTTCAGATTATCAGACTAGAAAAAGTCTCATAAAAGATTTGTATCCTGAATATACAGGTAAAATCCGCTATTGTGGAGATGGCTGGCTTCGTCTCATGCAGTTTGATTTCAATACAAATCAGATACATGTGCAGACTTATTCAACAGAGTATCATAAGTTTGAAGAGGATGACGACAGCGACTTTATTCTTCCAATAAACTGGGAATGGGAAGAAAGATTTAATCAATTAAAAAAGGAGTCATGAACTTTTGCCTGTTGGAAACAAACAATGAATGCTCTCTGAGCCTGTCCAAATAATTTTGGAAGCAAAGAAAATGACTGTGCAAGTTTTATAATACAGTGGTTATAAAACTTGCGAAAATAAATCTTTACTGCTTTTTAAAATATATAAATTGATATTTTATAAGACCAACTATCAATAAAATAATGTTTGAAAGTACAGGAACATTGGCAAGAACTATTTTCTTATAATAAGGAATATTGGACTTCTTTATAATAGCATCAGTTTCTGGCCACAATTTTCTGTATTCATTCTGTTTATAAATATTTGATCTGAAAATTAAATAAATCTTTGTAAATAGTTTTCTTCTTAAAATATAATCTTTAATTTCATCAGATGAATAGAATTTTAGGATGTATTCTTCTGAGTAATTCATTACTTTAATTTTTGAAACTGCTAAATTATTCTTTACAATAGAACTAGTAACAGATGTTTTATGCCAAATATAGTTGTACAATGGTTCATCAACAAACTCTATTAACTTAGCATGACAAAGTAATCTATAAAGAAGAAACTCATCTTCTCCGTAAATCACATCCATGTCCTCATATTTAATATTATTATCAACAATTAATTCTCGTTTAATTAATCTGGTTACTAAAAATGAAGGAATTTTATTGTCCAGCTTTGCTAAAATATTTTTGTAGGGGTCAGTATTAATAGGTAAAGAACCAATTTCAATTTTATTATTTTTAGTAATTCTTCTATAGTTGCATTGAACTATATCTGCATTCGTTTCTTTTGCAGTTGAATACAGTTTTTCAAGATAGGTTGGGGCAACAGTGTCGTCACTATCTACGAATATTATATATTCCCCAGTTGCTTCATCCAATAAACGCTGTCTTGTATATGCGATTCCCTTGTTTCCAGGATTGCTGAGTATTTTTGTTTTCTTCTTCAGGTCTGGATGTTTATCAAGAAAACTGTTTATAACCTGCATAGAATTATCAGAAGAACCATCGTCATCCATTATAATTTCAGCCTGATTAATTATTGTGTTATTCAAAAGTGAGGTTAAACATTCCTCCACATATTTTTCAACATTGTAGACTGGTATTAAAACTGAAATATCTTTGTTTTTTTTCATATATTATCTCCATGGATGAAAATGTAATTTCTATAGGTTAGTTTACAAATAAAGAATAAACCGTTCTTTTTCCCTTTTTTTCAGACTGCCAGTTTTTTCTGTATGTAAGTTTATGAATAAAGTTTTCTGCTAAAAGATTATCAAGTTTTTTTTGATTTCTTTCATTTAAAATTTTATTCATCATCAATGCAAGATCAAATTCTCTCTGATTATTTTCTTTTTGATTTTCAAGCAGTTCTCTAAACATTTTATTGTGCTTGCAAAAAAGAGACATCATAAAATCATTCATAAAATAATCTACATGAGTATTAAATTCAGAAAAATACTTACAATAAAAATGGTATAAAAAATCATAGAGAGGGAACCCCTTTTGATTTGTTCCCTGGAAGCTTACATTCCAGCCTTTTGTTCCATTAAACAAATAGCGGAAATCTTTTTTATGCTCTGAATAGATTCCTGCAGGACAGTAATAATTTTTTTCACAGTATTCCGGAGGAAGTTCTTTTGTAAGGTAAATTGCAGCATCTGCCCATGTTCCACCATTTTTATAAAGAAGAGCAGCCCTGGCTATGTCAGAAAAAAAGGTTTTTGTTATTGAACCATCATCAACTTTACTTAAAATATAATCAGGAATATCGGCATACTGAGTAATATTTTCCCGTGTGATGATTACTACTTTACGGCCAGACATGTTTTTTCGAATAGAGTCCAGACATTTTTGAATAACTTCAGGCAAATTTTCTTCTCCCTGAAACCACATAAAAAAGACAGGAAGTTTCTTTGCAGAAATTGGACTAGCTTCATAAGAATATTCTTTATCTAAAAGTTCCTGCCCTATATTTTCAAGAAAAGGTAGAGTTCGCTTTTGACGGAAATAACCAAGCCAGCGTCCTGGAGTAAAACAGCCTACCTTGTAAAAACATTTAGACAGAATGAGTGATATATGATTTAGTGTCTTTAGTTTTAGGTAATTCACTTTGCCTATTCTCCTGAATTATAACTGATATGCAAGCATTTCGTGGTTTATTCGTTTTTCTTCTGGAGGCAGCTGCATGTAATCACCATAGATTGAAGAAAGATATGCTTCTGGTACAGCAGGAGCAGCAAATTCCATGCCTTCGAAAGTAATTTTGCTTGCGGGAATCAAATCTGATTTTTTTATTAACTCTTTAATCTTATAACCCCAGACTGTACAGCCTACATTTTCAGATTTTTCATAATCATATTTACGGCAGATTTTTTCCAGTTTGGAAAAGAGTCTGTCTTGACCCATAAGTTTTAAGAATGGCATAACGAGAGCCTTTCCGATTTTTTTCTTTAGATCTGTTACTTTTGAAAGATCATCTGAATATGTAAAGCAAAGTCTTTTCCATGCAAGTTTTCTCTTACAGAAAAGTTTATTAATAAACATATTATGTGAAAAGCCATCAATAGGAAAAACATCAATCCAAATTCCCATGCAAGCATCTTCTGTTTTTGTTTTTTCAATTACTTTTGTCTGCATGTCTATCACTTTAACAAAAGGATATGCAATTATTGTTTTTGTATCTCTATAAAAGCAGGTTTCGTAATTTTTATTAATAGGAGAGTGCCCTGTCATTTCTACAAACTTTTCAAAGTCAGGGCGAGGCATAAATACATCAATATCATCATCCCAGGGGATAAAACCCTTATGACGAATTGCACCAAGCAGAGTTCCTCCGCAAAGAAAATATGTCAGATTATTTGCATCGCAAAAATCGGCATATGCTTTTAAGATATTCAATTCTTTCTTTTTTATTTCTGGTAATGTAAGTTGTTTCATTTTAGTTTTCCCTTAAAATTGAAATCGTAGTTTCAAGTCCTTCTTCAATGTTCAGCTTTGCTTTCCAACCTAATTTTTGCAACTTTGAAGAATCTAATATTGCTTTTGTTGCTTTTGAGAAGCCTGCTTTTTCTGTTTCTGAAGGAAGATCAAATATAACTTCGGTATTATTGTTTTTTGCAAGAATTCCTGCAAGGTTTCTGAGTGTAATGTCAGAATTTTTGTCAGCTACATTGTATGCTTCCCCATTCTTTCCAAGAAACAAACAGTATAACAAAGCTGAAACTGCATCGAAAACGTCCAGGTAAGAGAAGAATTGTTTTCCCTCTGACTTTAACACAATATCTTCTTTGTTCAGTGCATTTTTTATAAATTGAGAGAGTGCCTTTGTGTCTGACATTAGCATTGTTGGTCCATAAATTCTGCAGAATCGTGGAATCACTATATCAAGATTTTTCTCTTTTATATAAGCCTGGCAAAGGGCTTCTCCTGCCCGTTTACCTTCTGGGTAGCCTGCACGTAGAGTGTTGCAGTTGATGTATCCACAATAGTCTTCATAAAAAGCTTCTGTATCTCCCTGGTTTTCTCCGTAGATTTCTACAGAAGAAGCATAAATGACACGCTTGCTTTTATGTTCAGATGCATAATTTAATAAATTTTTTGTACCTTCAATGTTTGCAAGAATTGTATCGATAGGCTTTGTTGCATAATCAACAGGATGTGTGTTACTTGCAAGATGAATTACATAATCAATATTTTTGCTGTTGCAATCAAGAGAAAGTGGATTTAATACGTCTTGTTCAAAAAGTAACAGGTTTTTATTATCTTTGTGTACTGTAAAACGTTCCTCAAGTTTTTCTTTTTTTCTTCCAAGTGCAAAAATTGTAAAATTAATAGCTTTAGCTTTTTGAATGAACATAAGGCAGTCAATTAGACAACTGCCAATTAATCCGCTGCTGCCTGCAATTAAAATATTTTTATTTTCCAATTCAGTCCATGGAAGATTTTCAGAAGAGATGTTTTCAAGTAGCTTTATGTATTCAGAATTGTTAAAAAGTTTTATGCTGTCAATCATTTCAGCCAATTATCCTTATCGGCTTTCAAATAGGCTTTGAAAAGTTCCAAATCATCTTTTGTGGTTAATTTAATATTTTTATCAGAGCCACTTGCAAAGTGAAGTTTTTCGCCTAAATCAACCATCATTGTATTTGTATACGAAGAGCCGTAAATACCTATTTTTTCTTCAAAGGCTTTTTTATAGGCCCAAATCAATTTATCAAAACTGTATGCCTGAGGAGTAGAAACTCGGCGAACAGTTTCTCTTTTTACATATTTAGTTGTAGTTGTTTCATCTTCTTCGTTTACAATAAAAATCTGTTCATTATATGGCATAGAAGTAACTGCATTACCATATTTCTGTGCAGTTTTTATAACATCTGTAAGAACTTCGCCATCAACTAAAGGGCGGATTCCATCATGAATTATTATTATATCTGAAGGTGAGCATTTTCCTTCCAGAGAGAAGACCCCATTCCTGATGGATTCCTGACCAGTTTCGCCTCCAGAAACAATGTTTGTCAGTTTTGTAATTCCAAACTGTTTGGAGTAGGCGCTTACAACATCATGCCATCCATCAATACAGACCACAACAATCTGATCTACCAGAGGATGCTTCTGAAAGCCTTCCAGTGTATAAATTAATACCGGTTTGTCGTAAACATTTATGAATTGCTTTGGAATGTCCTGACCCATTCTATGTCCGCTACCGCCAGCGATGATTACTGCAGTTACCATGTGATAAGCTCCTGAATTGGAAATAAGGTAATTTCGAGAAAAGTCAGTATCTGTCGGCCTTGAAAATTATTCTTTCATGGACTTAAAACTGTTTTCATCTTCGAAATATCTTCAACATTACAAAATTATAGAACGAAAAAAAAAAAATCTCAACAAAAAGCAGTTTGGATTTTACTTCCAATAAGATTTCTCAGAGTGTATACAATTTTGTTCTTGTTTTGGTGGTGGAGTCATGTAATCTCCATAAAGAGCAGTAAGAATTTCATGATAGTTTTTTGGTATAGGATATTTCTTTCCTTCAAATGATTTTAATGTTGTTTCAGAAAGAAATTCTTTTTTGAATTTTTCTTTTCTAGTTTTGTAATAGGCTACGTAACAACCAACGTAATCTGAGATCGAATAATCATATTTTTTTGCATTTTTATCAATCAAGGCACAAACCTTAGGACTCTTGATGAATAAAAAAATGGTATACCGTAAAATAATTTTAATTAAAGAAACAAGAAAGTTTTTTTTTCTCAAATGGAGAGTATGGCATTCACAGGTTTTTGCAAACAGGTAAAAGTATTTGAAGAGAAAAACTTGTTTCTTAAAATGATTTTGCAGTTTTTTTTCAGATTTAGGACAGCCATCAATAGGAAAAATATCTACCCATATGCTATAAGGCAGGAGAACACCTGATTCACTGGTAGAAAAAGTTTTTTCTGTATAAACTTTTACAAAAGGACAAGCTAATTTCTTTACTTTACTGTAGTGATGTATAGAAAACCCTTCTGCAGAGAAAGTTTTTATGAATCTCTCATAATCAGGTCTAGGCATTCCTATGTCTATATCATCATCCCATGGTATAAAACCCTCATATCTTACGGCCCCAAGTAAAGTACCGTAATTCAAAAAGTATTTAATACTATTGCTTTTGCAAAATTCATCTATTACGTCTAATACTTCTACAGAAAGAGCTTGTCTCTCTTTTAAAGAAAGTTCTTTTTTATTTCTATTATCAACAATAATCATATTACATCTCCCATAACAATTCCTTTTTTAACTTTTATCGTATCGCGAAAAAAGCTAATTTAATTGCTGTGTACAGATAGGGAAGTCCTTTTCGGCATGAAGTTATAAATGGATTCCGTCCGTATTATATAACTAAACAAGAAAAAATTTAATACTTATTTGTTTATACTTTATAAACAGAGCTATAAAAGTTTTCTAATTCTTTACTTTGATTTTCGATGTTGTATCCATTTCTGTAAGTGTTTTTGAAATATCTCGGCGTTCAAATGAACTTAATGTTGAATTGAACCGTTTATTTAATTTTAAAGAGAATGAGATGTTGTTAGAATTATGGAATGAGGTAATTACAGAAAGCTGCGTCATTTTATTTCTCCACTAACCATTGGGTAATATTTTTAATCTGAGATGAATAGTTAACACCTATTTTTATCAGTTGTCTTTTATCGGGTTTATAATTGATTGAGTAATTTTTGCTGTTTATCTGATCTAATGCAGTTTGAGCAGAGGAGTCCATTTTAAATTCAAATAAGTAAATATAATTATCTGTCCAGACAACAGCATCGCTCCTTCCATTGCCGTTCTGAACTTCGCATAAAATAAATTGTCCCATCAGCTTAAAAATAAGCCATATAAAAGACTGACAGTTTAATTCATACTCTTTTTGATTTGATGGTTTTGGGCTAGCTTCGAATATTCCTTTAATTCGCTCCATGAAACCATCGATGTCTCCATTTTTTACCTTTTCGGAAAATGTCCATATGTCCAAAAGATCATCTTCGGGTTTTAATCTTGTATAATGAGGTAATAAAAAATTAATAAAACCATATTTTACTTCATCATTTGGAAAACCGAGTGTGTAATGCCGGCTGATTTTGTCATAATTTTTTATGGTAAGGTAGCCAGTCTGAAAAAGCATAGGAATTGGATTTTCAGAGTTCAGTCTGTAACCGGCAAGAACCTTCTCGTCAATAGTTATGTTGCTGTCTAACTTAGAAATGTTGTAATTAGATTTATCCAGCAGATTCACTAAAAAAGTCGGAGTACCAGATTCGAACCAGAAAAAATCAAAGGATTTTTTATAAAAACTATTCATTAAGCTGAATGGATTATAGATACCATCTGATTCAGAATTAAATTTGTAACCGTCATAAGTTTGTTTTAGTTTTTTTAAACAATTTTCCTGTGTAAGATTTTCTGATGTACATAAAGCTTTGATTTCAGGAATAAAGTTTTTTTCAAGTTCTTCTTGAGTAATACCACAACAATTACAGAACTCAAAATTAGATGAAATATCATTAAGATTATTCAAATCACTAAAAATACTTACCTTATCAAAACGCGTTATTCCTGTAATAAACACAAACTTGATAAAACGGTCATTTGTCTTAATGTTAGAAAAAAAAGCTTTTAAAACTGCTCTATAGTCATCAAGTAAATTTGTATCCGATAAAACTGAAAGCAAAGGTTTGTCATATTCATCTACAAGAATGACAACAGGTCTCTTTTCCTTTGCATAAATGGATTTTAGAATATTTTCAAATCTTAAAGAAATGCTGGATATTGAAGAGTTGCAATCATATTCTTTTTCTAACTCCGAAAGTTTATAGTCAAAATAATCTTCCAGATCTTTTAATGTTTTGTAGTTCTGATTATTAAAATCTAAAGAAATAATTGGATACTTCAGCCACTCTTTTCTTTTCTGCTGTTTGGCAAGAGATTTTTCAAGTTTATATAAATCCAAATTCTTAAATAGTTTCTTCTTTCCTTCAAAATAGGCTGTTAAGGTTGAAACAAAAAGACTTTTTCCAAATCGTCTTGGACGGCTTAAAAAATATGCTTTGCCGGATCGTACAAGCTTATATACATACTCAGTTTTATCTATGTAAACTCTTTTATTTGAGATAATATCTTCGAATGTCTGAATACCAATAGGTAAGTCTCTGGTCCTCATAAAGCGCATTTTACCATAGTGGTATAAAAAAATCCATTATGTGTATAAAGCGGATGTTATAAGTTTAGACTATTGCATTCTGCAACAACAGATTCTATACATGGTCTAATTGTTTTTCTGAGTTGTATGAAGGAATAATAACACTTATTTTGGTCCATATAATTTATTTCTGGTCAAATGAAAATAAGTTGAATAAGTTACTTGAAATTATTTCTGACATTTTTTATTTAATTTGTAGCAGGTGTATTGAAAAATTTGGAAAGGAAACATTGTATTTTTATTGTTAAATCTTTTTTACACAAAATCGTTTTCATTAGCCAAAGGCCAATTTTTTTGCTACAATAAATCATTATGTCAGATTTAATTTACACTCTGATAAATAAAGAAACTCCTCTGTGCGACTTTATAATCGAAGGCGAAGGCGAACTTGAACTTTGCAAGGTTATAAAGGAATATAATTCACGTCCTTTCTGGTGTGATGATATAGACTCCTGGTGTGCTAACAGAAGCTCCGCAAAACACAGAAGTCATGTAAACAAAATTCTTGAAATGTGCGGGGGA
>JAEEGL010591490.1_pt1 | contig 16795 bp, 8 predicted proteins | sample 9134231 | NCBI WGS metagenome assembly JAEEGL01 (sample SAMN16246548, study PRJNA631951) | gut metagenome | biome: gut microbiome; feature: rumen; material: fiber-attached | host: Bos | place: Iran: Karaj | collected 2018-10
CGGCTTTCATTTTTGCACCGCAAAAAGCCGACAGCTCTTTAATCGCGCTTTCGTCTCTGTTTATAAACAGTTTTACTATCTTTCCGCTGTCCATTCCGTTCCTCTTTTTTCTTTCGTCTTCCAATACTTATGTGCTTTTTCTTTCGCTTTATATTACGCATTATGCAAAAAAAGCCTTAAAAGAAGGCTTTTTTGTATCAGAACATAAAGTTGATGGCTTTCGGGACGACTTCAATATCAATGCTTTCACACTTTTCGATCTCACCGTCCGCGCAGATACTTTCGATACCGGAGACGGAAATTTTTCTTGCGCGTCTGTAAACCATTATATCCTTGAATTTATCTATTATATCTCTTTTTTCTTTATCTATATGCTCGCCTTTTTTATACTTGCCTATGATCGACGGTATTTCTGTCCGTTTTACTTTTTTAACAAGCACAAGGTCCGCCAAACCGTCTGTTATATCGGCAAGAGGAGCGGGCTTGAAGCCGCCGCCGTAATACTGGCCGTTTGCCGCGACGCAGAGCATATAATTGTCACAAAACTCTTCTTCTTCGCCTTTTTCGTTTTCTATCTTTATATGCATTTTAGTACCGTACTCGCCGAACACGGTGCCTACAACGCCGCAGATATAGGCAAAGCTGCCGGAGATAAGCGGTTTTTTCTTTAAATTCTCAGTCTTTGAAACGACCGTACAGTCAAACCCGACGTTCAAGATATTTATGTAATATCTGTCACCGTATTTTATAACGTCGCATTTGACGGACGTGCCGCGGCTGTGAGCGTATTTATCGTACTTTATAAAGTCGTTTCCGGTGCCCGTTCCTATTGCGGAAAGTATCGCCGTGTCCTGAGCCTGTGCGCGCATTATGCCGTTTACCGCTTCATTGATAGAGCCGTCGCCTCCGCATACTATAAAATGCATATCCGGTTCTTTTAAAAGCGTTTTATAAACGTATTTTTCCACGTCGCCTACGGATTTACTGACGTAATATCTTGTATCTTCAGTGATCTCGTTAACGGCTTTTCCCTGCCCGGCGGCAGGGTTTATGATTTTTACAGTCTTCATGCATAGCTCCGCTGTTATTTTGTGATTCTGTCAAGCAGATCCTCGTTATAGGTTATCTCTACCGTCTCGTATATCTCGTCAGCAGCATTTTCAAACGCTTCCTGCCGCAGGCTGGCTTCACAGTTGTAATACCAGATCTCTTCGCCGTAGCCGTCTAAATACATGATATGATAACCGTAATCGGTAAGGACAAGTCCTGTGTCGCCCACCTTTCGTGCGCTGTCAAAGCACCAGTCGTTGAACTCCGTTACCATAGCTCCGGGAACGACGTTTTCATACAGACCGCCGTTTGTTTTAGAACCTGTATCTGACGAATATTCCGGAACGAGTTTTATAAATTCAGCCTTCGGATCATCCGCTTCGTTTATCTGCTGCAGCAGCTTCTGTCCCGCCGCGTACGCATCGTCTTCCGTACTGTAATCGGATGAGCTTAAAAGGATGTGGCGGACGTTTATTGTCTTCTGCGTGTTCTTATACGGCAGTTTGACGCACTGCACTACGGATGCGTTGCCGGAATCGTCATACGTTATATTTACCTGACCCTCGACTGTATCTTTTTCATATAAGAATTTATAACGGTCAAGGCTTGAATATTCCATTCCGGTATACAGATATTCGTCCTTCTGTTCCTCTGCGGTTTCCGCTTCTGTTTCCGAATTTTCTTCGGTTACCGCGGCGGCGGCTTTATACGCGTCTGCAAAACTCGTACCTGTGTCTATCAGCTCTTTCATCTTTTCCGCTTTTGTTTTTGCTTCTTCTTTAGCGGCGTTTACCGCATCTTCTGAATCCGTCTCGTCGTAAACCGCTTTTATCACCGCTTCGTTATAGTCAACGAGCGAATACTCGCCGTTTGAATCGTTATAGGCCGCTTCTATATCGGCGTCCGTATATTGCGGAGTATTGTAAAGCTTGAGATAATACTTATATCCGAGCTGTGACAGCTCAAGCGCCGCCTTTATACGATCACGCGTCATTCCCTCGCCCATGAACTGCGCCATATATTCATCAAACGTCTTTGAATTCTCGGCAGCAATATCGTCTATGGATTTGAGATTGTCTTCAATTTTCGCGTTGTCTTCATCGTCAAGCGAAATGCCTTCTTTTATTGCCATAACGGCAAACTTTGCATACTGCTCAAAGCTGGATTTTCCTCTTTCAAGGAAAAACTCGTACCAGCTCATCGGTTCGCTTCCGAGTTCATTCTGCTGATCGTGCAGAGGTATCGTCTCGTCAAAATTGTAGTAGGAGAGATAGTAATAATAGTTGCTTATAAACGATGAATACTCGTCCATAAAAAAGTATTTGAACGTGGATACTTTGACGCTCAGACCTTCCGCAGTGGCGATTATATCGTCAAGAGGCGCTAACTCCATATTGGAATGAGGATATTCCGTCTGCGTTTCTGTACCGGTATTTTCCGTTGTGTCAGACGATGTGCTTTCGGCACTCGTCTCCGGCGTTGTTATTATAACGTTGCAGGAGACCGTGCAAGCTGCAATTATAAGAGCAAGTACGGCAATTATTGTTTTCTTCATTCGGTCAGCCTTTCATATATAGGTAGTGGATAAATCTGTATAATTGTATCATAAATTTTGTCTTTATACAATATTATAATTTGAACAATATAAAAAACAATTTTCAAACGGGGTTAAATTTGAGGCTTGTCAAGCAGTTTATTATAAACGGACTTATACTTACCGTTACGTCCGTGACAATGCGGCTACTTACCGTAGCTTTTAACGTATACATAACCGAAAAAGTCGGAGCCGCCGGCGTAGGACTTTTTTCTCTTATTATGTCCGTATACGCTTTTGCCGTTACGTTTGCAACGTCGGGAATATCGCTGTCCGCAACGCGTCTCGTATCACAGCAGATCGTCAGAGGCTCGGGAAAAGGCGTGCGCGCCGCTATGGTGCGGTGCATAATATACGCACTTATTTTCGGTGTAACAGGCGGCGTTTTGCTTATGTCATTCTCGGAAATAATAGCGACAAACTGGCTCGGCGATATAAGAGCTCTGCGGTCGCTTAGAATACTCGCTTTCAGTCTGCCGCCGCTTGCCGTTTCCGCCGCGCTGTCCGGTTATTTTTCCGCGGTGAGAAGAGTTGCCAAAAACGCCGCGACAAACATTCTTGAGCAATTCATACGCATTTTCTTTACCGCCGCGCTGCTCGTGTGCGTTTCGGATAAAGGGATTGAGGCGGCGTCCGTCGCGATTGTGACGGGTATGCTTTTATCTGAATTTTTGTCCTTTGCCGTCTCTTTTGTTTTGTATTTGTTTGATATACGGCATGTAAGAGATTTAACTGCACCGCCGTCGTCCGACTTGACGGGAAGACTTATAAAAATGGCGGTACCGATTGCCGTAAGCTCATATATAAGATCCGCACTCGTGACGCTTGAGCATCTATTGATACCGAAAGGACTTGTAAAAAACGGCTCAACTTCAACTGAGGCGCTGTCTTCATACGGAGTAATATCCGGCATGGTTTTTCCTGTGATCTTCTTCCCGATGGCGTTTTTAACGGCGTTCACGGGCTTGATAGTACCCGAAGTGACGCGGTATAAAGAAACGGAAAGCAGCCGGTCAATAGAATACGTGACGGGCAGGATAATGAAAATAACCGTCATTTTCTCCGTTGCAGCGACAGGATTTTTCGCGTATTATTCGGACGTTCTGGGAACGCTTCTGTACGACAGCGCGGAAGCCGGAAAATACATAAGGATATTCTCTTTTCTTATCCCCGTGATGTATCTTGACAATACGACTGACGCTATATTAAAAGGTTTAGGCGAGCAGTTTGCTTCAATGCGCTATAATATTATTGACGCGCTTGTGTCCGTTATTCTCGTATTCTTTTTGCTGCCGCCATTCGGGATTAAAGGCTACGTGTTAGTTATCTATATTTGTGAGATATTAAATGCTGCAATGAGTATAAGAAAACTTTTATCGTGCGTTAAGATAAAACTGCATTTGTTTAAAATGATACTTTTGCCGTGTCTTTGCATGACCGGCGCGGCGTGTATGACAAAACTTATATTCACGTTTTTGAATATCAACTATGACGCAATGATCGTTACGCTGTTTGTCGGTTTTGCGGTGCTTTGCGTGATATATACAGTCCTTTTGCGGTGTTTCGGATGTATTTCAGATGAAGATAAAACGTGGTTTTTGAACATTTTCAAAAAAAGCAGAAAAAAATCAAAAATTTTTGTTAAAACCCCTTGATTTTTCGGTTTATATGTGGTATACTGCATAAGCAATCGGCCCGTTGGTCAAGCGGCCAAGACGCTAGCCTCTCACGCTGGAAACGGGGGTTCGATTCCCCCACGGGTCACCAATAGAAAAGGACACCAAAAGGTGTCCTTTTCTATTGGTAAGTCATTTCATAGGGAGGAATCGAACGCAGCGTTAAGAAAACGAGCCGGTGGCTCGTTTTTAGCGGTGACCGAAGATTTTTGCAAGGCACTAACGATGAAGTCTGAACTTATGCCTTGCAAAAATCAAGAACGATTCCCCTTTTTAGTTTATATCCAACTTTGTGGGAATCGAACGCAGCGTTAAGAAAACGAGCCGGGGGCTCGTTTTTAGCGGTGACCGAAGATTTTTGCAAAGCACCAGGAATGAAATCTGCACAAATTGCTTTGCAAAAATCAAGAACGATTCCCCTTTTTAGTTTACAACCAACTTTATTGGAATCGAACGCAGCGTTAAGAAAACGAGCCGGGGGCTCGTTTTTAGCGGTGACCGAGGTTGACGAGCTTCGCGCCTCCGGTGGAGGAAAAAGCGAAGCGAGGAAAGCGCAGCGGTCGAAAGAAATCAAGCACAGTCGCGGCAGCGACGCGAAGATTTCTTCGGGCACCGCAAGCGGTTTTGCAAGGCACTAACGATGAAGTCTGCACTTATGCCTTGCAAAAATCAAGAACGATTCCCCCGCAATGAATCAGCAGTCGCTTTAGCAGCTCAATAACAAACTGATGATCAATGATCGTCCATACAATCGTCATTTTGTGACTCTCCCTCCGCAATTAGCATCCCCTCAATCTCTTCGGAGATTGACGGGAGGGGGCAGGGGGTATGGGGGGTTCTCGGCGAAGCCGAGCTTGAGGGGTGGGAAAACCACCATAATATGTCGCATAGCGACACCTTATTTATTATAGTACTCCCGTCTTTTTCAGCTCATCATATAGCCTTTTTGCCATTCTTATAAACCCGATGTCGTTAGGATGCGTGCTGTCGACGGTACATATCTCTCTGTCTGTTTCGCCGAAGAGGCTTTCTCCGTCTACGAAATAGACGTTCTTATCTCCTTCCGCGACGGCGTTGTCGTACGTGCTTTTCACGGCTTCACGGCGGAGCGGCGCGGTTGGATCAAGATCAAAATCAGGCTTTGACATGAATATGACAGGTGTATCAGGATGCTTTTCACGGAATATTCTGAACAGCCGCTCGTGCGTGTTCCATAGATGCTCGGCGTTCGGCGCGTTGTGGTCGTAATCACATACGAACACGCTCATATCGAGCGAGGCGAGATATTCCGCTATCGTCACCTCGCCGAGAGCGCCGGCTGAAAATCCGAGATTTATAAAATCCGTATTCGTCCATCTTGATATAAAGCACTGATACGGGATATCCGGCCGCGATGCGCAGCCGCCCTCCGTGATCGACGATCCGTAGTACAGTATCGGCTTGACATCCCGTCTGTACTTTAACCCGCTACAGACACGGGATCCTTCCGGAAATCCGAGGACAAGCTCCTTTACGTCGTTATACGTCGGCATATACAGAATAAAATTCCGCATGCCCTCGCCCGGCAGATACTTCTCTATCGAATACCCGTTAGGTGTGCTTGAATCCGTGACGTTTGCGTAGTGACCCGGAACAAACTGCGCTGCCATTTTATATGAAATCACTCCGTTTTCGCCCTCGGTTTCCTGCAAAAGCATAAAACCGCTGCTTCCGAGAGCGGAAATATGGCAGTTTACGTTAAGCGCATCGTAGCTTACCGTTACAGACATCTTGTTCGCATCAGTCGAGAATCTGATCCTGCCGCCCGCAGTATACGCGTTGAGCTGCGCCACGGTGGGATTTACCTTATCAGCAACGCTTTGCGGCATTCTAAGAAATCTTTTCGCAGCGTCGTCATAGAATACTCCGTACAGGTCAAAATGTTCATCCGGTATCCTGTAAAACTTTTGTCCGGGTGAGAGCATCAGGCCTTTATCCGCAAAGTACTTCTCTTCATCGATCATATCGTTTCGCTGCATAACATACTCCGTATTCGACACGTTAATTCTCCGGCTTGAACAGCACGTGGTTTGACGGTTTGCCGTCGGATCCTACGACTGAATAGTCGTACAGATCTATTCCCTGCTGCGCTCCTATATCTTTTACGGTCATTATCTTTGTGATATAGTTGCCGTCTTCGTCCTTCAGCGGCACGCCGTTTTCATCCGTAACGTTTACTTCGTACTCCACGAATTCTCCGGCAGAATACTCGCCTCCGGTCATTACGACAGGCTGAAGGGCGTATATAGCCGTTTCAAGCGTCGTGCGGTGGATGACTATCGCCTGCTGACCGAAGATCTCAACGGTCGCTTCTCTGTCTATCATTATACACGACGGGCTGTCTTCGCATTCGAGCATGATACCTGTCGGGTAATTTTGATTTTCATTTATCTTTATGCTTCCGCTTCCGGTAAACGTTACGCTTCCGCCGTACATCGCGCCCCAGATACGTATATAATCAAGCGAGTTTTCGCCAATAAGCTCGATCTTGAATCCGTTGCCGAGCAGGTTTGCGTCTATCACGCCGCCGGTAAAGTTATTCAGCGTCAGCGTGTTTGTCGTTTTATCGTATGACGCGCCTGATACCGTACCGATAGCCGTACCGTTGTCCGTATATATAGTACCCGCGTGCAGATACTGCGAATCAACGTACAGATACTCCTCGGAACCCAGTCCGGACCACGCGTATGCGCCTGCAAAATCCGGATCGAGATTAGGCAGACTCGGGAAAGAATCCGTATAACTCGTCGGTGTTGTGGGCGTAGTGGGCGTTGTCGGCGTAGTCGGCGTTGTCGGCGTCGTTGGCGTACCGGGTGTTGCGGAAGAAGGAGCCAGATTTCCGGTAACAAGGAAATCCGCCGCAAGCGGGTCAAGATTGCTTGCCGCAAATGTTATCGAAAGCGTCGCCAGCACAGCGGACGTCAAAACGAACATAGCCGTTTTAACGGTCCTGTGCCTTACGTTAAACCTGTTTTTATTTTCTTCGGCAGCAGATACGCCCCCGCCGTATTCCGGCGCGGTCTCTTTAAACTCCGGAGGCGGTACTTCTTCATTATCCGCTTCTGTATATTCAGGAGCGTAGGTATATTCGTCTCTTTGCAGATACGTTGATTCCATGCGCGGATCAAATCCGTATTCGTCATTTCTGTTTCGGCGCAACTTTTCCGTCACCTCCTTTAAAACAGATCCTTATCACTGTTTCGTATCCTGATGTACGTCGACCTGCGGGAACGGGCATTCCACGCCTAATGATCTGAAGCCGAGCAAAAGATCGCGGTTGAGAAGTCTTGCGCCGGAATAAATATCCTTTTCGTCCACATTTACAACGAATTTCAGAATTACGGAGCTGTCCGCAAGCTCCTGAACGCCCAGATATTTAGGCGCGGACTTGAAAACGTCCGTTCTGTTTTCATAGATCCTGTCCATAAGCGCGGGGATCTCTTCCTCTAATTTTGCAAGATCCGTTGCATACGGAACGGCGATCTCGCTTATGCTTCTTGAAAGCTTATCCGAGCGGTTTAAGATGTTTTTCATAGCGGAATTGTTTACTATTTTCACGTTGTCGCCCGGGTCGGTTATGCAGGTCGTACGGATGCCTATGCTCGTAACCGTACCGCGGAAGCCGTCTACTTCAACGATGTCGCCGACGTTGTACTGATTTTCAAATATCATAAACGCGCCGGTAACGACGTCCGCAATGAGGCTCTCCGCGGAAAATCCTACGATCAAAGCGAGGATTCCGACGCTTGCTACGATAGTAGAAACGTTGACGCCGAGAATAGCAAGACCCCAGCACAAAATCACGATAAACGCAACGTACTTAAGCAAGCTTGCGGTTATTGAAAGTACGGAACGGATCCTGTGATTTTTGGGCTTCGGCAGCGTTAAAAGTATAGATAACAGCGCTTCAATCGATATGATGGCAGCAGCCATTATTATGACTTTTAATATTGACGCAAAATCAAGTTTGATATTGACGTTGCTGAAATCAAACGACTTCGTTATGAATCCAACCGCGACGGCAATACCGAGCACCAGAATACATACGCCAAGTTTGATTATTCTTCCTATTGTCTTCTTTTCCATAATACGTCTCCTTATTATGATTTATTTTTCACCGCATACGCGGTATTATTACGTTTTTTAATAAAGCGATCTGTAAAGCGTGTCAAGCACTTCCGTATCTGTAATTATATTGTCGGCGATTATAAGCAGCCCGTCCGGGGTTATCGTTACGGCTTTTCCGCTGTTCTGCGCAAGCTCGTTTGCTTTAACGTACGATATGCCGTAATGATTGTATACTGTCTTTCCTGCGCAGTCTATTCCGAGCTTTGAAAGCGTATCGGCAGGCAGGTAATATTCATATCCCGATGCGAGAAGAACGGCTTTTGTGTTTGTTTCGTAAAGACGTACGGATTCTCCGTTTATAAACGCGTTATATCCGTTTACTTTGAATACAGCCATATCAGCCGTCAGACAATCCGGAATAACGGTTTCCGTCGCCTCCGTAGTATAACGGTAGCAGAAACGTCCGTCAGGCGCGGCGTCGCCTTTATCGAGGAATTCCATTATATCTCCGCCGTTTACAGAATTGTCAGCCCACTTGAAATCAAGCGACGTGCCGTTGTAGTTTATAAGCGATTTTCCAAGTTTAACGGTAAGGATCTTTCCGTCAAGCGAATATTCCGCATCACCGACTTTTGTGAAGTTCCAGCCGTTTACAAACTTCATCACGCTTGCTTTCGTTTCGGTTCTTTCTCTGTTTATAACGTAATCAAAACCGTACCAGCCGCTTTCGTTGTCAGAGTCGGATTTGATGAACAGATTCATCCAGTTTTCGCCCTCGGGCTGTGTTATATCATCCGCACATTCAACGTAGAAATACAGATACTCTTCGTCGTTTGACACCTTTGCGGTAAGTATGTCGTTTCTGCCGGTATAGTTTGTATAAGTCATTTTACCTACGTGCGACGGGTGATTTCTTTCCGCCGTGTCTCCGTAAACGTCACGGTATTCCGGTCCCACTGTATTCCACTGCGCCGCGGATGTGGTCATATTTATCGTTTTCTGTCCGAACGCAGACTCGACCTGACGCGTGCCTTTGTAATCTCTTACGTTCATTACGGTCTGATAATAATAGTTATCTTTAAAGCCGTCTTTCATAGGCTCAAGGTCGCGGCTGTATTCGGGGTTGAGATTGTCTACGTAATAATTATATTCTTTCTTTGTTGAATCGGATGAAACCGTGTATTCGTACGCGATCGTCTGTCCGGCGGCTCCGTCGTTTCCTTCCCAGCGGCCTGCCCACCATTCATTCCAGCCGGTTATCATAATGAGCTTCGGATTGCTGCTGAGCGCTCTGTTGAACTGCTCCTGATACGCAAGTCCCTGACCACTCGTCTCAGGGAACAGTGCGTATCCCATATCCCAGTTGCTGCTCGTTTTCGGCTCGCCGGTCCTGTAAGTATAGCTTCTGCCGGCGTTTGTTTTGTAGCTTCCGTTTACCCAGAAACCGCACATAACGACCATCTGCTCAAGTTTTCTGCGTCCGTTGACCGTAGTATATCCGCCTCTCTGCGGGTACATGGTTCCCCACGCCCAGCAGTTTATACCGAAGCTTTGCGAGGTATACCATCTGTCGTTTTCGTTTGCCCACGAGTATCTTACCGTGAAAAACTCTCTTTGCTCCGCGGTAAGCGTATTATTGCTTCCGGTAAACATGATAACGGGCTTGCCGTTCCATCGAAACCACAGATCTTCGTACATATTAACGCTGTAAAGATTTGCCCAGAGGCTTGACAGTTCGTTATTGTCTCCTTCTTTTATCAAAAAGCATACGTCGGGCGTTTTCAGACCTTCTTCGCGCATCTTTGACCAGACTCTGAGCACCGCCTGGTAGTTTACGGGATATAACAATCCGTTCGTCGCGTCAAAGAATACGAAGTCCACACCGGCCTCTGACAGCATCGCGCCGTGTTTTCTTATGACCCATTCGTCGTTTGACGAATAATATCCGAAATACGGCTCAGCCCAGTAATGTGCAAAGCCCAAAGGACCGCTTTTCATCGTTTTCCATAAGCCGTCAATACCGCCGCTCAAATATGACGCGGTGTGATCGTATAAAGCTTTACTGTTGTTTGACGACTCATGCCACAGGAAATAGAACATACCGACTTTCGCGCCGTTAGGTTTTGTGCTTGACGAAACTATTTCTCTGCCGTTATCGTCATACGCTACCCAGGTGTCTGCGAAAATATCTCTTGTATTGTTTTTAATACCGTCGTTATCGGATAAGCCGACTTCTCTTACCGCCGTTATCGCTATATCTTTAACTATAACGTTGTTATCCGGGTAATGCGCCCATAAATGCGCGTATCCGCCGCTTATTATATCCGACGCCATTTTTGCGGAAACTTTGCCCGTGCTTGCAGTGCTTGTCAGAGTGATTTGCTTGCCGTTTATCGTTACCGTCGCGATCTGCGTTTTATTTTTGCCCGCGTATATTTTTATAACGTTTTCGATCGGATCGTCAACGATTGTCAAAAGAACTCCGGATGAAAAATCGCAGGATACCGGCAAATAGCTTGTATCCGGCCAGTTTTTCGTGCGCAAGCCGATCTGAGTGTTTCTCATCGATATCCATACGGCGTCGCTCGTTGCGTTTATCTGAGCGTCGGGAAGCCGCAGGCCGAGATAAAATGTGAACCACGAGGCAGACGTCTGTGCGGAATCGCATTTTAAATAAAAAGTATACGTAGTTGGCTTGTCAGCCGGTAATGAAAACGTTGTGTAAACTCCACCGTGATTATCCGGCGGAAGAATAACGCTGTCACCGCTTTTATACGCTGCGTTATACAGGCCGTATGCGCCGTTTGAGCCGTCATAATAGTTTACGACTTCTTCTTCCCTGCTCATGAAATTGTAGTCCGGCAGCACTATATCCGTCTGCAGAGCCTCGATTTCGCTTCGCCCGTAATATATCCTTGTTCCACGAACGCCGCTTAAGTATCTGAAAAGATTTACAACGTCTTTGTTATCGGAGAAACCGCTGCCGTCCGTATCACAAGCCATTTCGTCAACGGACAGAGATTCGCCGTTCAGATATCTGAACAGCGCGGTCACGTCCTTGTTATTGACTTTCCCGTCAGTATTAACGTCTCCTGCTGTCAATTCTTTAGCTTCAGCTATCGATATTGCCGCCGCGACCATTATCACGCACAGTATAACGGATATGAGTTTTATAAACGATTTTTTCATAGATTTTCTTTTATCCTTTTGCATATTGAATAATACGCTATGCATACACAAAACTTATCTTTTGCGTGCCGATACTACGATAATGAAAAACAATTATAAACACATTATATACTATAAAAAATATAACATAGAAATGTGAATTTTTCAATTCATACGATCCAAAAGTCGGAATAAAATAACACAAAAGGGCTTGACAAATAAAAAAATTGTGGTAAAATATAATGGCGCGGAGGCGTAGCTCAGTTGGTCAGAGCGTTCGGTTCACATCCGAGAGGTCAAGGGTTCGAGCCCCCTCGTCTCCATAAAACAAAAGGACACCAAAAGGTGTCCTTTTGTTTTGTGCAACACTTCATAGAGGGGGCTCGAACCAGCGTTAAGAAAACGATCCGGTGGATCATTTTTAGCGGTGACCGAAGATTTTTGCAAAGCACCAAGAATGAAATCTGCACTTATGCTTTGCAAAAATCAAGAAGAGCCCCCTCGTCTCCATAAAGCAAAAGGACACCAAAAGGTGTCCTTTTGCTTTGTGCAAAACTTCATAGAGGGGGCTCGAAGCAGCGTTAAGAAAACGATCCGGTGGATCATTTTTAGCGGTGACAAAATATAATTTATATATATCAAGCCGCAGGAATGCTTTTGACATTTCCTGCGGCTTATAATTTTACAGAATTTTTGTTATTTCCTTCCGGGACGGCTTTTGTACCGTTCCCGGAAGGGCTTTTTATTATTTCAGAATAATTATTTTTGTTACTCTGAAGATATTTTTGCAGTTCAGGATGCGAGATCCCATTCCATTACGTATTTGTTTATAGAGGCAGATTTTACGCGTGTTGCATCTACAACAGATATCTTTCCGTCAGCGTTTACATCACCTGTAATCATCTCGAAAGCGCTGAATGTATACTTATTGATCGATGCCGATTTAACGCGTGTTGCATCTATAACAGATATTTTACCGTCTGCGTTTACGTCGCCTTTAACAGCCACAATAATCTCAATGTCGGACTCAAACGGGTAGGACAATTCTGCTAAGTCAAACGCATACGTATTTTCCTGACCTTCAACCGCCGTGCAATGGAGTCTCTCATAATGTTCAACTTCCTCTCCGTCCACGATCTCAACGGTCTTCACTACTACTACACATGCTTTATCATATGTAATGGTGAACTTTCCGGCAACATAGTCTGTAATCGTTACTATGTTCTCTTTGTCTTCCGGACGGAATCCGTTAATAACACCGGCGATCGTGAAGTTCGGATAATCCAGTTTCTTGTACTCAAGTACAACGATATCTGAATTTGTATAAGTTTCGCCTTCGAAGACTACGCTTGCTGTATACGTTGCGCTGCCGGCTGCTTCTTCCGTAGGATCAACTATGACCAGATCGATCTCGTCATCGGTCATGATCTCCTCATGTTCGCAGGCTGTACATGTGAACGTTGCGGTTGCTGAAGCGTGATCTTCGTTCCAGCTCCATACGGGCTCACCGTAGGTGTGACCGGTTGCTGTTATGATCCATTCGTTTTCAGCGATTTCATTCTTGCCTTCTTCATCCGAGAAGAACTTGCCGCAGATATCGCAACTCCAGTATGCATTGCTGCCGTTTTCAGTACACGTTACGTCTACAGCTGCATGTGCTGTCAGGGTGTGTCCGATTGCCGGAATGATCCAGCTGTCTTCTTCGATCGCGTTCTCACCCTCTTCATCCGAGAAGAACTTACCGCAGACATCGCAGCTCCAGTATGAACTGTTGCCGGCTGTTTCACAAGTTGCTTCCGTCGCAGCGTGCGCTGTCAGGCTGTGTCCGAGAGCTTCAATGATCCAGCTGTTTTCTGCGATCTCATTCTTGCCTTCTTCATCCGAGAAGAACTTGCCGCAGACATCGCAGCTCCAGTATGCACTGCTACCGTTTTCCGTACACGTTACTTCTACAGCAGCATGAGCTGTCAGAGTGTGGCCGGTTGCCGGAATGATCCAGCTGTCTTCTTCGATCGCGTTCTTACCCTCTTCATCCGAGAAGAACTTGCCGCAGGTCTCGCAGCTCCAGTATGCAGTATTTCCTGCCGTCTCACAAGTTGCTTCAGCAGCATCGTGAGCTGTCAGATTGTGTCCGGTTGCCGGAATGATCCAGCTGTTCTCTTCGATCTCATTCGTACCCTCTTCATCAGAGAAGAACTTCCCGCAGATATCGCAGCTCCAGTATGCCGTGTTGCCGGCTTCTGTACACGTTGCCTCTGTTGCAGCATGCGCGACAAGCGTATGCAGTTCAACAGTATAAAGACCGTTTACAGGATCGGTGACCGGATGATAACCTGTTTTGCAGAATTCATCCGGAACAGGAGCGCTGAATTCTCCGCCGCTGACGAAGCCTTCTGTCGGTTCGTTGTCGCCGTAAGCGTAACTTCCGATAGGTTCGGCATTCTGACTTATAAACGTGCCTCCGGTTATATTCGCTGAAGGTGTACCGCCGGGATATCCGCAGTTATCAATTACCAGAGTGTCACCTGTAGCGTTTGCGCCGTTGCCGTTGTAGGTATATTCGCTTGCAGTTCCGTTGGCAGTCAGCGTACCGCCGGAAATATTCAGTTCGCCGGCTTTCTGGTAAACCGCAGTAGCACCGGTTATCTCGCCTCCGCTTATGTTCAGCGTACCGTCATTCGGATGATATATCGCGGGAGCGGTTGCCGAGCTTACAACGCCGTCTGTTACGTTGATCGTGTAGCCGCCTTTGCCCTCAGAGCCGTTGCCTGCTATAGCAAAGCTGTTCTCGGCTGTAAGCGTACCGGACGTGTTGACCGTTGCGGGTCCGAATATCGCTATCGGTGATACGTTGCCTAAACCGTTGAGTACTGTGCTGTCGGTAATTGTCAGTTCGCCGGAATTTAACGTAAACAGCTGACCGTTATTACCCTTAGCGTTTATCGTACCGTTGGTGACTGTGAGGCTTGCTCCGTTCAGCGTGAAGTAAGCGCCGTTCATAAGCAGCGTGCTGCCGCCGAGATCAAGCGTAAAGTCACAATCATCACCGAGCGTGAAGCGGTTGAATATGCCTGTTAGCGTTGTATCTCCGCCAAGCCATTCTAACGTCTTACCGGTTGTTCCCTTGATTGCGGTTATTGCAGCCGACAATGTCTTATAATAAGTATCATCGATTCTTGCAAGCGCCGCGGTCCAGGAAGCGACCAATTCCGTATCTGACGTTATCGGAGTCGTAAAGTTGAACTTCGCGCCGTTAAGATTCCACTGTTTGAAGAAGAAGCCTTCTTTTTCCGGATTCTCAGGCGATGCAACTGTCTCTCCGTAAGGTACCGTCTGTGCTGTTGACAACGCCGTGCCGTCTTCATCAACAAACGTTACCGTATAAGTACGTGTTATTTCAATAGTGTCTGTGTATTCGGTTCCGGTGAAGTTGACGGAAGCGATATACGTGTAATTTGCGTCTGTTATTATTTCTTCAACGTTAGCGTTAATTATCTCGACGTGAGAAGCGTCATGTTCGCAGGTGAACGTCGCCGTTGCGGAGCTGTTATCTTCAGTCCATGCCCAGACGGGCTCACCGTAGTTGTGTCCGAGTGCTGAGAGGATCCAGCTGTTTTCAGCAATTTCGTTTTCACCGTTCGCATCCGAGAAATACTTGTTGCAGCGGTCGCAGCTCCAGTATGCACTGTTGCCGGCAGTCTCGCAAGTCGGATCCGTTGCCGCATGTGACGTCATATTGTGTCCAAGCGCATTTACATAGCTGTCCACATAAGAGTCATTGCATCTCGAGCAGGTGTGCGTCGTATAGCCGTAATCCGTGCAGGTCGGGTCTGTAACTACCGCGACGTAATCGTGACCTAACGCATCCACAAAGTTTGTAGCGTAGTAATCACCGCAGCGTGTGCAGGTATGCAATGTATAGCCGCGTTCCGTGCAGGTAGGATCGATTACCTCGATCTCGTATTCATGACCGAGTGCCGCAACGGTTTCCTGTGCTACAATAACTTCGTCGCAGACCGAGCAATGCTTGCCTTCCGTAAGACCGGTTTCGGTGCAGGTCGGTGCAACTGCCGCGTCAATTACTATTGTATGTCCTGTCGCCGGGATCTCAACGTACGTTGTATATTCGCAGCGTGAGCAGGTGTCGTATTCGTACCAGCCGTGCTCCGTGCACGTTGCATCCTGTGCGTCGTGATGTTCAAGATCATGTCCGAGAGCCGCTACGGTTTCCTGTGCAACGAGTAGTTCGCCGCAGACCGAGCAATGCTTGCCTTCCGTAAGACCGGTTTCGGTGCAAGTCGGTGCAACTGCCGCGTCGATCACTTCGGTGTGGCCAAGCGCCGCAACGACTTCCTGTGCTACAAGCACTTCGCCGCAGACCGAGCAATGCTTGCCTTCCGTAAGACCGGTTTCGGTGCAGTTCGGTGCAACTGCCGTGTCGATCACTTCGGTGTGACCTTTCGCTTCAATTACGAGATCTTCAGCGGTTAATTCATTTTCACCTTCTTCGTCTGCATAATACTTATTGCAGTTCTCGCAGGTCCAGTATCCGATATGTCCTTCTTCCGTACATGTCGGATCAGCCGCGTTAACGTAACTCAAAGTATGAGGCAGTTTTTCAACTGTTTCGGTCCAGCTGTCGGTCAGCGTTTCGCCGTTATATTCAGCCGTAGCCGTATAGGTTCTTACGCCTTCCTCGGTGCAGGTCGGTTCGGTCGTGATCTCGTTAGTTACATCCGCCATTATGGTTTCAAGGAGTTCGTTGCACTCGGTGCAGCGGATCTCAACAAGAGCCGTTTCGTTATCAAGCCATACCCACGTGGGTGCGCCTGTATGAGTCTTGGGTGTTGTAACTTTCTTGATTTGTGTTTCGAAGAATGTCTTAGTGAACGTCGCAGTATAAGTTATCTCGCCTTCTTCGTAGCAAGTCGCTTCTTTCGTGACTTCACTTGTTGTATTTACGGCCTCATAGTCTGTGTGGTTGTGATCGTTCTGACAAACGCGATGTGCCGTAACTTTAGTATTGTTATTATTCCATGCGTATGTATATACGTAGTCGTGACCAAGCGCGGGACGTACTACTTTCTCAACGTCGTTGTACGTCGTGCCGCGGAACGTGACCGTTGCCGTAAAGGTATCAAGTCCTGCTTCTTCACAGGTCTCGGCTTCATGGACAAGTTCGATTTCTGCGGTTTCATCA
>JAEEGL010760916.1_pt1 | contig 16795 bp, 13 predicted proteins | sample 9134231 | NCBI WGS metagenome assembly JAEEGL01 (sample SAMN16246548, study PRJNA631951) | gut metagenome | biome: gut microbiome; feature: rumen; material: fiber-attached | host: Bos | place: Iran: Karaj | collected 2018-10
CGGTCACATTGTCGGCTTATTTGAAGTATAACAAAAAAATGAAAAAGCTGACGGAAAGGATAGCATCTATCCAAAATGCCGCAATATCGGAACGATCGCCCGATAATTTCCTGCCGAAGTTGGAGATACTGGGCATAACCGAACTGAGCGGATTGGAGCGGCTGCTTGAACGTGAGGAAGAACACGCATTTCAGCTTGCGAAAAAACTGTTCTGTTCGGCGGAACTGGACGAGATATCTTCTGCGGCGGGTCTTCATTTTCTTTGCCGTGCGGAACTTTTATACGGAGAACATACCGACAAAGAAATACTTGCGTTTTTTACAGCGGGCGGTATAAATGCGGCACGCGCCCAAAAACAGGCTGCGGCAGTAATAAAAAACAGGAAGGATGGTCAAAATGAAACTGAAACTTGACAACAGAGTCGATGATGCTGTTATGAAGCATATCACAGGCGGAACGCTTGAAGTATCACACGAGACATCCGCAGATGAAATGGAGCATTTTGAAGCATCAAGGACAAAATGTCCGCAGTGCGGCGGAACAAGCCTTGATTACAAATTCTATGTGCTTGGCGACAATGCACATTGCAGGCTTGGACAGAAGTGTCTGAAAGACGGCTGCGGGTATTCGTGGACCTTTGGCCCGAATTTGGAATACGAAGCGTAACAATAAATTCAAATAAAACGAAAGGATGGTTTTAATGCGTATGAGCGGAAACAAATTAAACGAAGAAGAAATGAAAAATGTATCGGGCGGTACAGGTGCTGCCGAAGCAAAATTCAGCGATCTTGAAAATTATCCCACAGAACAGAAGACCTGCCCTGTTTGCGGCAGCAATAAGCTTATTTATAAGACTTTTGTTGCATCCGACGGTGTGACCACAAAGATAGGTCAGGCCTGTGATGCGGGTCATCAGTGGACATTTGGCACAAAGACGGGCATCAAAAACTGATCGAGGGAATTTTTGTGAGAAAAATATATGGATTGACCATAGGCGGTCTTCAGCAAAAAATATTTAACCTCGTATTGATCTCGATAATACTGATAATCGCCGTTTTTATAGGGGCTGCCTATTTTCAGACGGCAAAGCTGACCAAGGTAGTCGGCGATGCAAGAAACGGACAGCAGGCGGCAATAAAACAGGTGTCGGAAGAAACCATGAATAAGGTAGTAGACGGCTCTTTGACAAAGGTGAACGCTTTGCAGGCGTATATTGCCGATGATATGTTTGCCGATGTAAAGAGCGATGTTCTGACCATGCAGACACTTGCTGCGGAACTTTTCGAGAATAAGGATGCACTTGCGCCTTATCCCGTTTATCCGCCCGATAAGGCAAATGAGGGCAGCATATCTTCACAGGTACTTTGCGAGAGCGGTGTTGACTACCGTAATTCCGAATATCTTAAGGTCGCTTCGCACATGGCGGCAACACTTGAAGCGATGTATAAAAATTCGGGCAAGCTGAGCAACTGCTATATCGGTCTTGCCGACGGTACGCTTTTATGTGTTGACGAACACGCGGCAAATAAATTTGATGAAAACGGAAACCTTATTCCGTTTTCCGTAAGAGACAGAAGCTGGTATAAAAATGCGGCCGCATCGGGCAAATTGTATTTTTCGGGTATTGAAGAAGATACATATACAAAAAAAATCGGCGTTACCTGCGCCGCACCCGTATACTCAAACGGACAGCTTGTCGCTGTTGTCGGCGCGGATATTTTTCTTGAAGCAATGAGTGAATATGTCAATGCCTCAACAGCTGAGGGCGGTTTTATCTGTGTTGTAAACAATAACGGGCAGATAATTTTTGCACCCGAAAACAATGGTATTTTTGAAGTTGAAACTTCCGATGAGGCAGAAGATCTGCGCAGTTGTGAAAATAAGGAGCTTGCGGATTTTGTGACTGCGGCTCTCAATGAAAAAACGGGGCTTTGCGTTGTCAATGCGGGCGATAGGATCTGCTATATGACGGGAACGCCTATAAGCTCGGTAGGCTGGGCTGTTATTTCGGTCGTGGATAAGGCCGTAACGGAAATGTCTGCTAACCAGCTGCTTGATGAGTACGACAAGATAAATCTTGAAGCATCGGGGCAATACGAACAGGGCAAGACACAGTCACTTGCATTTACCATGCTTATTCTGGCGCTTGTCTTTATAACGGCGCTCTATGCGGCACAAAAGGTGGCGGGCAGGATACTCGAACCCGTGGAAAGTATGACAAAAAATATAATCCATACTGCCGAAACGGGCGAGTATTTTGAAATGAAAGACATTTACAAAACAGGCGACGAGATAGAAGTGCTGGCAGAGGCTTTTAATGATCTGTCCCAGAAAACAAAACAATATATCGAGCATATAACAGAGATAACAAAAGAAAAGGAACGTATCAGCACGGAGCTTGATCTGGCAAGGCGAATACAGGCAGACATGCTGCCGAATATCTATCCGCCGTTCCCCGAAAGACCCGAGCTTGATATTTATGCGACCATGACACCCGCAAAGGAAGTCGGAGGCGATTTTTACGATTTCTTCCTTATCGACGACGACCATCTTGGCATGGTAATGGCGGATGTATCGGGAAAAGGTGTACCTGCGGCGCTGTTTATGATGATGTCAAAGATCCTTATAAACGATTTTGCCATGCAGGGTCTGGCACCCGCGAAAGTTCTTGAGGAAACAAATGCCGCTATCTGCCGCAACAACGAGGAAGAAATGTTCGTTACGGTATGGTTTGGCGTAATGGAAATATCCACAGGCAAAATAAAGGCCGCCAATGCGGGGCATGAATACCCGATAGTAAGAAAGGCCAGCGGCGAGTTTGAACTGTTCAAGGATAAGCATGGTTTTGTTATCGGCGGCATGGAGGGCGTAAGATATAAAGAATACGATATGCAGCTTGAAAAGGGCGGCACGCTGTTTCTTTATACCGACGGTGTTCCCGAAGCTACCGATACGCAGGACAATATGTTCGGTACGGACCGCCTGCTGAAAGTGCTTGATAAAAACAAAAATATGGATTCCAGAGAGCTTCTTACCAAAATAAAACTCTCTGTGGATGAATTTGTCGGCGACGGAGACCAGTTTGACGATCTGACGATGCTGGCGATAACGCTTTTATAAAATAAAAAAGGAGTTTGATCATGCCAAGACTTGAGATCGAAGCAAAAACAGAAAATCTTGAAAAAGTAAATGACTTTATTGCCGAGGTCCTTATTGGCTGTCCGATGAAACTGCTTATGCAGATAGATCTGGTGGTCGAGGAGATATTTGTCAATATTGCAAGCTATGCCTATAAAGATAAAACGGGAGATGTATCGGTAGACTGCGACATAAAGGACGGACTGCTGACAATGGTGTTTGAAGACAGCGGAGAAATGTTTGACCCGCTTAAAAAGCCCGACCCCGACATATCTGCTTCCGCAGAAGAACGTGAGATAGGCGGGCTTGGCATATTTCTGACAAAAAAACTTATGGATGAGGTCAATTACGAATATAAAAACGGCAAAAATATTCTGACATTGGTAAAGAAAATTTAAAATAAAGAAAATTAAAAAGGAGATAAACTATGACTATCAACAAAACCAAGGAAAACGAAACACTGACAGTAACTATTGAGGGACGTCTTGACACTACAACAGCGCCTCAGCTTGAAGCAGAGCTTAAAAGCTCGCTGGATGACATCAAGGAACTTGTTTTTGATATAAAGGACCTTGAATACATCTCATCCGCAGGGCTTCGCGTACTTCTTTCCGCACAGAAAGTTATGAACAAGCAGGGCAGCATGACAGTAAAGGGCGCAAGCGAATCCGTTATGGAGATATTTGAAGTAACGGGCTTTGTAGATATTTTAAATATCGAATAAGGAGAAAAGTGAATGAAAACAGATGTATTTGAATTGACACAGGATGTACAGGAGCTTGAAAAAATGCTTTCCGAGACGGAAAAGGCTGCTGTCTACAGCGGTCTTGACAAAAAACAGAGCATACGCCTGCGTCTTCTTGCGGAGGAGCTTATCGGTATGCTTCCCGAACTGCTTGAATACATAAAAGGTCAGTTCTGGATAGAAAGCAAGGGCAAAGCTTTTGAACTTCATATATCCGCCACACTTGACGATATGTTTGCGGCTGACAGAGAAAAGCTTTTATCCATATCAACAACGGGTGAAAATGCGGCGGCAAAGGGCGTTATGGGAAAGATCCGCTCGGCATTTGAGATAATGCTTAAGGAATATGTTACTACACCGCCCGTATACTATAACGATTTTTATTCCATGGGTCTTGTTCCCGACCCTATGTATTATTATTCAATATGGTCATTGGAGCAGTATAAGGAGGCCGCAAAGGCCAACCTTGATGCGTGGGATGAACTTGAAAAATCTATTATCGCCAACCTTGCCGATGATGTTATGGTCGGCATAAAGGGCAAACAGGTAGATATTATAGTTAAAAAGAATTTTGCTTAAAGGGCATCCAAATAAGGGTTATTCAATTTCACAACTTTTGGCAAAGCCAAAAGACAATTGCTGCCGCAATTGTCCGCATTTATCTTTGCGGTTGAATGTCACAACTTTTGGCAAAGCCAAAAGCCAATTGCTGTCGCAATTGTCCGCGTCTATCTTCGCGGTTGAATATATTAAGGAGGAAAGATTATGAAAAGTAAAACAGCGAAAAAAGCCGTTGCTTTTGTACTGGCATTATCAACAGCGCTGAGTATGTCTGTGCCTGCATGGGCAAATTACGGAGGCGACAACGGTGACGGGGAAGAACCGTATATCGAACAAGATTTTTATACGGCAACACTTGAAATGAAGGTCGGTGAAACACAAAATGTCAACGATGATCTTATCTACACCCCGAATTCATACGACTGGGACTATGATTCTTCAATGGTAAGCGTAAAAAACGGCTCAATAACGGCAAAAAGCAGCGGTTATACGACCGTTACGGCAACTCACGAGTATGAAGTATGGTCATTCAAGATAGGTATCGAGGATGCACCGCAGCAAAAATCGGTCTATAAATTCTCCGAGCAGATACAGATGACGGAGGGCGAGCAGCTCGACCTGAGCGATTTTATGGAACAGTCGCCTTCGGCTTATTCGTGGTCAAGCGACTCAAACTATATTGCGACCGTAAGCCGCGGTACTGTAAGCGCAAAGACACCCGGTCTTGCTGTAATAACCGCTAAGGGCGAATATGAAGAAGGTACATTTTATGTATCTGTTGCAGAGAACAATACAAAATCGGCCGCAGGCGTAACCTATGTTGATGTAAAGGCGAATGCAGGCGAAACACTTTATCTTGCAGACCTTTACCTCAGCGAAAGAGCGACCTTGTATACATGGTCGGTTTCGGACGGCAATATTGCAACGGTAAGCAGTTCGGGTGTTGCAAAGGCAAAAAACAGCGGTTCGGTTACGATCTATGCAGATGCGCCTTACGGCTATCAGGACTATCAGTTCGATCTGAAAGTATCGGGAAGCTCATCTTCAAGTTCAAAGGATATAACTGTATATACAGGCGATACTTATGACCTTTCAAGATATGTTTCGGGTTCTGCATATAATTATGACTGGTATTCATACAACTCAAGTGTGGCTGCGGTAAGCGCAAATGGTGTTGTTTCCGCAAAGAAATCGGGTACGGCCGATATCTATGTATATGAGTCGGGCAGAACAAACGAAGCCTACAGATTTAATATTACTGTTAAAAACAGCAGTTCTTCATCATCTTCAAGCTCTGTAAATGAAAAGTATACTATTTATATGGGCAGAGATGACAGCGTTGATGTCAGCGATTATCTTGCAAAGAGTGCTTCAAGCTATGATTGGTCAACAAGCGACAGCAATGTCTGCAAAGTTTCGGGCAGCAGAATAAGGGCGGTTGACTCGGGCTCCGCTACAGTAAAAGCATTGGGCAGCAAGAACTACCAGTTCAATGTAAAAGTAAATAAAAATTACAGCATCTATGACGTAAGCTTAAAGGTCGATGAGTCTCTTGACCTTGGCAGATATCTTGACGACGATTTATCACGCTATGATATTTCGTATTACGAAACAGGCATTGCAAAGGCAAAGAATAACGAACTTGTAGGTCAGAAAAAAGGTACTACCTATGTTATTTTTGAAAACGACCGTTCAAGCGAGATAGTTCAGCTTATGGTTACGGTAAGCGGTACGGCAAAGACGACCGAAAAGGCTACGGAAGCAACAACACAGCAGAAAGTAAAAGAAACTTCCGCACCGCAGACACCCGTTCAGAGCGGCCCTGCGTTTACGGATATTTCTCACAGACAGTGGGCTGTTGCGGCTATCAACAACATGGCATCAAAGGGCTATATCAACGGAAGAAGCCATACGATATTTGCTCCCGACGATCAGTGCTCAAAGGCAGATTTCACTATTGTTCTCACAAAGATGATAGGTATTGAAAATGATGACTATTCGGGCGGATTTGACGATGTAACGAGTGACAAGTACTATGCAAAGTATGTAAATGTTGCAAGATACAACGGCATTTGTGCAGGTGTTTCGGGCAATAATTTCAAGCCGCAGAACGCCATAACAAGAGAAGAAGTTATGTATATGGTATATATGGGTCTCAAACTCAAAGGCAGAGACCTTGATACAGACACAACTGCATTAAGCGCATATATCGATGCAGGCAAGATAGATGACACTTACAGGACCGCTGTTGCGGCACTTCTTAACGAGGGTATCGTTTCGGGTGTTTCGGCAACGGAAGTTGACCCCAAATCAACTATAACAAGAGCACAGATGGCTGTTCTTCTCAACAATATAGGTATGTAAATTTTTAACGCCGTCCGTACAAAGTGCGGGCGGCACTTTAACAAACTAAGGAAGACCCCCGCTTCTAAAGCGGGGGTGCTTACTTAAAATTCAGTGGGAGCTTGGACTCCCACTGAATTTGGAATTGCTTGCAATTCCGTTTGCTATGAGTTATGGCGTGACACGCCAAAGGCGTGTACAGCCTACAGAGGATGAGCCTGTACGCGCTTGTCGCGCGTTTCGGCTTGTGTAGCAGAAATTTATTTCTGCGGAATACGAATATCATTGACAATTTAAAATAAAAAATCAAAAGAGAACAAAAGGAGAAAAAATCATTATGAAGAAAAATATTATGGTATTTTTGACAGCGGCTATGACTATCGGCTGTACAAGCGCAGTATTTGCATCCGATGTACTTTCAAAAAAGTATGCCGAGCTTGACAAGGCAGAACTTAACGGAGTAACAGGCGGCTATACGGCAGTTACGGGTGAGTATTCCCATGCAGAGCCCAATAAAATAGAATTTAAGGCGGGCGTTGCAGGCGGCAAAATTGCCGACTTTGATGCCGACGGCACAGACGAGCTTCTTACGGTCTATGCAAAGGGCGATACTTTCTATGTACAGATGTATGAGGAAAAAGACGGCGAGGCTGTCCTTGCGGCAGAGTCCGACAAGATAGACAACTTCCTGAACGGCGAAAAGGGCGGCGGCTGCGTTTTCTTCAAAAAACTTGGCAGCAGTGACCGCATTTTTATGCAGTATACGGGTGAAGTAAACAGCTATGCCGACGGCGCTGATTTTCGTATAAAGGGTTTTGATTACAACGGCTCAAAGTTTGAAACCGTTCTTGAGATCGCGGGCGCAGGCAGTGCAGCGGATTTTTCGGAAGAAGAGGCTATGCAGTTCAAGGACTCGGGGCTTGACGGCACATTTGCAATGTTTGTGCCCGATAAGGATGAAAACGGCGAAATGATATATCATTTCGATCCTTACTACGATAGTTTTAATATCGGCAAGCTTGAGAGTGAAAAGGAAATGCTTACGGATATTACGGTAACAACAAATATTTTTGATATTTATGATAAGATAGATTGGGAAAAACAGGACGAGAGAAATGCCGCTGCGGAAAAAGACGGTAAAATAACGGTCAAAGTTGAGGACAAGACAGCCATAAAGGCCGAAGCAAAAGCAGAGGAAAAAGAAGAGGTAAAAGAAGAGGCAAAAACAGAGGAGAAAGACCCCAACGAGATAGCCGTATATCTTAACGGCGAAAAGATGAGCTTTGATGCAGACCCGTATATCGAAAACGGCACAACACGCGTACCTATGCGTGCGATTTTCGAGGGACTTGGCGCAGATGTTGACTGGGACAACGACAAAAAACTTGTTACCGCAGAAAAAGACGGCGTTGAGATAAAGCTTACTATCGGCGAGGAAACAGCCCTTGTAAACGGCACTGAAAACAAGCTTCTTGTACCCGCAGAGATAAAGAACAGCCGCACAATGGTGCCTTTGAGATTTGTTTCCGAGGCTCTTGGCGCAAAGGTAGACTGGGACGGCGAAACAAAGACTATCACTATCACAAGTGAAGCCGCACCCACAGAAGAAAAGACCGAGGAGTCGGGAACTTACGAAAAGACCTACTCCGATGAGATAGAGGGCGAAAAAGTCGAGTACACCTATTCTGTAAAGTTAAATGACGACAAAACGGGTCTGCTCAGTATGCAGGACGAGATACCCGTTACATGGTCCGACGGCGAGATAAAAACCGAATACGGCACAACATACAGCTTCAAGATAGAAAACGGCAAGCTTACACTTGATATGGACGGCGTTAAAGAGGTATTTGAAAAGAAAAACTAAAGTGCATCTCTGAAAATTATGATTTTGACAAACTTGCTATAATTTTCGATAGCTGCTTGACATAGCTTATCTGCTATGCCTGCAGGTATTTTCATTGCTGTCGAAAATTCTATCTGCGTTTGGCTTTCCCCTAATTTTTAGAGGTTCACTAAAAAAGGAGTGGGTCTATGAAAGCAAAAACAAAAAATTTTATTGTAAGAACGGCAGCATTCGGTTTGGTATGCGCAATGCTTGCGGGCTGCGGAAATAATGCAGCACCGCAGCCGCAGACAAGTCCTGCGGAACAGGCACAGACCGCGGCTGCTCCCGCCGGGGAAGAGACCGCGGAGGCTGAAGTTTTTGATATTGAACGGCCGAACACGGAGAATTACAAGTTAAAAGAAGTAGTGGTGTTCAGCAGACATAATATCCGCGCGCCGCTTTCAAGCAACGGCTCGATAAACGAGATAGCCACACCGCACGAATGGTTCAAATGGACGGGCAAGTCAAGCGAACTGTCGCTTAAAGGCGGTATTCTGGAGACCGAAATGGGTCAGTATTTCAGAAAATGGCTTGAAGACGAGGAATTTATCCCCGAAAACTATGTGCCCGCCGATGGCGAGACAAGATTTTATGCAAACACCAAACAGCGTACAATAGCGACAGCGCAGTATTTTTCAAGCGGAATGCTTCCCGCTGCAAATGTGGATATAGAACAGCACGGCGAGTTTGGTAAAATGGATGATACTTTCAATCCCAAACTTCATTTTACAAGCCCTGCGTATGAAGAGGCTGTTTTAAAGCAGATAAATGAAAGAAGCGGCGAAAACGGTATAGAAAGTGAAGTATCCAAACTCAATTACGATCTTCTTACCGATATTCTGGATTATAAGGATTCGGAGGGGTATAAGAGCGGCGAGTTAAAGGACTTTGCACTTGATGATACCGAAATAATACTTGAAGACGGCGAAGAACCGAATATGAAAGGCTCGCTTAAAACCGCTTGTCAGCTGAGCGATGCGCTTGTATTGCAGTATTACGAAGAACCCGACGAGAAAAAGGCGGCTTTCGGCAAAGAAGTGACACCCGAGCAATGGGCTGAACTTGCACAGATAAAGGAGACCTACGGTCATGTGCTCCAATCGGCGCCTTTGCTTTCACTTAATATGGCAAACCCGCTTTTAAAGGAAATAAAAGGCGAGCTTGACAACGAGGGCAGAAAGTTTTCTTTCCTTTGCGGCCATGATGTAAATATAACAAATATCCTTTCATCCCTTGATGTTACGGAATATGAACTTCCCTATACACTTGAAACAAAAGTGCCTATCGGCAGCAAACTTGTTTTTGAAAAGTGGGAGGCTCCCGACGGAAAGGAATATATGGCGGTGGAACTTATGTACCAGAGTACGGCACAGTTAAGACAAAACGCCATGCTCGGACTTGATAACCCGCCCGTTATTTATCCGCTCTCCTTTGAGGGTATAGAGAAAAACGAAGACGGTCTGTATCTTTTTGAAGATATTGATGCACGCTTTAATGAAGCAATAACCAAGTATGACGAAATGGTGGAAGAGTATTCGGACAATGCTCTTCAGGAAGCCGCATAAAACCCATAAAAATACCCGCAGACAACATATCTGCGGGTGTTTTTTGGTTTTATCTTATTTTTCTACTAATTCGGCAACGATCTCAACACCGTCGGTAAGATTTTTGGCATTTGCATCTATTATAATTTCATCGCCTGCGGAAATGCCCGATTCAACTTCGCTGTTAATATTGCCGCGGTGAGCCAATACAATGGGAACTTCTTTTGCTGTGCCGTTGTTGTTTACAAACACATAATAAATATCACCCTTTTTGTACAGCGCACTGTTGGGAACTATAAGCCCGCTTTCGGAGCTGTATGTAACAAATTCCGCTTCAAGCTCGTAGCCGTCTTTAAGGTCTGTCGCATCATCAAGTGTCATAATAACTTTAACACGGTACTCGTCATTTCCGAGTGCGGATGTTTTCTTTTCAGCGTAATCATAGATCTCCGCAACCGTGCCCGAATATTCTCTCTTGTCATTTTTAAGCTTTTGTGTAAGCTTGACCTTGTCGCCTACATTGATATAAGGCTCTTCGTTTGTAAGTATATCGGCCTCGACACGCAGATCGCTTTCGGGTCTTATGACTGCAAGCACCGTACCTGCTTCAACACGGTTTATTTTGTCTGCGGGCAGGTCGGAAATAATGCCGTCTGCCTGAGCTTTTATGGTGCAGCGCGCTATCTTGTCATCTATCTGCTTTATCTCTGTCTGCTTTTCGGATATCTGCGAGTTTGTATTGGCCTCGGCAAGAGACATCTTGTCGTTTGACAGCTGTGATTCAAGAGTGTCGCGTTTTGCGTAAATCTCTTTAAGCTGAATATCAAAATCTTCCTGTATGGATTTGTAGTATTCGCTGTTTTCGCTGCTGCTCTGGGATGCTCTTGCAACGGCGTCATTGTATTTTTGTGTGGCTTCGTTATAGCTGTTTTGTGACGAATTGTACTTGTTCTGCGCCTCGTCCATTTCATTTTTGCTTATAACGCCTGCCGAAAACAGTTTGGTTTTGTTATCAAGATCGTTTTTGTTGAAGTCAAGCTCTGTCTGTGCGGCATCAACGGCAGTTTTAAGCACGTCGATATAGGTTTCGGGAGAAACTTCCATATTTTTCTCATACTTTTTCTGCTTGCGTGCATTTTCTATCTGGTCAAGCTGAACATTAAGCTCGTTGATGCTGTTTCTGATATCTTTTTTCTCATAGCTGTCATTCTGCTTTGTTTCATTAAGGTTTGCACGAAGAGTGGCGATCTCGTCATTGAGCTTCTGCTTTTCAAATTCAAGGTCTTTGCTGCTGATAACCGCAATAACATCGCCTTTTTTAACAGTCTGGTTTTTCTTTACGTTTACACTTACGACCGCGCCGTCGTTTTCACTTACGCAGTTTATGGTGTCGCCGCTTTTTACATAAGCGTTTTCTGTAAAGCTGTCCGTATATGCACTTGCTTCGGCCTTAAAGCAGCGTACTTCGATATCTTCGCTTACAGCCCAGTAAATACCATAGCCTATACCGCATACCGCCGCTATACCGACTATTGTTTTTAAAACTTTTTTAATAACATCTTTTTTCAAAGTATTACTCCCTTTCCTTAAGGACGTCGGTGAGTTCCATATTAAAGACATCCCTTATTATCAAAATTACCGAAATAACTGTCGAAACAACACATATCAGCACTGCGGCTATCCACATTACGGGGAATATCTGCATTGTTATGGTTTCGGATTCGCTGCCTGCGGCAAATTCTATTATGCGGCTCCAGGCGTATATCCACGGAAGCCCTATCAATATGCCGAAACAGAAATTTATGACCTGTTCAAAAATTATTATTTCGCTTATTTCGGATCTTGTCATTCCAAGCACCATAAGAGTACCGAATTCGTTTTTACGCTCTCTTATGCTTATGCCCATGATATTGTATATCATCAGCACGCCTGCGAATATTGAAAAAACAGCAAGGAAATTCATTGTCAGCACGACCGTGCTCATCATTTCCGCATAACTTTTTTTCTGGTCAACCTGTGTGAACATAAAAGAGATACTTCGCATTTTGCTTATCTGGGTTTTTATGCTGTCAGTTTTGCCGGGGTCGGCGGTTATAAGAAAAAGATTTACTTTATCTTTTACGGGGAAGTATCTTTTTATGCCGTCGCCGTTTATATAACTGTACATACCCGAAGTATCTTCGATCACCTGTACAACAGGTATTTCAACGGGTGAATTTGTATAGGTAAGATCGCTGCATTCTATTTTTAAAATATCGCCCGCTTTTACCTTCAGCTTATTTGCAAGGTGATGACTCATTATAAGTCCGTCGTCACGCGGCTCGAAATACCTGCCGTATCTGTCCATGATACGGTAAGTTTCCGAATTGTTGTTAAGTACCATAAGCGGCGCGTATTCGTAATGATTGGCTGCCGTCATAAGTGTTGAATAACTGGCTGCCGCTTCCGCTCGGTACACATCTTTCATATTTCTTAAAATATCGTTTGCATCATTTCGGTCTATCAGCTCTGTCAGCTTAACTTTAATATCATAGTTTTCTATCTTGCCGAACTGGTCGTTGACCATTTTGTCTACAAGTATATTGTAGGAACCGAATGCCGCCACACACGAAAACGGGAACGCAACGGCAACCGCTATAATAAGGCTTCGGCCTTTGTTTCTCAGCATTGATGTAAGGCCGATCTTTTGTCTTGTGTTGAGCAGTTTGCCTAAAAACGGAGGGACCTTGAAGTTTCCGCCTTTTGGTGCTGCCGCTCTCATACTTTCCGCGGGGTTTATTTTCATAACGCCGCTTACACCGAGATAAACCGATATAACTGCCGTAGCAAGCGAGATCATGATAGAAATTATCCATGATGATATATGCAGGGTATAAGTATGATCGGGAAGATTGAAATATACCGCATCATCAACGAAGAGGAATTTTCCGACCATTTCCGCAGGGATAAGGAAAAGCGCACCGCCCGCAATACCGATAACAACAGCCTGTTTCATGTACTGCGCAAGTATTTCGGTATTGCTTGCGCCAAAGGCTTTCATAGTACCGATAAGTATTCTGTCCTTATCTATCATCTTTTTAAGCACTATATACAGCATAAATATTGTAACACCCATAAAAATCGTCGGTATAATCGAGATTATCAGGTTGTACATATCTATCTCTTCGGTTACGCCGTTATAGCTTTCCTGGTCTTTTCTTTCGGTTATAGAAACAACGGAGTAGGGTTTTAGCATTTGTTCTATGCTGTATCTTACATCCGAATATGCAACGCCGTCCGAAAGTTTTATACCAAGGTTTGTTACCTCACCGTGCGCGCCCAAAAGTTTTTCAAGTCCCTCTGTACTCATTGCGGCTATATCAAACACGGAGCTGTCGGGCGAGGTTGCCGATTCATCCGCCGTGCTTGTCATTCTCTCTGAGGAGTAGGCAATGCCACGGCAGGTCAGTTTTTTGGTCTTGTTGTTGGCAATAACGGTTATCACATCACCGCTTTGGATATTGTAAATATCACACATTTTTTTGCTGATATAAATATCCGTGTCACTCATATTGTCGGGCTCGGGCTTAAGCAAAAGCTTGTTCATATTGTCGTCGGGGCTGTATGCCATGGCGTGTATGGTTATTACCTTTGTTTCGCCGTCGCGTATAAGACGCATATTTCCTTCAAGTCTGCCGAAACAGTCGGATATACCCTCTATATCTTCCAGTATGCCTACTTTTTGTTTGGGCATTGATGTTACTTCAACAAAGACATCCGCAAAAGCCGTTTCGTTAAAATATGCGGAGCATTTTTCTTCAAAAATTATATTAAAGTCGGTCATGCCCGTAAATATAAGCGCACCCATGGCGATTATAAGCACCGCACCTATATATGAAATTTTATTCTGCCCGATCGTTCGCAGAATGTTTCTGAAAAATCTTCTCATTTATATGGTTCACCTACCATTCCACTTCATCGGGGGTAAGCGGCTTTTCATTTACAACTACTTTTTCTATGTGACCGTCCCTGAAATAAAAGACCTTATCCGCAACATAAGCAATATTTGCGTTATGTGTAACAACAATAATGGTCTTGTTGTATTTTTTATTGAAGTCAAGCAGCAGTTCAAGTACGTCCACACCCGTTTTGGTATCAAGCGCACCCGTGGGCTCATCACAGAGCAAAAGATCGGGGTTTTTGCAAAGTGCACGCGCTATTGCAACACGCTGCTGCTGACCGCCCGACATTTTTGCGGGGAAGTAGTCCGCACGTTCCGCAAGTCCGACCGCAGCCAGAAGTTCCTTGGGGTTAAGCGCATTGTTTGTAAGCTCTGCCGCAAGTTCAATGTTTTCTAAAGCGGTAAGGTTTGGCATAAGGTTATAAAACTGAAAAATAAACCCTACATATTTGCGCCTGTAATCCGTAAGTCCGCTTTTTGAAAGTTTATGTACTTCTATATCGTTATAAAAAAGCTTTCCGTCGGTTATGGTCTCTATACCGCCGATAATGTTAAGCATGGTACTTTTACCCGAACCCGACGGTCCGAGGACTACCACAAATTCGCCCTCGTTAATGGTAAAATCAACACCTCTCAGTGCGTTTACAACGATTTCGCCGTTTACGAATTTTTTTATAAGTCCCTCGGCTCTTAAAATTTCTTTCATTTCCGTCACCACTGTTTCTTTTATAATTAGCGTTAAAAAAAATATTTATCGGAAGGGATAAATATTGCGAAATACTTTGGTTTCACGCTATTAAACTGTTTGAATTGAGAAAATGGGCTCTCTTTGCTTTTATTATACCATGTGAACCCCTTTTTTTCAACTGTTATTTTATAATTGGCATCTGACAAAAAAGGAAAATCTTTTTTTTCGGAGAAATAATAAACAGGAAATTTTTTACGGCATTATTTTTGAAAGGAGGATACATATGGAAATAAAAGCGGTAAAATTCAGAAAAGACGGGTTTTACACACAGCCTTTTGTAATGGGCGGTGAAGAGGGGGCGGAAAAATTCGACCCCAATATCCGTTACAGAGGAACTCTGCAAAACTATCTTATTGACACGGGAGATGAGGTCATTCTTGTCGATACGGGTCTGCCCGCGGGTACGCCCGAAGAGGTGCCCGATGAAAAGAGTTTTGGCTTTACGGGCAAGGATATTTGCAGTTATATGGACGCATTCAAGGCGCTTGGCTATAAGCCCGAACAGGTAACGAAAATTCTTCTTACGCATAAGCACGCCGACCACTCGGGCGAGGTGCGCTCGTTCCCGAATGCAAAGATCTATGTAAATGAGGACGAGATCTCGGCTGATGAATTGCAGGGCATCGAAAATATCGTTCCCGTAAAATTCACGGACGGCGCATATCACAACTTCCCCGAAAGCCAAAAAATAACAGACGGCATTTATTTTATAAAAGCCAAAGGCCACACCAACGGCAACAGTATCATCATTGTCGAAAACGACGGATTGTTCTTTATGCTGCACGGCGATATTACATATGTTGACGAGGCCCTTTACGAAAACAAGCTTTCTGTTGTATATGACGATAAGGAAGCGGCGCGTGAGACCCTTGACCGTGTGCGTGAATTCGTGCGCAGCAATCCTACCGTTTACTGCGGCACACACACTCCGCAGGGCTATGAAAATCTTGAAGCAAAGCGTGTTATAGATCTGGATGCACCTGTTCCGACTGTTTTGGCGGAAGTTGATTTTTCCGCGCAGAAGGCAACGGGCAAGTATGTCTGTTCCGTCTGCGGGTATGTCTATGACCCCGCGGAACATGACGGCGCTGCATTTGAGGACTTGCCCGATGATTGGAAGTGCCCAAGATGCAAACAGCCAAAATCAAAATTCAATAAGGCTTAATTTAAAAAGGGAAATGTCAAAACGGCATTTCCCTTTGCTTTATTTTGATTTTGAACTTACCTCTTCGGGTATGTGTTCAAGTATATAGTTTTTTACAAATTCAAAGTCCTCGTCGCTTACATATACCTGATTATGGCTGAAAGGCGCATTAACATAGATGATGTGACGGGATCTCGAGATCCTTACCTTTTTGACCTTGTCAAAATCCGTACTCAGGCTGTCGCGTGTTGCGGCAAGCAGACCCGAGCCTGCGGCAGAGAGGCTGCCTGTTGCTGCACCTATCACAGCGGTGAGCCAGCCCGAAGCTTTGACCCTGTCAAACTGCTGTTTCATCTGACGGTGGACAATACCTTTTTCGTCCATTTCAAAAATGACCATGTAGCGCCAGCCGTACTGTTTTGCAACGATTAGATAGGCAATTATGCCAATAACGAAAAAGACAAGCGCAAGTATCAGAAATACCTTGCAGGTGCCTAAAAATGATTCAAGGTCGAGATTGTTTCCTATAAAATCGAAGAAATTCACAAACAGCCATACCACAAAAAATGACATTCCCAGCACTTTCCATACAGTGAATAATATGACGGGGTTTTTAAGCATATCAAAGGGATATACCCAGCGGTATTTGCCGTCGCCGCATAGTGTGACACGCTCGATGTTAAATTCTTCGTCAGGTCGTTTTGTCATAAGTACCCCTCCTTTTGTGTCATATCCGCAAAAATCGGA
>JAEEGL010931544.1_pt1 | contig 16795 bp, 13 predicted proteins | sample 9134231 | NCBI WGS metagenome assembly JAEEGL01 (sample SAMN16246548, study PRJNA631951) | gut metagenome | biome: gut microbiome; feature: rumen; material: fiber-attached | host: Bos | place: Iran: Karaj | collected 2018-10
CGCCCATCGTGGTCAGCTCCATTGTGGGTGCGGCGGGTATTTTGCCCACCGTGGAGGCCATTCGCCGGGGAGCAAGGATCGCGCTCGCCAACAAAGAAGTGCTTGTTGCGGCGGGGAGCGTTGTGATGCCGCTGGTTGAGCGCTGCGGGGCGCAGTTTCTGCCGGTCGACAGCGAGCATTCCGCCATTTTTCAATGTCTGATGGCGCGGGCGGGAAGTCCGGTTCGCCGTATTTTGCTCACCTGCTCGGGCGGGCCTTTTTTTGGACGCTCGCGTGAAAGTCTTGCAGGGGTCACGCGGGAGCAGGCGCTTGCCCATCCTTCATGGAGGATGGGGGCAAAAATTACGGTGGACAGCGCCACCTTGATGAACAAGGGGTTTGAAGTTATGGAGGCCGCCCATCTGTTTGGAGTTGCACTCGATCAGATCGAAGTGTTGATCCATCGTCAGAGCGTGGTGCACTCCATGGTGGAATTTGAAGATCGCTCGGTAATAGCCCAGCTTGGCACGCCGGATATGAAAATCCCCATCCAGCTTGCGCTCACATGGCCGCAGAGGCTTGCATCTGACGCTCCGTCGCTCGATTTTTCTTCGCTTGCATCCCTGACCTTTTCCCATCCCGACAGGGAGACTTTCGGTTGTCTCGCTCTCTGCGAACGCGCTTTTTCACAGGGTGGGATTGCCCCTGCTGTGCTCAATGCGGCAAACGAGGTCGCGGTGGGCGCGTTTTTGAAGGGGAAGCTGCCCTTCCTGGGGATCGAGACCCTGTGCCGAGAGCTGCTTGACGAGTCGGAACATGTGGAACAGCCTTCGCTGGAGGATATCCTCGAGGCAGACCATTCGGCCCGTGTCCGCGCGGCGGCGCACATGGAAGAAAGAGACTGGAGCGCCTTGTAACGGCGGGACAGGGCGTCGAAAAGGGGTTCCTGCTGTATCATGTGGAAGGAACCATTTTAAAAAGAAACGAATGAAGTAGGGCAGAATATAAGAGGGAGGTGACGGTTCGATGCTTGCAGCCATTCTGGTATTTGGTATTTTGATTTTTTCTCATGAGCTTGGGCACTATCTGGCGGCCCGCTGGGCTGGTGTGACAGTGCTGGAATTCTCGATCGGCATGGGGCCGGCCATCTACCGCTGGGAGAAAGAGGGGACCGATTACTCCCTGCGCCTTCTGCCGATCGGGGGATATGTCCGAATGGAAGGGGAGGGGGGCGATCCCTTCGGGGATTCAAGCCCGCGTCCTGTGATCACGCGTTCCTTCCGAGAGGTTTCGGTCGGAAAGCGCGCTGTGATCGTTTCGGCAGGGGCAGCCATGAATCTGCTGTTGGCCTTCCTCATCATGATCGGGCTGGTGACCTCCTTCCGCGCCGTCGGGTCCACGACAGTGGCGAGATTTGAAGAGAACAGCCTTTCCGCCCAAACGGGACTCGAGGCGGGGGATCAGATTCTGGAGATCAACGGCCGAAGGATCCGCATCACCATCGATACCGTCTATGCCCTGTACCATAGCGGCGGAGCTCCCTGCGAAGTCACAGTGCTGCGCAATGGGGAGCGGCAGGTTTTGCGAAAAGTCTCCTTCCCGCTTGACGAATCGGGAGTTCCGAGGCTCGATTTCTATTTTCAGAGAGCACCCTTTCACCCCGGCACGATTCTGCACGAGGCGCTTTTCCGCTGCATCACGCTGACACGGGAGATTTATAGCTCGCTGGGAGAGATCTTCACGGGAGGGCTGTCAATTCGGGACCTTTCGGGGCCGGTTGGCACCACCAAGGTCATCAGCGAGGTCTCTCGTCAGGGACTGGCGTCGCTCGCCAACTTTGTCGTATTTATGTCGATCAACCTCGGCATCATCAACCTGCTGCCCATCCCGTCGCTCGATGGGGGAAGACTGTTTCTGCTGTTGATCGAAAAGCTGCGTGGCCGCCCGCTTCCCGCCGAGGTGGAGGGCGGAGTCAATCTGATCGGCTTTGCGTTGTTGATGCTGCTGGTCATGCTGGTGACCTGGCAGGACATCAAAACGCTATTGACGAGATAGATAATTGCCGTCTCACGTGTGAAAACGTGGTGCGGCGCTGTAAGATCGGTCTTGTTTTATTGAGAAAAAGACTTTGTTTCAAACAAATTGAAGGTGATCCTGAAATGCCCCGTCTGTCAAACCCTGTTACGGTGCGCGGCCTGAAGATCGGCGGCGGCGCGCCGGTTGTCGTCCAGTCGATGACCAACACCAAAACGGCCGATGTGCAGCAGACTCTTTCGCAGATCAAGCATTTGGAAGAGGTCGGCTGCAAGCTTGTGCGGGTGACGGTGCCGGATACAGAGGCGGCTGAGGCGCTGCCAGCTATCCGCCGCGGCACGGAGCTTCCGCTTTGCGCCGATATCCATTTCGACTATCGGCTTGCGCTGGAGGCTGTGCGTGCGGGTTTTGATAAAATCCGCATCAACCCCGGCAATATCGGATCCAAGGAGCGGGTGCGTCTGGTGGCGGCTGCCTGCGCAGAACGTGGAATTCCGATTCGCATCGGAGTCAACAGCGGCTCGGTGGAAAAAGAACTGCTGCAGCGCTATGGTGGGCCCACGCCGGAGGCGCTGGTTGAAAGTGCTCTGCGCCATGCCGCGCTGCTGGAGGAGGTTTCTTTCACCGATATCGTGATCTCCATCAAGGCCTCCAATGTGCGGGCCACGGTGGAGGCCAACCGCCTCTTGGCCCGGTGCTGCCCTTATGCGATCCACCTTGGCGTGACCGAAGCGGGAACACCGACGATGGGGGTTGTGAAGTCTGCGGTGGGGATCGGCTCCCTGCTGCTCGACGGGATCGGCGATACCATTCGGGTTTCTCTCACGGCCGACCCTGTGGAAGAGGTTCCCGCAGCCTATCGGATCCTATCCGCCTGCGGCCTCCTGCCGGATGCGCCGGAACTCATCTCCTGCCCGACCTGCGGAAGGACGGGGATCGACCTGATTCCGCTCGCAAACCGTGTGGAAGAGGCGCTTGCCAAGAAAAAGGTGCCGATCAAGGTCGCTGTGATGGGCTGCGTGGTCAATGGACCGGGAGAGGCCCGCGAAGCAGATGTGGGAATCGCCGGAGGCAGAGGAGAGGGCGTGCTCTTCTCCAAGGGGAAAATCCTCAAAAAGGTGCCCGAATCCATGCTTTTCGAGGAACTGATGCAGGAGATCGACCGAATGGAACGGGAGCGTTGCGGGAAATAAGCAGCGCAGACAGGGGAAAAGACGCAGGGCGCATGCCTTGCGTCTGATTTTCAAAGAGGATACAGATGAACGAAAACTTTACCAGTCTATTTTCAGAATACAGCTGTACCAGCGAGGGGCTCCGGCAGGCAAAGGTTGTGAAGATTCTCATGGATCGGGACCGACGTGGGATTGAGCTCTGGCTGAAGCTCGACCGCTACCTCGATAAGGAGGAACTGAACCGGATCTGCCTTGAGGTACAGAAGTTGTACGGGCTTGACCGCCTTCAGCTCCACTGCCGTTATGAGGGAATAGAGCTCACTGCCGACTATGCACCCATGCTGGCTCAGTATCTGGGGCAGGTCTGCCCGGGCTGTCGAGGCTTTTTAGACGACGCCGCTATGACGGTGGAGGAAGACAGGGTTACCCTTGCCCTGACCCATGGGGGCGGCGAAGCCTTGGCAAGGGCAGAGGGAAGGAGGATCCTTTCCGAACTGTTGTTAGAAGAATTTGGAAAACACTATGCGGTGGAATTCACCGGTGTGCTGGAGCTTCAGGAGTTGACCGAAGGACTGAGTATAGCGCCTCCCATTAAAGCAGAGCCCCGCCGCATTGCGGTAAAGCAGGGAATTGCCCGCCGCTCGGCAGGGGAATTGCTCTGTGGGAAGAGGTTCGACGGCGCGCCGGTCCCCATGCGCAGTGTGGATCTCGACAGTGGGAGCGTGACAGTGGAGGGAGAGGTGTTTGGGCTGGAATCCAGAGCCTCAAAGAACGGAAAAACCGTGATCGTGTCCTTCAATCTCACCGATCTCACCTCTTCTCTGCCGGTCAAGATGTTTCTGCAGATCGAGAAGGCCGAGCAGCTGCTCTCAAAGCTGAAGGACGGCAGTTATATCCGCCTGCGCGGCGAGATGCAGCTCGACCGCTACACCAACGAGCTGGCGGTGATGGCGCGGGATATCCTGCAGGTTGAGAAGAAGGTGCGCAAAGACAATGCTCCGAAGAAGCGGGTCGAGCTGCACCTTCACACAACTATGAGTCAGATGGATGCGGTTACGCCGGTGGAAGCCTATCTCAAGCGGGCGGCCGAATGGGGACATCCTGCCCTTGCGATCACCGATCATGGGGTGCTGCAGGCCTATCCGGATGCCTGCAACGGTGCGAAAAAGGCGGGATTTGAAGGCAAGATCCTCTATGGGATCGAAGCCTACTTCATCGGTGAAAACGATTCGGATTCATCGCTGCGCCAGGATTCCTTTGCGGATCCCTTTGTGATCTTTGACCTTGAGACCACGGGGCTCTCGCCGAGAACCGACCGCATGACCGAGATCGGCGCCGTGCTGGTACGGGAAGGCGAGGTGCTCGACCGGTTCCACACCTTTGTGAATCCGGCGCGCCCCATTCCCTATGAAGTCACCAAGCTGACAGGGATCACGGACGAGATGGTGCGAAACGCTCCTTCCGAGCAGGAGGCGCTTTCGGAGTTTCAGTCCTTTGTAAAAGGGTACACGTTGGTGGCGCACAACGCCTCTTTCGACGTCTCTTTTCTGCGCGCAGCCGCGGGACGCTGCGGCACGGCGGTAGACAACCCTTCTGTCGACACGCTTGCCATTGCGCGTTGCGCCCTTCCGCAGCTCAAAAACCACAGGCTCGACACGCTTGCCGCTCATTTTCAGGTCTCTCTGCGGCACCACCGTGCGGATAATGATGCAGAAGCCCTGTCGCAGATCTTTTTCGGTCTCACGGAGCTTGGGAAAGCGCAGGGCGCCTCCACGGTGCAGGAGCTCTTTGAGGTGTTTGGGAATCGGCGCGATCTGCGCCTTGCGAGAACCTATCATCTGATCATACTGGCCAAGAACATGGTCGGCCTGAAAAACCTGTTCCGGTTGGTGAGCAAATCAAATCTGGAATATTTTGGAAACAAACGTCCGAAAATTCCGAAGAGCGAGCTCCTCCGTCACAGAGAGGGGCTGATCCTCGGTTCCGCCTGCGAGGCAGGCGAACTCTTTACCGCTATCGTAAATGGGGCTCCCAGAGAGGAGTTGCTGCGCATCGCCTCCTTCTATGATTATCTTGAGATTCAGCCGATTTCCAACAACCGGTTTCTGGTTGCAAACGGCACGGCGAAAGACGATGATCAACTGCGCGCCTATAACAAAACCGTTGTTTCGCTTGGCGAGGAGCTCGACATTCCGGTCTGCGCCACGGGAGACGTACATTTTCTCGAGCCGGAGGATGAGATTTTCCGCTCGATTCTGCTGGCCTCGCAGGGGTATGAGGATGCAGACCGTCAAAATCCGCTTTACTTCCGCACCACCGAAGAGATGCTGGAAGAGTTCTCCTATCTGGGGGAAGAAAAGGCCTTCGAGGTTGTGGTGACAAACACAAATCTGGTGGCGGATTGGTGTGACACTGTGGTGCCGCTCAAAAAGGGAATGTTCCCGCCTGAGATTCCGGGCGCCGATCAGGAACTGAGAGAGATCACCGCAAAGAAGGCGAAGGAGCTCTATGGAGATCCTCTGCCGGAGCGGGTCAGAGAGAGATTGGAGCGGGAGCTGGATCCCATTATCGGAAACGGCTACGCCGTGATGTATATCATTGCAAGGCGGCTCGTGCAGGAGTCGCGCCGCAACGGATATCTGGTCGGATCCCGCGGCTCGGTCGGCTCCTCTCTTGCGGCCTATTTCGCACAGATCACCGAGGTCAACGCCCTGCCTCCTCACTATGTCTGCCCAGCCTGTCACTTTATCCGCTTCGACGATTCCGGAGCATATGAGGCCGGCTGTGATATGCCCGATCTGATTTGCCCGAACTGTGGAAGTAAGTGCCGGAAGGACGGGTTCAACATCCCTTTTGAAACCTTTATGGGGTTTTCAGGAGAAAAGGTGCCCGATATCGATTTAAATTTCTCCGGGGAATACCAAACGCAGGCGCACAAATATGCCGAGTCGCTCTTTCCGAGACGGCATGTCTTTCGTGCCGGAACCATTGCAACGGTCGCTGAGAAAACAGCATTTGGCTATGTAAAGAAATACCTTGCCGAGCGGGGAAGAGTCGTTCCCCGTGCGGAGGAGGAGCGTTTGGTGCGCGGATGCACCGGGATCAAGCGCACAACGGGGCAGCACCCGGGCGGAATCATGGTGGTGCCCGAAGCCTTTGACATTGAAGATTTTACGCCGGTACAGCATCCGGCAGACGATCCGGACAAAAATGTGGTCACCACCCACTTTGACTACCATGCCATCCACGACAACATCCTCAAGCTCGACATGCTGGGGCACGACGACCCCACCGCGCTTCGGATGCTCGGCGATCTCACGGGGATCGATGTGACGACCCTCCCGCTCAATGACCCTGAGGTGCTGGCCCTCTTTTCGGGGGTGGAGAGTCTGAAGCTGATGCAGGGAGAAAACGTGGGAAACAACGGTTCAATCGCCATACCAGAGTTCGGAACCGGTTTTGTGCGCGGTATGCTGGAGCAGACAAAACCCACCACGGTGGGGGAATTGGTGCGCATCTCCGGACTTTCGCACGGGACTGACGTCTGGCTCGGAAATGCCGAGACCCTTATCCGCAACAATACCTGTTCGCTGAGAGAGGCAATCTGCTGCCGTGACGATATCATGACCTACCTGATCCAGAAGGGGCTTCCGAAGTCGGATTCCTTCAAGATCATGGAACAGGTGCGAAAGGGAAAGGGCGTTTCCGAAGAACAGGCAGGGCTCATGCGAGAGCACAGCGTACCCGATTGGTATATCGATTCCTGCCGTGCGATCAAGTACCTGTTTCCCCGCGCTCATGCCGTCGCCTATGTCACCATGGCGCTCCGGATTGCGTGGTTCAAGGTTCACCATCCGCTTCCGTTTTATGCCACCTATTTCTCGGTCAGGGCGGATGCCTTTGACGCCAGCGTGATGACAAAAGGAAAAGCGGCTCTGGAGCAGCTGCAGCGCGACGTTGCGAATCTCGACAAAAAATCAATGAAAGACGAAGACAGGGCCACCGTTGCGGAGGTCTGTCTGGAGATGCTGGCAAGAGGGTATACCTTCCTGCCTGTCGACCTGTATCGGTCGGATGCGACCACTTTTCTGATTGAGGGAAACGCTCTGCGTCCGCCGTTGGCTTCGCTGCCCGGAGTTGGGGAAAACGCCGCCGCCGCCATCGCTCAGGCGAGGGAAGGAAGAGCCTTTACCAGTCAGGAAGAACTCATCGCCCAGGCCAGGGTGTCGCGCGCTGTCGTTGAAACGCTGGCACAAAATGGAGCTTTGGGTGACCTTCCGGTCAGCGCGCAGTTGTCACTGTTTTAAAAAATTTAAGTAATTCATATTTTTCCAAAAATTCATTGACAAGGTAAATTTTAGCGTGTATACTAAGCACATATTAGAGAGAAGCGCAACTGTCTGTGTTTTTGTAATTCTAATCCGTTTTTCCTTCATTGTTTTTTTTAAGTGTGGGGAGATTCGGGCAGGCAAAAAAAGCACGTGGAGTTTTCCTCCGATGCTTTGTCGCTTTTTTCTCATGTTTTCAGCAAAGGCCCAGCCCCTCAATTTGGTTGTTTCTCATCCGACTCATTTGACCCTGCGGAGCGCACGACCCCATTTGTTGTGCAACTGATCTGAACCGCAAGCGAGGAGAAGCTTTCACCGTTTGAGCAACAGGTGCTGCAGCATAATATAGGAACGCACTTCTTTTCGAGATTGTGCAGTTCACAAATAAACCGGTGAAGTCAGCGGGTAACGTCATTCAGCGGGTCAAAACTTAGTTCATTCCTGTCGTGGGCAGAATGAAAATATGATGCCGGCAATGCCGGCAAAAATAACCAAAGCGAGGGAAAAAGAATGTACGAAGACAAAACTTTAGTGTGCAAGGACTGTGGCGCGGAGTTCGTGTTCACCGCCGGCGAGCAGGAGTTTTATGCTGAGAGAGGCTTCCAGAACGAGCCCCAGAGATGCAAGCCCTGCCGCGATGCCAGAAAGAATGCTGCCAAGCAGCAGAGAGAGATGTTCACTGCGATCTGCGCCAACTGCGGTGCAGAGGCTAAGGTCCCCTTCCAGCCGAGAAACGACAGACCGGTGTATTGCAGTGAGTGCTTTGCCAAGATGAGAGAAGAGCAGAACAATTACTAATTGAAATCTGAAAATGGATTCCTGAAATGGCGATAAAGGGACCGATGCGTATGCATCGGCCCCTTTTTTTGGAAGAGCATGGATCAGGAAGGATTATGCCTTGCATTTTGGGCTAAAAAGAGCTATACTATATCTGATCGAACATGCGGAGGAGCTCTTTCTTCGCAAACCAAATTGAAACAAGGAGGATAAACAGCATGATTGTCAACAAAGATACGAAGATTTTTGATATCCTGATGGAAAACCGTGAAACCGCGCCCTTTTTCCTTGAGATGGGGATGCACTGCCTTGGATGTCCTTCTGCCAGAAACGAAACCCTGGGGCAGGCCTGTGCCGTTCACGGCGTCAATCCGGAAGAGCTTGCAGAGCGCATCAATGCATTTTTGAACAAGAGAGCGTAAAGAGATCGCTTGTTGCAGCGAAAGCCGCAGGGCCGGAGAGCTTCTCCGGCCCTGTTTGATGAAGGCAACCGCTCAAAAGGAATGGGCACAAAACGGAAACAAGCAAAGAGATACGCAAAACCGCTGCCAGGCAAAATTGCCGCGCCGTGGCAGGAAAAACTTGGCGAGGGGAGGGAGCCCGCATGGAAAAACGAACCGACCGGCTGCCGAAGCTGACGCCGCGTCTGGAGACAGTGGCGTCGCTGGTGCGCGAGGGAGCGCGTCTGCTGGATGTGGGAACGGATCACGCCTATCTTCCCGCCGTTTTGGTGGGGCAGGGAAAATGCAAATGTGCCCTTGCCACAGATCTTCGAAAGGGACCTCTTGCCCACGCGGCTGCGACGATCGCGGCCTGCGGACTGGAATCAAAAATCTCTCTTGCCATGACCGATGGGCTTACGGGGCTGAGTCTGGAAGAGATCGACGATGTGGTGCTGGCCGGCATGGGAGGGAAACTCATGCTCAGCATCATCAAGGCCGCGCCGGGTTTGAAAGATCCACGGCTGCATTTGATTTTACAGCCGCAGACCGATCTGCCGTCTGTGAGAGAGACGATGGCGGGGGATGGCTTTTGTCTGAATAGGGAACTCCTTGTCAGAGAAGAGCACAGGATCTATCACGCCTTTTCCTTTGTCTATGACGGGGTCAGGCGAAGTCTTTCGCTGTTAGAGCGGCAGATCGGAAATCCTGAGGCTGACCGGCAGCTGCTGCACGCATACCGTCAAAACCTGAAAGGGAGTTTGACAAAGCAGCTCGAAGGGATTCGAAGGAGTACGCAGCCAAATGCCGCGCGGGCGGAGGAACTGGAGAAAATCCTCAGCTTGCTTGAGGCGGGAGAGATGTGATCCGGCACAAAAAGCGTCGAACGTAGTCGGATGCATTTGAATGGAAAACCTGTTAAACGGGTGGATTTCCATCTTTTGGGATCATGATAGGAATCGGAGGGATACGTATGGCCACGGTCGGAAGGATTTTGGAATCCCTGTTGGAACTGGCTCCTCTTGAGCTCAAGCTCGATTTTGACAATGCGGGGCTTCTTGTAGGGGATGCAGCGGTGTCGGTCGAACGCGTTTTGTTTTGCCTCGACATCACAGACGAAGTCATTGAAGAGGCAGGCAAGAAGGAATGCCGGCTGATCGTAAGTCATCACCCCCTGTTTTTCACCCTGCCGAATTCGATTCGGGCGGATTGCCGTGAAACGGCCAAGATCACCCGTTTGCTTCAGATGGGCGTCTCCGCGATCTGTCTCCACACCAACTTGGATCGTGCGAAAGGCGGGGTCAACGACGAGCTCTGCCGCTGTCTGGAGCTCGTTCCGGCCGGCGTGCTGGGAGAGGACGCGTTGGGGCGCATCGGAACTCTGAAGCAGCCGATGTCGGTCGCTGATTTTGCGAAAGATGTGAAGCGGCTGCTTGGATGCCGTGGGGTAAAGCTTTACAACGCCGGTCGGCCGGCCAAACGGATCGGGTTGGTCGGAGGTTCGGGCGGCAGCTATCTGGTGGCGGCCCTTTCTGCGGGGTGCGATACGCTGGTGACTGCAGATGTGAAGCACCACCAATTTCTTGAGGCGAGGGAACTTCACCTGAACTTGATCGACGCGGGGCACTATCACACGGAGCGCCCCGTTCTGTCGGTCCTGATGCAGACCCTTTCATCTCTCTTTCCGGAGCTTGTCTTTTTCCCATCAGACACCTTGCAGCAGGACGAGGTGCTCTTTCTGTAGGCTTTTGGGAGCTGGCAAGTTCAACCGGAGTCGTTTTGAGCCCTGCGAGAAGGGAAAGGCTGATTATAACATTTCACAAGGAGGCTGCCATGCCACTCGACGCCATCACATTGACCCATTTGACTGCCGAACTCAACGCCCGCCTTGCGGGAGCACGGGTGGATAAGGTCTATATGCCGGACAAAAACGAGGTTGTGCTGCTGCTGCGCGCCAAAGAAGGCAACTTGCGTCTGCTGCTGAGCGCGAGTCAAAACAGTGCGCGGCTTCAGATCACCAGGGTTCAGCGGGAAAACCCCAAGGTGCCTCCCATGCTCTGTATGCTCCTGCGCAAGCATCTGGTGGGCGCGCGGGTGACCGGCGTTTTTCAGGAGCCCCTCGAGCGGGTGGCACGGGTTTCGCTGGAGACGGTCAGCGAGCTTGGGGATCTGGAGCAACGCCATCTGGTCTTGGAAATGATGGGAAATATGAGCAATTTGATTCTGCTCACACAGGACGAGACGGTGCTCGCAGCACTGCGGTATGTCGACCTCTCGGAGGGGAAAACACGGCAGTTGATCCCGGGAGTCCGCTACCGGCTTCCGCCAAGACAGGATAAAGAAGATCCGAGCATGGATCTCGAGGCGCTACGCCGCGTGGCGTTTGCTTCGAGCGAGCTTCCGTGCGACCGATATCTGCTGAACAACCTGCTGGGGCTCTCTCCGCTGCTGGCGAGAGAGATGGCGTTTTCGGCCTGCGGGGGAGAGACTCTCACGATGGATGCGCTCGACGACGCACGCAGAGAAGCGCTGCATCAGTCGCTGCTCGCTCTTTTTTTGGGAGAAGGGGCGCAGCCGACTTTGCTGCTTGACGCGGAAGGCACGCCGGTGGACTTCTCTTGCCTTTTGATTGCGCAATATGGATCCCTCTACCGCAGAGAGCAGTGCGAAAGCTACTCCGAGATGCTGGAGCAGTTTTATGCGCTGCGGGATGCGGCGGCCAGAAAGAAGCAGCGCACACAGCAGTTGGAAAAGGTGGTCAAGCGCGCAACAGAGCGCACTTCCAAAAAACTCTCCCATCAAAGAGCGGAGAAAAACGACTTTGCCGACCGGGATAAGTATCGGATCTTCGGAGAACTCCTGACGGCCAATCTCGCCTCTGTCCCGCGCGGAGCGCCCTTTGTGGAACTGCCCAACTACTATGAGGAGAATTCTCCGTTGCTGCGCATCCCACTGGATGTGGCAAAAAGCCCTGCGCTCAACGCTCAGACCTATTTTAAGAAATACCAAAAGGCAAAAAACGGAGAACAGATTCTGTTGGAACAGATCGAAAAAGGAGAGCAGGAGCTTGTCTACCTTGATTCGGTGGGCCTTGCTCTGGAACAGGCCGAAACGCAGGACGAGATCGACGCCGTGCGCGAGGAACTGATCGAGAGCGGCTATCTGGCCCGCCCGCGGGGAGATCAGGGAAAGAAGCGCGGAGGCAAAACAGGGGAGAAGCCCATGCGCTTTGTTTCAGACGATGGATTTGTGATTCTGGTGGGAAAGAACAACGCCCAAAACGATTGGCTGGTCACCAAGTTGGGAGAAAAGCAGGATTGGTGGCTGCATGTGCTTGGCTGCGCAGGGTCTCATGTTCTGGTACAAAGCGGAGGGGCTTGTGTGCCGGACCGCACGCTCGAACAGGCAGCGCAGCTTGCCGCGCACTTCAGCAAGGCGACCGATCCGGATAAGGTGCCGGTCACCTACACCCAGCTGCGAAACGTTAAAAAACCCGCAGGGGCAAAGCCGGGCAGCGTGGTCTATTTTTCCTCGCAGACGGCCTATGTCAAGTCGTCCCCCAATCTTTTAAAGCAGTTGGAAAAGAACACTGCAACGTGAGCGCAAAGTCCCAGGGTCGTTTTACAGCCTGGCACCGGCAGGGGGAAACCTCTGCCTTTTATATTGGAGAAAAAACGCGGTTCAAAGCGGCGGTATGGGCGATGTGAGAGATCCGAATATGTCTTAGCAGGGCTTTCCGCCGGAGAAAACACCTGCGGTGGGAGAGGTTTTCAGAACCCTGCGCGCCAGCAGATAGCAGCCGATCATTGCAAGAGAAAAGTTGTAGCGGGTCGTGTACAGCAGCCAGAGCCCTGCTGCGAGAATCAGGGCGAGTGAGAGGTTGCTGACGGATTCTAAAACGGCTTCCGCCCGGTCGAGATCCAATTTTTGGAGCAGGAGGGCAGACAGAATGCGCCCTCCGTCGAGATCGTCGACCGGCATGAGATTGAGGCCTGCCAGGGCCAGATTGCAGACAACGAGGAAGAGCGCGCCTGTGAAGTCGCCGAACAGGAAAACCAGAGCGACCGTGCAGCAGGCGCACAGCAGATTGGCAATCGGTCCTGCCGCGGCGACACAGAGCTCGCCTCGGTAGGGAAGAGAGAAAAGCCCGGGAGCGGTGATCTCAATTCCGAAGGGATGAAACCGAATCTGCTCCACCCGAATGCCGAGACGCTGCAGGGCAAAGAGATGTCCGGCTTCGTGCAGTACGGCAGAGAATACCACCAGCGGGGCATAGACTGAGGCGTCGATGGCAAAAAAGACAAGGAGCAAGACGATCAGCCAGGGACTTACCCAGATGTGCCCCCGTTTCATGATAAAATCCCCAGTTCTATCGCGGGATCCAAAAAGATTCCGCTGAGTCTCAGTTCCAGGTGCAGATGGTTGCCGGTGGAAGAGCCGGTAGAACCTACGGTAGCGAGTTTGGTCGATGGTTTGACGCGGTCGCCTTCCTTGACCAGCAGGCTTTGACAGTGCGCGTATTTTGAGGTGAGCCCTCCCGCATGCTGCAGTACAAGGTAGTTGCCATAGATGGTATTGTATCCGGTTTCGATCACGGTTCCGGAGGCGACGGGGCGGATCGCCGTGCCTGCAGGCGCAGCAAGATCCAGCCCGTGATGAAAGGCCGATTCCTCTTTGGCAGGATCGCATCTTGCGCCGAAACGGGAGGTGACGGTTCCGTCCAGCGGGAGATTGAGCGGATAGGGAAGCGCTTGGTATTCGAGCGTGCAGTTGTCGGGAAGAATATCCGTCGCCGGTGCGGTAGCCGGTTCAGACTGTACATCGTCTGAAGAATCGCCGGATGCGATCTTTACAAAGCGAAAAACCGGAAGGCCGTCGCTTTGAAGGGGAACGGCGGCGCTTTTTACGCCGCCGTAGGGTTCTTCGGGAATATCAGGGAGGGCTTCAAAGGCAGTCGCGTCAAATCCGCTTTGATCGGTGCTGTTCGCAGCAGTACCACCCGGGGTGGATTGGGGTTCCAACGGCGTCAGAACAAAGCTCTGGGAGGGGGACGCGCCGGTCTCGGACGATTTGGACGATCCAAAGACCTCGATCGCTCCGTCTTCCGAAAACAGTTGGCCGAACACGGGAATACGCTTCACCGTCGAAGAGAGTACGGCGTTGACCTCCTCCAAATTGGTGGTGGATTCGATCGCCGCGACCATCGAATCGCTCAGTTCGCCGCCGACAACCGAAACCATGACGGCGAGAGCGACCATCACGGCGGAGCTTGCGAGCTGTAGAAAAAGCCGTCGGTCAGCGGCGTCGACGGCGCTGTGCACAGGGCGTTTTCTCCGTGCACGGGGAGCCGTCCGAAGGGGACGAAGCCGTTTTCCGGAGTGTTTTGCGATGCGCATGGCGATTCCCCCTTTTAGAGAATGATGCAGATCAGGCCGCCGCTGCCTTCGTTTACGATACGGGAGAGGGTTTCCTGCAGTTTTTCTCTGGCCTCTTCCGGTGTGCGGTTGAGCTTGGCGACCAGACCTTCGTTGACCAGTTCATGCAGAGATTTTCCAAAGAGATTGGATTCCCAAATCTTTTGCGGATTCTCTTCAAATTCTTCCAAAAGGTATTTCACAAGTTCTTCCGATTGCTTTTCACTTCCAACAATGGGGGATACCTCTGTTTCGATGTCGGCGCGGATCATATGGATGGAAGGCGCCGAGGCTTTCAGACGCACGCCATACCGGCTGCCCTGTTTCACGATGACCGGCTCCTCCAGATGTAATTCTTCGATGCTGGGGATCACAATTCCGTATCCCTTAGCAGAGACCTCTTCCAGTGCGGCAGACACCTTGTCGTATTCCCGTTTCATGCGGGAGAGCTCGAGCAGAAGGGTGACCATGGCCTCTTCATCGGGAATCTCAAAGCCGGTCTCCTCTCCGATCACCTGATAGAAGAGTCCATCACGAGGCTGAAGCTCCACGGTGGCGGAGCCTTCTCCCAAGTTCATATGAACCAGCGAAGATCGCTTGAGGTATTCGTTTTCCCCGAACTCCTGCACCGCGCCGGAGACGTCGCGAATCCGACCGATCTGCCGTGCGCCCTCCGTGACGCAGCGGAAGAGGGATTCCTTCAGCCAATGGTCGTGCGGCAGGGTAAAAACCCAGCCGGGCAGCTGGATGTTGATCTCCTGAATCGGGAATTCGAAGAGCACCTTTTCCATGATGCTTTTGATGTCGTTTTCGGTCAGTTCCATGCAATTGACCGGAATCACCGAGACTCCATATTCTTGGGAGAGGTCTGCGGCAAGCTGCAGGGTGTCTGCCCGAGCGGGATAACGGGAGTTGAGCACCAGGATAAAGGGCTTGTGCAGAGCGGAAAGCTCCTTCACAACCCGCTGCTCACTGGATTGATAGGACTCCCGCGGGATATCGCCAATACTTCCGTCGGTCGTGATGACGAGGCCGATGGTGGAGTGGTCGCAAATAACCTTGCGGGTGCCGATTTCGGCGGCGCGGTCAAAAGGGATTTCACCGTCGCTCCAGGGAGTGCGCACCATGCGGGGAAGATTGTCTTCCGAGCTGCCAAGGGCGCCCTCCACCAGGTAGCCGACGCAGTCAATCAAGCGGACGTTGAGCTTGGAGTTCTCGGAAAGGGAGATTTCCACCGCTTCATTGGGGACGAATTTGGGCTCAGTCGTCATGATCGTCCTGCCGCCCGCGCTCTGAGGGAGTTCATCGAGCGCCCGCACGCGTTTGTTCTCATTGAGGATATTGGGAAGGACCAGCGTTTCCATGAAGCGCTTGATGAAGGTGGACTTTCCGGTGCGAACCGGACCGACCACACCGATGTAGATATCGCCGTCGGTTCGGCGGGAAATGTCGTCATAGATCCTGAATTTATCCATCGTGGGGCCCCCTCGTGCATTTTTACCATATTTATGGAGGGCGGCCCCCGTTTATGCAGGGTCAGAGAATATTGTCCCACAGGAGCTGTTCGGAAGCGTCGATATGCGCAAGACGAGTCTGAAGTTGGTCGGCTTCCACCAGAAAATCGGCAAGATTTTGTTGATCCAGCAGCGTTTTTGCTCTTGTGAGAGTGCTCATGAATTCGTCCACTTCATGGTGCGAGGTGGTCATGTTGAAAAAAGGAAGGCGGCGTTCCGCCTCGCGCTCAAAGATCTGCATCCAATAGGAACAGGCGGTGTGGTCTCCGACTGTTGCGGCAGCAATCGCACGGGACAACTGTTCCGTCAGGAGCGTGACCATCTCATGATAGATGGTCTGATTGCCCAGGCTGACCACGGTGATCAACAGGAGAATTGCAAGAGCGATCCAAAGACGCCTCGATTTCATGAAGCAGACTCCTTCCCGAATAGTTCAAGGATGTCGCCGTTTTGGTCCATGCTGCAATAATAGGTGTTTTCCACCGTGAATCCGCGGCGGGAGAGCAGCTCGTCGAGCGTAGCCCGTGTGAGAGAGAGCTCTTGGCAGACGCTTTCTTGCATCTTTCCGTCGTTCACAACCAGACGCACCACGCCGCGATCGGTTGCCTGAACGCCGGTATCCGCGCGGGTGGGAGGAGAGAACTGCGGCTTGAGAAAAACCGAGAGTCTGCCGGTGGTTTCCAGAACCGCATAGGAGATCTCGGAAATGCGGTCGATCTTTTGCTGCCGAAGCTCCTCACAGAGATCGGAAACCGTAAAGCATTGCCGCGCCATCTCGTCCTGCAGGATCCGCCCGTTTTCCACGATGATGCTGGGCCTTCCCGAAATCAGGGTGTTCAGTGCCGGCAGTTTGAGCGACAGAGTGGAGAGCAGGATTTCAAGAGAGATCAGAACGCCGATCGAGATCAGCCCATAGGCCATAGGAATCTCGTTCGACTGCATGGGCACCGCCGCGACCTCGGCAATCAGCAGGGTGATCACAAATTCTGCGGGCTGCAGTTCTCCCATTTGGCGTTTGCCCATCAATCGAAGCGCAAAGATAATGGCGAAGTAGAGAATCACCGTTCGAATGAAAACAATGCCCATGGCAGATGGCCCCCCTTTCTGTGCGATGCATATGGTGCAGTTTGCGCAGCG
>JAEEGL011857427.1_pt1 | contig 16795 bp, 14 predicted proteins | sample 9134231 | NCBI WGS metagenome assembly JAEEGL01 (sample SAMN16246548, study PRJNA631951) | gut metagenome | biome: gut microbiome; feature: rumen; material: fiber-attached | host: Bos | place: Iran: Karaj | collected 2018-10
CCGTTGACGATCGTCCCATAGTCTCTCCTCTTGTAGAACATGCCGATGTTTACACCGAATAGTGTCGCCATAAATACGACCCTTTCGGTAGCTCCTTCATCCGGTGCCACAAACATCAGATGTTCGCTGTCTATCTTAAGGTCCTCATATTCCGTGAGGAGACTCTGTGTAAACTGTAAGGACGGCGATACGTTTTCAAGTCCGTTAAGCGGATTCACGTTCTGCATACGAGGATCATGCGCATCAAAGGTAATCACCTCATGCACACCCATGGAATCCAGTTCTCTGAGCATCAGTGCACAGTCGAGAGACTCTCTCATAGTCTTTCTGTGCTGCCTGCTCTCATATAAGAACGGCATTATCACCGTGATCCTCTCTGCTTTTCCGTTACACGCGGCGATCACGCGTTTCAGATCCTGATAATGATCATCCGGCGACATCCTGTTAGCCTGTCCGTCCATCTTGTATGTGAGAGAATTATTGCATACGTCTACCAGAATATAGACATCCCTGTCCCTTACCGATTCACGTATTATACCTTTTCCTTCACCGCTTCCGAACCTCGGACACTCAGAAGGTATCAGGAAATGCTCTTCACCATACCATTCCGACAGTATGGCGGTTATCTTCTCTCCTGCAGATCTTGCCGACTCAAGCGCTATTATTCCGGGTTTCGATCTCATCTGTCTTTTTTCCCCTCTTTCATGATCTTCTTGCGCTCATACATGGCCTCATCCGCCCTTTTGAACACATCATCCACACATCTGTCCTTTGCCTTCTCAAACGTCGCATATCCTATGGCCGCTGAAATACGCTCTGCAGGATCTGCCTTCTCATCGGATGACAATCCATCGATCTTTTTATTGAACGAAGCCACCAGGTTTTCGATGTTATTATAATCTCTGCCGCGCAGTATCACGGTAAATTCATCTCCTCCGATACGGAAGACGGGAGAATGTACAAATACGGCGCATATCAGATGACAGAGCTTCTTTAAGGCTATATTACCGGCATCATGACCATAGGTATCGTTTATCTTCTTTAGATAGTTGAGATCGATCATGGCTATGCCGAACTCATCTATGCCGAATGGAATGCTCTCGTCAATGCTCTTTGCTTCCTCATCATATGCACGTCTGTTGCGTACGCCGGTAAGCGCATCCATGTTTGCCATCATGTCCATTCTGTCGGCTTCTTCTCTGGTCTCCCGTAGCTCTTCCATCGTGGCTGTAAGTGTCTCTATGTGGTCTCTTATCTCGCGTTCCATCTGCTGCATGGAATCTGCCAGCGACTCAAGCTCATCCCCCGTATGGATGTTCAGTTCTTCGAAATGATGTCCCGTATGCTCACCATCTCCGCTGCAGTGTTTGCTGGCCGCATCTGCAAGCAGATTTATGGGCTTCACTATGAAATTGTTTACGCAAAGGATACCGAAGATACAGATGATAACAGTCAGCACCGTCTCAATAAGGATAGCAAAGACAATGAAGCTGATCTGCCTGTTGCGTACCTCCTCCATGGAAATATCCACTGCCGCATAGCAGACCACCTTTCCTGTGATGTCATATACAGGAGAAGCCGCTGAAACAAGCCAGCCGTACTCCGGCGTATCTGTGATATAAGCCGGAAAGCCTATCGTCGGATCATCCAGCACTCTGTAGTTTATCTCATAAAGAGGATCGAAACATCCCGTGGGACACGGATCTTCCAAAGCCGCATCTACCATGTATATTACTTTTTTTGTGTCCGGATCTACATATTCGAGATAGATACAGTTCACGCTGTTGTTTTCCTGTATCTTTCTAAGAGTATCCAGCAGTGTTTTGTATCCCATGCTTTCCGTGAGTTCGTCATACCTGGAAACATACGCATCAAACTCCGGTGTACCCCAATATTCACTTCCTACTTTATCCTCTGTGGATTCATATATTTCCGCTACGGCACGCTGAAGAGAATCGGCATATCCGGAATCTACAGTCACCGCAACGGTTGCCGCAAGATCGTTGGCCTTTGATTGGAACTGCCTGCTTATCAGGTCCTTTATTATTCCGGTACTGACAAAAGCCGAAGCCGCACTGAGTATCACGGCTATCGTTACTATCAGTACCACAGCTTTTCTTCTCAACGGAAATCGCATAGCGTTATTTTACCATATATAAGCCATCAATGCAGTTGTTTTATCCGAGTCCGACATCAAGTGCCATCATCAGTACAAAGCCTGCGGCGAAGCATATGGTCCCGATGTTCGAATGCTCTCCTTCCGACATCTCCGGGATCAGCTCTTCCACCACCACATAGATCATGGCTCCTGCTGCAAAGCTCAAAAGATAAGGCATGACCGGTATGAGCATCCCCGAAGCCGCTATGACAAGCAGTGCACCTATAGGCTCCACTATCCCGGAAAGCATACCGTAAAGAAACGTTTTGCTCTTTGGCATACCCTCCGCCAAAAGCGGCATGGATACTATCGCTCCTTCCGGGAAATTCTGTATCGCAATTCCCAGTGCAAGGGCCAGAGCACCCATGTAAGTTATCTTTTCATTGCCGTGCATCCAGCCTGCGCATACGACACCTACCGCCATTCCCTCCGGCAGGTTATGCAGGGTAACTGCAAGTATCAGCTTCGTCGTCCGTTTGAGTCCGCTTTTGATACCCTCTTCGCTGTGATTTACATGCATATGAGGTGTGACGATATCGAGTATGAGAAGAAAGACCATGCCGATGGCAAACCCGGCAGATACAGGTATAAAGCCAAGCTTTCCCATGTCCTCTGTCAGATCCAGTGCCGGAAGTATAAGACTGAAAAAAGAAGCCGCAACCATGACCCCCGATGCGAAACCGTTGAGTGCACGCTGCATCCCTGTCCCTATACTGTTTTTAAAAAAGAAAACACATGCCGCCCCTAATGCCGTACCAAGAAACGGTATCACGATTATCTGCCACATAAGCCTCTCTGTCCTTTATTCAAGCCCTGTCGTTACAGATAAATCATACCGCTATGCCGTATTTATGACAATACTGCGCCCCGCGAATACTGACAACGAAAAAAAAGAGATCAGGTATGTTTCATCAGAATGAATGAGAGGATATGTGCATCGGGGTCATGATCTCTTCTCCAGGAATACAGTTCTTTGTGTTCATAGGTGCAGATGCCGCAGTCGGAGATGTTCTCCGCGGGTACGCCTGAGCGGGTGAGGGATATTGCGATCGCTCTTCCCATATCAACCCGGATCTGATCTCCGGTCACTGTCAGAAAAGAGTCGCGCTCATCGGGTGAAAAGTGTTCGGAAAAGAGTATTATATCGGGGTGATGTACCACATGGTGTGTCTTGCAAAGATACGGACCGAGCATGCACCTTATGTTTTTGGGATCGGAGCCAAACTCTTCCGTCATTTTCAAAACCGCCTTTAGTGCGATCTCTTTTCCGGTTCCGACTCGTCCGCTGTGCGCGAGAGCGATCGCATTCTTTACCGGATCGTGCAGAAAGACCGGGACACAGTCTGCCGTAACGATACAGAGCATGATATCTTCCGCATCGGTCGTGATGCCGTCATAGTCACCGGTCTGTTCATTTTTCATGATGCCTTCTCCTCCGGATCCCTCCTCAGCCACAAAAATGTTGTCGGTATGATCCTCATGGACTCTCACCAGGCGATCTGCTCTCAGTCCGAAATCCCTTGCCAGAGCCTCATAGTTTTTTTCATCCTGAGGGTTCATATACCGGAACAACCCGCCGGATTCTGTCGTATACCCTGCGATGACGTTTTCACTGCTCCAGTTTTTTATGATGGTCCTCTCCAAGTTGCTTTCTCCCTCTTCGCAAAGTGCTTTTATTCTTCCCAGAATGCTTTAGTATAGTTTTCTCCGGCAAGGAGCTTGTTGATCCTTAACATCCCGCAGTAGCCGACTATCGCAAGGATCGGCTGCTCGGCCGTCTTGAAAAGCTGCAGCGTTTCTTCGTCGGACAATATCTTGGGCGCAGGATCGAAGCTGCATTTCTGCCGGACGATACGCTCCAGATCCCCTGCATATTCCCCGAAAATATAGACCTCGGATGAGCGGCTCAGATTCTGGTATGTCTCCTCGTTCAGATCCTCCAGCCAGAAGAAATCCGACTCGTAATCATAGCACAGTACCAGGATGCACTTTGAAAACGATCCGGCAAGCTCGGCACAGTTTTGCTCCAATGCGATCTGATTCTTGGCGAGTACGACCGTGAGCCTGGCATGCGGCAGCTCCACGCCCTCACAGCGTCCAAAAGGCAGCTTATAGTCCCGGTAACATGTGAAGCTCTCCGCGGTGAGAAGTCCCTCGGCGTACATGGCCGATGCCGCTGCTGCCACATTTTCCAGATTGTATCTCATCGGCATTTCGACATTCATCTCATAAGATATTCCGTCGACCTCAACCGCATGCTCCGATAAGAGGCGGTAGGAGACAAGCTTTGTCCCGTGATAGGCCCCTGCAAACCGATCACAGAAGTTCATATCATCGTTCAGACACAGAGCACAGTCCGTCAATTTCGAGATTGCCCGTATGATCTCATCGGCGGTGTGTTCCGGGCTGATCAGCCTCTCCACCTGATCCTTATAAAGATTCGTAAGTACCAGGGCCCTCGGCTTCAGGAGGTCTGCCATAGGAGCCAAAAACAACTCATCACATTCGATCACCGCATAATCGTAATCCGGCACTCCCTCTGAATTGCAGTGAAGCCCGAAAGCAGTCGCGATGCCTTCGGTTTTATTGGCACCCTCATGGTTGGAAAAAACACGATATCCCTTTGCACGCAGCATATGGACGATCATGCTGGTCGTTGTGGTCTTGCCGTTTGTGCCGCCAACCATTATGGTCCTGACGCTTCCACTCACTCTTTGAAGAAAATCCGGGCATTTCTGCAGTATGTATTCCCCGGGAAGGACCGTCCCGCCGCAGCCTGCCTCGTTTTGCTTTCTGCGGATATCTTTTGCCTTTTGGATGATCTTCGGCAGAGTTTCTTCCGCCGCTTCCTCCTGTGTCATAAACTCCGTAAAGCAAAGAGCACATACTGCGGACCCGTATGCCTTCCCGACGGTATGCGTTTCGGTCAGTATGCGGATATCTCTGAGATCGTATTGCGAATACGATCCGCTGTGCATTTCTTTCAGGGCATCCTGCAGCTTCACGCGAAGCTTTGATTCATCCCCCACGATCCCAAGCTTGCAGACGATACCCCCATGCTTTTCACCGGAAGAGGGGTCATATAGCCAGCCGTAAATGATCCCGGCCGAGATCTGCTGCCCGCGCTCACCTTCCGCCACAGCCGTGATAGCACAGAGCTCGCTCCCAAAAAGCGGAAGCTCTGATCCTCCCATCTCGATCCTCCTGGCGCATGCAGGCAGAACCGAAGAATACCGGACGATGTTGTAATCTCCGATACCGGCAGCGCGGAGTGCCGGCTGCGATATCGGGCTCTGCGAGGGCCGGTCTGAATCTCCGGAGCCCTTTGTTTCAAAGAATACAGATGGAATGCGGCTTTGCATGGTGGTGTATTTCCTCCCTTTGAATACCTTATCCGGCAAGGATATGGATCGTCAGAACATTCAGTCCAAGCATATTCTGATATTTGATATCCTTCGCCATCTTATATACCAGCCGGATCCCCGCACCCTTCACGGGGTCCGAAGGATCGAGTATCTCGACACGTTCCTCAGGATCAAATGGAATGCAGTCATCCTTGATCCTGAGGATCACATTATCCTCTTTGTGGACGACTCTGATATCGACCGAGTGCGGCTTGCGGTCTTTCGTGAATCCGTGTTCCACGACATTTCCTGCCATTTCCTCCAGAAACAGTCCGGAAAAAAAGGCCGTTCTGCGGTCAATTCCCCGGTTGCGGCAGAAGTCGATCACCTGCCGGGAAACCATGATGACCTCGTCTATGCTTTGCACGGAAATGTCGATCCGCGCATCCTCCGGGGCGCCAAAGTCATCCGGGATGACCATGAGTTGTTCGAGTTTTTTCGGAAATGATCCGCGCATGATAACGGAATATAGAACGATCACGATAGCACAGACAACGCCGGTTAGCGGATAGGACCAATATACGCCGCTCATTCCCATAGGCCGGATCAGGATCGCCGAAAAGAATGCCATACAGACGATACCTTCAAGCAATGCGAGTATATTACTCAGTACCTCTTTTCCCGAGGACTGCGCATAGCATGAAAACTGCATACGAAAAACACTCAACGGAATATATAGAGGAAGGATGCGAAATCCCGTGACCGTCAGTTCATAGACAGGATCCGCCGGATCCCTGTAAAACAGGCGGGTCAGGGGTACGGCGAACCCAATCATAAGCGCCGCGATGAGGGTGATGATCGGTATGCAGCGGCACAATCCCACACGCATGACATCAACCAGAGTTTTCCTGTCTTCCTCGCCAATGCTGACGCTCATCAGCATACGGCCAACCTGTATCATGCCAAAGGAAACCGTACCCACCACCAGCATCATCGACTGGGTCGCGGCATATGCCGACAGTCCGGCCGACCCGACATACATGACGATCAGAATGTTCAGAATAAAACCGAGTGCGGCCTGATACTCATCGATCACCGCACCGGAAAAACCGGTCTTCACTATCTGCCATGCGTCACGAAGTTTCAACCCCGTAAGAGAAGGCTTAAACAGAGCATTCTTCGAAAAATAGTGCTGTATCTCGATCAGCATGAAAACCCACATGCCGACGGAAGGCGCGAGGGCAAGACCGAATTCACCCATCCGATATACAGCCACAAAAAGATAATCCAATATAAGGGTGACACCCAGAAAAGCCACGCTGGCAAATGTTGTGATCCTCGTCTTGTTTTCAAGAGACAGGAACGCTGTGAACTGCTGTCCGATGATCGTTGGGAATATGCCGATGACGCTGCCCATTATATACCGGTTCAGCGATGCCCGTACGGCTGCATCGGGTGTCAGAACTCTGCTCCAGTCAAAGATGGTTACAAGTACAAGAAAAAGGATTGTCGCAATTGAAAAAACGATCGACATCAGCAGATCGACGGAAAAGACCTTTCCGGTCCGCTCTATCTCATGTTTTCCCATGAATTTGCCGCAGAGTATCTCTGATCCTATGATAAACATCAGGCTGATCGCGATAATAAAAGCGTCGAAAGGAGAATACAGTCCCAGCGCGCTCATTGCATCCGTTCCGATGTAATTACTGGCAAAAAGACTTGAGAAAATATCGTTGACCGTAGAAAGGACTATAAGTAAGATCTGATATGGGAGCAGACGGAAAAACTGTCTGGTCAGAAGCCGATAATCCGTGAGATTGTGGTTCATACTTACTGTCTCGTCCTATGGAAAGTCCAAACTTTCATGCAACATGGGTTAAGTATAGCACCGGGGGACGTATCTGAAAACCGTTCGGTTTCCATCCCTGCAATCCTTTTAATCTCTTTGAGATGTATTCTTTCCTCTCTACGGTCAGCTCTGCCATTCAAATGTAGCCCGGCGGTCATTCATCTTTGGCAGGAGTCGCCTATTTAACACATTTGAAATACACTATGGAGCCGTCCATATGATACTCTACATCCGCATACAGACGGTACAGTATCTTCAGCAGCTGCTCACGTGTCGGAAAAGGCGGTGTAAACCAGCCCTTTTTTGAGAGGATCCTGTGAACCAGCCAGTCGGTCCGTGCCGATTCACCTTTAATGTAGAAACAGGCTATGAACATTCCGCCTTTCTTCAGCACCCGATGTGTTTCCCTGAATGCCTTATTCTTGTCAGGAAAAGCATGAAAACCGTTCATACTTACGACAATGTCACAGCTTTTATCCGATAGAGGAAGGGCGGATACATCCCCTTGCATCAGCGTGATGTGATCACTCCTTCCAAGCCTTTGTCTTGCCTTATCCAGCATATCTTCACTGTAATCTATACATGTGATCTTTGCTGATGACATTTTTTTCCACTTCTCTTCGGTAAACACGGCCGTACCGACGGGAACATCAAGAAGTGTTCCGTCGAAATCGTCCGGTATATATGAAAGTACTCTTTCTGCTACCTCATTATCGTCAGTATCGCTCCAGAAGAAGCTCATATACGCTCTGCTGAATATATTACCCCGTGTCAGTACGGTATCGTAGATGTCTTTCGAATCGTGATAAGCTCCCTGTATCCTGTCTGATTTTTTACTGATCATCTTTTTAACACTTCCTTCTTTCATTGTCTTATTCTTCATTTTATCATCATTTACGACGAGCAATGCAGTTATTCCTGTCCTTTCAGAGCATCTACCATATCCACTGTCTTTACCTTCCTTGAAAGCAGACGGTTGACCGTCATGGACAGTGCATAGGTACCGGCTATCGTATATAAAAATGACTGTGGTGAATATGTGGCTATATAGTCCATGGACTCCGGCATGGTGGCAAAAAGAGCCGTGACAAGAAACATCCCTGCCGGTATGCCTAACACTATACCTGCACCCGTTATCCATATATTCTGCATCTGAAGGATCTGCCGTATTTTGCCTGTCGTAAAACCAAGCACTTTGAGTGTAGCCATCTCTCGGTTTTTCTCAACTAATGACAGCACACCCAGATTGTATAGCACCACGATGCCCAGCACTATCGCAGCAGCTACGAGGACATATATCATCGTATACATCATTTCTTTCATGGAGTCGAAGGCTTCAAGCATTTCCTTCTTACCCTGCACTCCCGTGATATGGTCGTCATCATCCAGACCGGTACCCGGGTCCACATTCGTGCAGATGCAGTCCGGATTGAAATCATATTCCATGTCTTCAAAGAGGCTCCGTGTCATCGCTATACCCTGAGATGTGGGATGTCTGTATATCCCCGCCACCCGGTCAAGTCTCCATTTGTCATCGCCAACTATATGCCACTTGAACATATCCCCTTCTTTGATCCCAAGGGTCTGTGCCATCTTATATGTCATTGATACACCCCGGGGATTGAGCCTCGTATATTTTAGTTTCTCATCCTCAAAGTGTATATAGTTGCCGACATCATATACAGTCAGAGTACCGGATTTCTTCACGCCGTTCACTTCAAATTCCAGAGCACCGTTCTGTATCATCTGACCGCTGTACTTCTTCGCGTATTCCTCCGTGACGGAATATGGCGTATCCGGCTCCATGATGATCTGATACCCTGATGTGTTCAGCTCTCCGTAGAGCCAGGATGTGATGAAGTTCATCGTATCAAGACAGGCAAAAGCTCCGAAAAGAAGCATGGAGCATCCCAGTACACCGACCATGCCCATTGCCGACCTTACCTTATTTCTCAGGATATCCCTTATATTCCATTGAGTAGAGAAATCAAGCTTCAGCCACAGACTGCTCTTCTCCAAAGCGGAGTGCCTGAGTTTCTTGGGTGATGCAGGTCTTAGTGTTTCCGCAGGTGCAGGTGCCAGTTCCTTCCTGCATGAGATATAGCTTACAAGTGTAGATACCGCCACTGATATCATGATACCAATGAAGGACTTCCACGAAAAAGCCTTTGCCATATCAGGCACCAGATAAGCATCAGACTGCATGTCGATGATCAGCTGTGCTATGGTGGCGTATCCGAGCGCTGCTCCCGCCATCCCGCCTGCAAGGCTTAAGAAAAAGCTGTAAGATGCATAGTGTATGGTAATGGTCTTCTTGGTGAAGCCGAGAGCCTTCATGGTACCTATCTGTATCCTCTGTCTTGATGTCATACGGGTCATCGTGGTGATGATCCCCAGCATGGCTATCAGGAGAAAGACCACCGGAAACAGATATGTCATCGATGCATGCTGCTCTATCTCCGAATGAAAGGTCTGATAGCTCAGGTTTGCATCCTTGTCCGTGGTGACGACCTTGTCCGAGTCAAGCACCCTGCTGACTTCATTTCCTATCCGCTGTCCCAGCTTTTTTTCTTCATCCGATATCCCTCCGATGTTGTCGATGCCATCCACATCGGCTGTCACCAGATTGTAGGAAAAGTCTTCAGATACCGGATACTCTGAAGTATCCAGATAGCATACTCCGTAATGACCGTAATCCGGCATCACTGCCGCGGCATCAGGCAGGAAATATACATATTCCGGACTGTAAAAAGTGCCGCGGATCACCTCGTCAAACTCTTTACCGTCCACCTTCAGCTTTATCTTGTCGCCTATGTGCAGCTTCTGTACGGAAGATAACATGCAGTCTATCCATACCCCGTTCTCCCCCGGCATATAATCCTCTCCGTCCACTATGACCATACGGGATATGTCATTTGAATCTATGAAATTCATCTGCATGTCGAGTTCGTCGGACAGCATGATCTTGCCATCCTCCTGACGTCTCTTTTCTGCCGTGACCACACCCGGTATGGACAGTATTGCTTTCAGATCATCATCCCTGAAAGCCTTTCCCTGTATCCACAGGTCACAGAGATCTGTCATTTCGTAATATCTTTCTTCGTAGTACCTCATCCCGTTTGCCTCGGAATCGAGTCCCACGAAGACATACATGCTGAGAAGTGACATCAGAAATATGGACAGGAACTGTACCTTGCTGCGAAGCAGATCCCTTGCCATCTTGCGAAGCAGCATTACCAGTTCACCTCTTCCGCATCCTTCGGGGCATCATTGGTCTCCACGGACTGCACGGTGCCGTTCTTCACGCGTATCACTCTGTCTGCTATATCTGCAAAGAAGCTGTTGTGAGTAACCATCACCACAGTGTGTCCGTTCTCACTGCTCTCCTTTTGCAAAAGCTTCAGTACCTCTTTTCCTGTACCCGTATCGAGAGCTCCGGTTGGTTCGTCACACAGAAGCAGTCTCGGGTTCTTGGCAAGCGCCCTCGCTATGGATGTCCTTTGCTGTTCGCCTCCTGACATCTGAGACGGAAATTGATGCATGTGGGCTGATAAACCCACAGACGCCAACATCTCTGCGGGATCCAGCACAGGTGCATCCCCGGCTTCCTTTTCCCAGATGCTGTGCCTTTTCACATTGTTTCGCACATCCTTCATCAAAGCCACGTTTTCATATGCCGTGAGTGTAGGTATCAGATTGTAGAACTGAAATACCACGCCTACATTCCATGCCCTGTAAGCCGTAAGGTCATCATCCTTGAACCCGGCTATATCGTGGCCGTCGAACAGTATCTCTCCTCCCGTGGGTGAATCCATGCCTCCGAGAAGGTTTAACAGCGTTGATTTGCCTGCTCCGGAAGGCCCGAGTATAACTACCATCTCGCCCTTGTATATCTTTAGATCCACGTCCTTCAGAGCATAAAAAGCATTCTCTCCGAGCATGTACTTACGCTCGACATTCCTGAACTCAATGAACGGATCCAACTGCCTTCTCTCCTATCTGTTCGTCTGTCACGGCGTCGGTGATGACGACATCGTTCTCCGCAAGTCCTTCCTTTACCTCTGCGTATTCCGAAGTCCTGATACCTGCCCTGATGTATTTCTTTGCTATCACGCCGTCCTCTATCACATAGCAGTAGTCGCCGTCGTTATCTGTATAGAGCGCACTGTAAGGTATCAGCAGCACACCTTCCTCCTCATCGGTAAAGATCGTGACATCTGCCTCTATGCCAAGTATCAGATACTCATCGGGCTCATCTATATGTACCTCTACGGCCACCTTGTTTTTATCAGAGTCATCCGATACCGCCACATGGTTTATCCTCTGCACTGTACCGTTGTAGACTCTGCCGGCCACATCCGCCGTTGCTCTCTGTCCCACACGTATCTTCCCGATATCGTATTTGGATATCATCACTGTCACCTTGAGGTCGTCCGTATTTACGAGTCTGAAAAGCGGGGCTCCCTTGGTAACGATGCTGCCCTCCTTTACCATACACTCGGTCACCACTCCCGAGAAGTCGGCCCTTACCCCCGCAAGAGCTTTTTCCAGCTCTATCTGCGCCGCCTCTTCCTTGCTCTTTGCAAGCTCTGTCTGCTTCTTGAGCGCTTCCTTCTGGCTCATATTCAGTATGCCTTCTTCATAGGCACGCTTCTCTGTCTTCGCCTGTGTCCAGTTCCTGTTGATATCCTCCATCATGTTCACGGTATCATGGTATCTGGCGTATTCCTCCGGATTCATTTGAGCTGGCGGCAGACCGGCCAGTCCTCTGTCGATCCCGGCTATATCCTCATTAAGCTCCGCTATCTCTTCGCTGATCTTTTTTCCTTTTTCACCGGCTTTTTCAGCAGCGCTCAGTTTTTCGTATTCCGTCTTCTTTTCGGCTATATCCTCATTTTTGTCTGCCATCCGTCTGTTGAGGCTGTCAGCTTCACACTGTATGTTCCAGTTCTCAGTGTACTGACTCTCATCCTGACTGTCCGCCGACTCTCTCTGCCACGCATAGAGCACGGCATAAGCATTATCATCACTTGCTGCTTTGTTGTACTTTGAAGAGTATTCGTTGCTCTTATCTATCTTTCCTTTGACATCATCCTCGCTCTGCTCTCTGGTAATGGCCGCTTCGCTGACACTGCGCTCATAGTCTGCGGTATCGTATGTCAAAAGGATGTCTCCGCTGCTTACCTGATCACCGGCCTTGATATCAAACTTCTCCACCGGAGCTGTCACACGGGCAAAATATGTATATTCATCTTCTCCGTCCACATTGCCGCTCTCTTCTATGCTCCCTGCTATGCTGCCTCTTGTCACACATGCGGTCTCGTGCTGTTTACCTCCTCCTTTGCCAAAGGCCGTAAGTCCTATGCAGGCTGATATTGCTGCCACAGCCACCGCCGCCGTAACTATACGTTTTTTTCTCATTTTTCTTCCTTTCGGATAAAACCCCTTCCCGTATAAATACAGGAAGGGGTTTGTATTATCTGTGATCGCAACTGTCTGTTTTCTTTGTGCAGCTTCCTGACATCGGACATCCTATGCATCGCCTGCCGTTTTTCTTTTCTCTGTAAATATAGACGCAGGCTGCCACTACCATCGCCGCCAGTATCAGAATTATCACTGTATTCGCCAGCAAACTGCTCATTTTTTTATCCTCCTGCTATACTTTGCGTGTACTGCTGTTTCAGCCAAGCTGATACTCCAGGGCCATCTTCTTCTGATTGCTCTTTGCACACCATAATATCGCTACCACGAAGCAAAGTATAGCTATAAGTCCACCGATAAATCCCGCACCGGGTGCTCCCGTTACGATGATGGTGCCCACCTGGTAGACAAGGAATCCTACTGTAAAGCCCGTAGCAAGCTGGAGTCCTATCGCACCCCAGAGCCACTTTGCCGACTTCATCTCGGAGTTCATGGCTCCGAGTGCCGCAAAACAGGGCGGTGTGTAGAGATTGAACATCAGGTATGCAAGCGCTGCCACCTTCGTGATACCCATCACGGCTGCCACTGCATTGCCCTCTCCTATGAGTTCAAGTTCCTCAGTGTCTATGAAGTTCGTGATCGCATATACTGTCGCTATGGTGCCTACCACATTTTCCTTCGCGATGAAACCGGTGATGGCTGCAGCTGCCAGCTGCCATGATGCTATGCCGACTATAGGCACTATCAGCATTGAGAAGGGTCCTGCCACACTTGCAAGTATCGACGTATCTTCCATGCCCTCTTCCACTACCTCGAACTGCCAGTTGAAGGACTGCATGATCTGTACCACTGTGTTGCAGACAAGGATGATCGTTCCTGCTTTTACTATGTAAGCCTTACCACGCTCGAGCATGCTCTTCAGCGCGAACATAAGGCTCGGCACCTTGTATTCAGGCATTTCGATGATGAAAAAGCTCTTCCTGTACTTCATGCCTGTTACGGCCTTTATAAGCAGTGCTCCCAAAAGTACGAGCACGATACCGAGCATATAGCATACAAAGCTGATCCACTTTGACTCAGGGAAGAACGCTCCGGCGAACAATGCTATGACGGGAAGCTTCGCACCGCATGGCATGAAGGTCGCAAGCATAGCTGTACTCCTGCGCTCCCTCTCGTTTCTTATCGTTCTGCAGGCCATGATCGCAGGTATGCCGCAGCCTGTACCTATTATCATTGGAATGACGGATTTGCCCGAAAGACCGACTTTTTTGAAGATAGGGTCCAGTACGACTGTGGCTCTTGCCATATAGCCACAGTCTTCAAGCAGTGCAATAAGGAAATACATCACCATGACAAGCGGCAGGAAGCCTACCACAGCTCCGACACCGCCTATCACGCCGTCTATAAGCAATGCATACAGCAGAGGGTTGGCGTCTCCGAGCTGTTCTCCGGCCCACTCCTGGAAAGACTCTATCCAGCCCACGAGGATATCTGCAAGCCATGTACCTACTGTGGTCTGGCTGATATAAAACACAAGGAACATGATACCCGCAAATATGATCAGACCGAGTACGGGATTGGTTACGATCTTATCTATGGTATCACCGGCATTCCTGTCCTTGGTGAGTACCTTTCTGTCTTCTGTTTCCTTTACTATCTTATTTACAAAATCAAAACGCTTACGGTCGGCCTCTTCCACAGCTTCCCTGCTCTTTACGTCCACTTCTCCCTGATGGTAGGGTGCCTTCTGTCCCTTTCCTTCAAGAGCTGCCGCCTGACTCACCACTTCTTTTATACCCTTATCGGATACGGATACAGTGCTTATCACGGGGCATCCAAGCTTTTCAGACAGCTTCTTTTCGTCTATCTTGTTTCCCTTCTTATCATTGACATCACTCTTGTTCAGAGCAACCACCACAGGTATGCCAAGTTCCAGCAGCTGCGTAGTAAAGAAAAGACTTCTGCTGAGATTTGTAGCATCCACTATATTAATGATCGCATCGGGATGTTCGTTCTTCACATATCCGCTGGTGATACTCTCCTCTGATGTAAATGGAGACATCGAATAAGCTCCGGGAAGATCTACCGCTATCAGCTCTTTCCCGCTGTCGTTGTAGTTCTTTTTAATCGGGCTTTCCTTCCTGTCTACCGTCACACCGGCCCAGTTGCCGATCTTTTCATTTCTTCCGGTCAGGGCATTGTACATGGTTGTCTTGCCGCTGTTGGGATTTCCTGTCAGTGCGATTCGCATTTTTTGTATTCCTCCACTTATACTAATGTAAATTTATATATGTATCGCTGCGCCGAGTTCGGGATCTATGTTGTATCTGGCATCCTTTATCGACACTACAAGATTGCGCTTCCTGTCGACTACAGTGATACGCTCTCCGCTGTAGCACCCCAGAGAAAAGAGGAAGCTTTCCATCTCCTCGTCTCCTCCGGTATCAACTTTTGTGATCACATATTCTTTTCCGGCCTCAGCATCATTCAGGTTCATCTTGTCTTCCTTCTTTTCCTCATAGCTTATCTGTACCATTTCTTCCTCCGGTCTTTCCCACATCGTGTTTGACATATAGAACACAAGAACGTCTTGTCTTATATTGATTAGACTTATCTAACTAAAAATAGCATCATATTACTACTATGTCAACTGTGATATAAAAAAAGCCGTCCAGTCAATCTGTATACCCAATAAAAAAAGGCTTGCATTATCAAAAATGCTGTGTTATTATCTAACCACAGTTAGTTATGACTAACGCAGACATACATTTATATTTCTCCTAAGCAAATATCCGCACATGGAATGAGCCCCATGTGCGGATATTTATCGTTCGTTTTTCAACCTGTTCTGATCAGACTTAAGATTTATCCACGTAATTCCTTATGGCCTTGAATGTTTTGTCGCTTATCACATGCTCTATGCTGCATGCATCCTCATCGGCAGTCTCCTCGTCAATACCGAGATCCGTGAACCATTTCGTAAAGAACGTATGTCTTTCATAGATGTTTTTGGCACGTTTCTTGCCGCTCGGAGTTAAAGTAATGAAGCCGTCCTCTGATACCTCTATATACTCCTTAGCTTTCATATTCTTGACAGCCACGCTGACGCTTGGTTTTTTGAAGCCCATCTCGTTGGCTATATCAACACTCCTGACCACCGGTCTTTTCTTACTCAGGATCAATATCGTCTCCAGATAATCTTCTATAGATTCGTCATGCCTCATATCGCTCTCCTTATCTGCATATGACCTGCCTGATTATCATAAAACATATATGCTTATGTTTCAATCCGCCATCACATCAGGTGTTCTATCAGCACCTTTACTCCTATCCCTATAAGTATCAGGCCTCCGGCTATCTCAGCTTTCTTCTCGTACCTGTTTCCAAATCTGTGACCGATATATACACCGAGTATCGAAAGGCAGAATGTGATCAGTCCGATGATCTGCGCCGAGGGAAATATCGGTGTCCCAAGGGCTGCAAAAGATATTCCGACGGCAAGTGCATCTATACTCGTGGCTACGGCAAGTACCAGCATCTCCTTATGCTTTATCACGCTGCTCCCTTCCGGTATATCGGAAGGTTTATCCCTGACAGCTTCCACTATCATCTTGCCTCCAATAAAGGCAAGCAAGGCAAAAGCCACCCAATGATCCACCGATTCTATATATACACGAAACTGTGTTCCGAGAAGCCATCCCAGCACAGGCATCAGCGCCTGAAACACACCGAAATATAATCCTATGATCAGAGCCTGCACCTTATCCGGCTTCTTCATGGCAAGCCCCTTGCATACCGCTACGGCAAAGGCATCCATGGAAAGGCCTGTCCCTATGAGAACTATCTCGATCCACATGTCTTTATTTCCTGCTCTTTTCTTTCAAAGACTTAAGGTATTCCTTCTGTTCGGGAGTTATCCTGTAGCTTTCCACCGATTTCTGTATTGCTTTGTTGTGTGTCCAGACGTCCAGACGTTTCTCTTCGATATAAGGGATCACGGTATCATACTGCTTTGCCAAAGCC
>JAEEGL010388350.1_pt1 | contig 16794 bp, 11 predicted proteins | sample 9134231 | NCBI WGS metagenome assembly JAEEGL01 (sample SAMN16246548, study PRJNA631951) | gut metagenome | biome: gut microbiome; feature: rumen; material: fiber-attached | host: Bos | place: Iran: Karaj | collected 2018-10
CGGTCTTCACCATCCCCATGTGCGAGGATCTCGCCATCACCCGCCAGCAGTTCAGCGTGTATTTCACGGTCGCGAGCGTGACTCAGGTCCTCGCCCTCATGACCATAGACAAGGTCTTCGATCGCTTCGGCCAGCTCAACACCATGAGGGCCGCCTCGATCGCCATGCCACTCGCCCTGCTGGGCATCTCAAGGGCTCGCAGCGTCTGGGTCTTCTACGCCTGCGGCGTGGTCCTGGGCTACGGAGTGGTCGCTTCGTCCTTTTATTCCATCGCCATCATCCTTTCCAGATGGTTCATAGACAAGAGAGGCAGCGCCATGGGCCTGGTCTTCATGAGCAGCCCCCTGGGCAGCATGGTCCTGGTGCCTCTCGCGACCCGCTGGGCGGAGGAGCTCGGCTGGAGGACGGCCGTCACCTTCCTCGCCGGCATCATGGCCTCCATCACCATGGTCATCACCTTCTTTCTGCTCAAAGAAAGACCGGAGGACATGGGGCTGGAGCCCTATGTGGAGGAAAAGACCGCGGGCTCAAGGCCCATAGACCCCGACCTCTTCTGGGGCTACACCAGGAAGGAAGCCCTGGCTCTCCTCAGCACCTGGCTCTTCATCATCGCCATCGTCGGCAATTACATGGCGGGCTCCTGCAGCAATTCCATGGTCCCCTATCTTCAGGACACGGGCTTCAGCGCCAAGGAGGCCGGGAACGTCCACGCGATCGGGCTCGGCGCCATCGCCCTCGCCCGCTATCTTGGCGGCAGGCTCTCCGACCGCTTCGGCTGCGTGAAGGTCATGAGGTTCAGCTGCGCTCTCACTCCCCTGATGATGCTCGGACTGGTGCTGGTCCCCCGCACCCGCCTGGCCGTGCCCGTGCTGATACTGGGCTTCGCCTCCTCGCAGATCATGGGAGCGGTGCTGATGCCCCTCCTGACGGGCAAGCTCTACGGCAGGCTCCACTACACCTCGATGTACGGCCTCTTCAACGCCTTCGGCGTCGCCATCGGCGCGACGGTCCCCCTGGCTTTGGGGACGGTCTGCACGAAGCTCGGCAGCTACCTGCCCGCCTTCAGGTTCATCCTCGGCGCCACGGTAGTCTCCTTCCTGATCGCCCAGGTCTTCATCGGCATGCAGCTGAAGAACCGCGAGAAGAAGATACGCGAGCAGGCCCCGGACAGGGCCGAACAGCTGCTCTCGTCGAAGATCTAGGAAGCGTCGTAGTTTCAGTAATTTTCAAAGCAGGACACGGGCTGAGAAGAAAAGCCCGGCGATAATAAAAAAACAGAGCCTCCGCTATCACGCAGCGGAGGCTCTTCGTTTCGTTTCAAGGCCGGCGGGCGGTCTAAAGCAGCGGGATGATGAGCTTTACCAGTATGGGATAGAAGGCGATGGTGCACACCATGCGGGTGATCTGCAGCACCGTAACGATGGCGGGATCGGCGCCGAAATCGGGAGCGACCAGGGCGGCCTCGGTGGCTCCTCCCGCGGAGGACGAGAGCATGGCCGTGGCGATGTCTATCCCGCAGCTGCGGCTGATGATCAGGGCTATGATCACATTGATCACGACGAAGCCGAGGACGATGAAGAGAGACGGCAGCATCACCAGCTTGAGGTTCTGCAGGGAATCGTCGGTCACCGTGACCCCGATGAGGGCCCCGCTCATCATCTGCGTGAAACGGCGCACCGCCTTGGGCATATAGAGCTTCCCGGTCGACAGGTTGACCGCGGCGGCGACTATCATGCTGACGACCAGCACCAGAGTCGAGAAATCAGCCAGCTTCGCCAGTATGTAGCCGGCCGTACCGCCCGCGAGCGCGACGGCGGAAGTGAAAAGTATACGCTTCTTTTTCGTCTCCCCGTCCGTCTCCCCGCTGTCAGCGGGCGCGTCCGAAGAGGCGGCCTCCTCCTGGCGCAGGCCCGCCCTGGTCGAGAGCACCTTTACGATGGGCATGGAGATGAAATATACGCTCAGCAGCCTCAGCACCTGTATCACCGCCACAACCGCGGCGTCCCCTCCCAGATCGAGGGTCATGAGGGTCATGTCCTGGATGCCGCCGGGCGCCACGCAGAAGAGCGAGGTCACCACGTCGAGCCCCGAAGTGTAATTGAGGATTATGCCCATGCCCATACAGAGGCAGATGATGACCACCACCAGTATCACGGTCGGTCTTACCAGAGTCGCGAGCTTTCTGACTGTCTTCCGCGTCACGGACATGCCGATGAAAAGACCCGCGACGGTCTTGGTCACGTTCTTGAGCCCCGTATACATGAACATATGGCCGGTCAGCACGCTAAGGACGCCGGTAAAGAGCAGAGCTCCGACCAGGGGCCCCGCGGGGACCTTGAGCTTCATGAAGAGGAAGCCTCCGCACAGAGCCACGGCCATCGTTATCAGGAACCAGATGAATTGCGGCATGATCTCGCTGCTCCTTACGTCAGTTCATTTCGGTCTGTAGCCCAGCTTCATGCGGAAGATCTGGGCCTCTTCGCTCTCGCCGAAGAGGTAGAAGGCTCTTTGCGCGCCGCTGTCGAGAGCGGCGGGATCGATGCTCCCGATGCCGACCTTCATCGGCACGCCCGGCAGCAGCTCGCTGCGGTATTCCATGGCGGCGAAGCAGGGAACGAAGCCCTCGATATCGCCGCCCAGCATGAGCTCCGCCATCTCGAAATACCTGGCGTTGTTCATGTGGCCGTTGCGGTCTATATATTCCGGGGGAAGGCTGAAATCGACGTGCCTTTCGGCCGCGGCCGGCCTCACCGGCCCCGCGTCCTTAAGTCCCCAGGGATCCTTGGGGCCGTTGAAGGCTTCAAAGCCGGGGGCGCCCGCGGCGGCCGTCCTTTTTACGACGTCTACCAGGGCCCAGCGGGAAGCGCAGAGAGCCAGAGGCTCCCCTTTCCCGTCAAAAAGTCTGAAATAGCGGGGAAATATCGCGTGGGCGGGCCTGCCTACGCAGGTCTCGAGCGTCAGTTCTTCGCCCTCTTCGGGCAGCCTTGCGATCTGCGCTTTATAGTTGGTCACGGCCCAGAAATATCCCCTCTCCTGCAGCTGGTCGGCGCTGCAGTCCAGAAGAGCCGAATGGTCTCCCGCTATATCCTGAAAGAGCGTGAAAAGAGAAGAGAGCCTGAGGAGCCCCTTCCCGTCTGTCATGCCCTTTTCCACTCTGTGTGTCTGAATGATACCGTAATTATCCATACATTTTTTCCTTTCGAATGGTCATTATACCATTTTATCGGCCCCGGCACAACGCCCGCGGAGCGCGGGAAGGCAAAGAGATACGGGCGGAACGCGCCAGGAAGCGGCGGCAGGGATATTTTGCCATTATTTTACAGGTATGTATTGACATTATTTACCTGCTATGCTATTCTTTAGTCACAACAAGGCGCGCCACCGAAAAGAAAGGATAGAAAAATGGTCTACGAACTTACTAACGAGACGTCCGCTCCGGCGGTCATGGAGACCCAGTCCGGATACGAGAGCAGCAGGGATCCCATCAGCTGCCGCATTATCGAGCACATAGGGACCCTGAGGACCAGCGCGAGCGGCTGGTCGAGAGAATTCAACGTCGTCGCCTGGAACGGCGGCAGGCCCAGGTTCGACATCAGAGACTGGTCCGAGGATCACAGCAAGATGTCGAAGGGCATCACCATGAGCGTGAACGAGCTCAAGCGCATCTACGAGTGGGTGAGCGAGAGAGGCACCGGCATCGACGAGGAAAGCGAGGTGCAGCAGGCGGAAGGATAGAGCTACATAATATACAGGCAAGCGGTACATCAAAAGGCCCGAAAGAACGGCAGAAGCGCCTCTTTCGGGCCTTTATACGCCTTTTAGACCCTTTTCCCGCCGCTCTAGCGCACCGGGATCTCCTTTCCCGGCCCGAAAAGATAGAGCACGGCCTCCTTCACGGGGATGCCGGTCACGGTCTCAAGGGCATAACGGTACTCGGCCAGCTGGGGCAGGTATTCCTTTCTCAGCCTCTCGAATTCCGCTTCCTCCGCCCCGGGATCGACGTAATTGCTCTTGTAATCGATGAGCACCCAGCTGCCGTCCTCGATGAAGCAGCAGTCGAGCGTGCCCTGGACGAGCAGCTCGCGGCCCTCGTAAAGGCGCTTCACGGTGAAGGGAGCCTCCTTCATGACCTCGGAGGAGGCCAGCACCCTCTTTCCGATCGGAGAGGAGAAGAAGGCGCTTATACGGCCGGGGTCGACGGACTCATATTCGGCCTGTGTGAGTATGGACGAGGCGACGAGCCTGCGCATGAACTGCCTCACCTCTTCGGGTGAATGACCGTCCTTCCTGAAGGGCAGGTGCTCCATCACGGTATGATAGGCGGTGCCCCTCGCCGCGGCGCCGGGCTTCTTTCCCGGGGCCATGAAGGCGGGAGGCCTGAAGCTTTCGGACAGGTCGGAGAAGACAGGCGCGCCCTCCTCCATCCTGGCCAGCTCCGCCAGCTGCGAGACGCTGAGCTTGCTCATGCCGGTCTTTTCCGCCCGCGGGACCTTGAAATCGAGCCTCTTCTCGATCTCGCCGGGCCCGATGGGAAGGCGGCTCTCGTCGACCGCGAAGCCCTGCTCAAGGCCTTTTCTCAATTCCTCCCTGCCCGCGTCCCGCGCAGCGGCAAGAGCGCTCTGTTCGCTGAAAAAGACGTTCGGGCCGCTGCCGAAGACCGGATAGAGCAGCGAGAGGAAATCCTTCTCGTAGTAGCCGTCGCCGGCGGAGGAAAGGCCGAGCCTTTCCCACTTGTTCCAAAGGTCTCTTCCCGCGGCGCAGAAATACAGCATGTCCTTCGCCCTGGTCGCCGCGACGTACAGCAGCCTGATCCTTTCGGCCCTTTCCTCGCCGCGGTCCTTTTCTTTCAGGAGCCGGTAGATGGAGGGCTTGTTCCTCATGCCCGTCTTCGGGTCCACGAGCACCGCGGCCGCGCCCAAGCCTTTATGAACAGCGAGCTTGGAGGCATTCCTGCCGCCCTTCTCCAAAGGCTCGGTCATGCCGCAGACAAGGACGAAGGGGAACTCCAGCCCCTTGCTCTTGTGTATGCTCATGATCCTCACCGCGTCGGAATCCTCGCTGAAGATCTCGGCCTCGCCCACGCTGACCTTTTCCCTGATGGCGTCGACGCGGGTGATGAAGCCGTAGAGGCCCGAGGCGCTCTCCTCCTCGAAGCTCTGGGCTTTATCGGCCAGGGCCCTGAGATTGGCCTGCCTCTGCAGACCGCCCGGAAGGGCGGAGCAGCAGTCCATGATGCCGCTGGCGCTAAGGAGCTCCCAGACGAAGCTCCCCAAAGGCTCGAAAGCGGCCTTTTTCTTCCAGAGAGCGAGCTTCTCAAGGAAATCTTCGCAGCGCAGCTTAAGAGCCCCGTCGCCGCCCTCGGCCGCGTAGAGCCCCAATGCCGAGCTGAAGGGACGCTTCTTCCTCTTTCCGAGCCCTCTGTCTCTTTCGTTGGAGAATATCCTGATGCGCGCCAGCTCGTCGGCGCTGAAGCCGAAGGCCGGAAAGTGCAGCACGCTGATCAGGGCGACGTCGTTCCTGCTGTTGTCGATGATACGCAGCAGATCCATGAAGATACCGACCTCAAGGGTATCGAAATACCCTTCGGTGCGGGCCAGGTACACCGGTATGCCCGCGGCGGAAAGAGTCTTGTAGAAGACCTCGCCCCTGTTCTTCACGACGGGCAGCAGCAAGGCCATATCGCGGTATCTGAGGGGCCTCTCCCGCTGCTCCCGGCTGTCGAATATGGGCTTTCCGAGCTTCGCCCTTATTATATCGACGGCCTGGAGGGCCTCCAGCTCCACCGCCTTGAGCTCGCGCAGCTCCTCGCCGGCGGCGCCGCGCCCTTCGTCCTCTTCGGCCGGCGCGTCCTCCTTCTTCGCCTGCGCCAGATACAGCCCGGGCTCGTACTGAAGGGGGCCCGTATAGGGCGCGCCCTCGTACAGAGCCGCGTCCTCGTCGTAGAGTATGCCGCAGCTCCCGGGGTTCATGATACGCGAGAAGAGCCTGTTGACCAGCCCTATGACCGCGGCCTTGCTCCTGAAGTTGGCGTTGAGGTCGATGACCCTGCCCTCTCTTTTGCCCGCTTTTATGTCTTTGTACCGCGCGAGGAAGAGCTCGGGCTCTGCCTGCCTGAACTTGTATATGCTTTGCTTGACGTCGCCGACCATGAAGACGCCGTCTTTGGGGGCGACGCGCGAGATGAGGCTCTCCTGCACCATGTTGCTGTCCTGATACTCGTCGATGAAGACGCAGGAGAAGCGCTGCCTGTACTCGGCGCTGACCTGCTCGTTTTTGAGTATCTTAAGGGCCATATGCTCCATGTCCGGGAAATCCATCAGGCCGCGGGAGAGCTTCTTCTGCGAGTATCTCCTCTCGTAATCCTCCGTGAGGCTGCAGAGTATCTTAAGGACAGGGAGCGAAGCCTCCTTCTCCCTTTCCAGAAGCTCCGCGCTGCAGCCGCTGAAGCCCTTCAGAAGGCCGGTAACTTCCTTCGCCGCTTCTCTTAAGGCCGTGACCTCGCTCTTCATGTGCTCCCAGGAGGGCTTTTCGGCTTTGGCGGCCGACATCCTCTCGTAAGAGATATCGGAGAGCCTGCTGAGGATATCCTCAAAGGGAGCGCTGTCCAGCTCATCGAGCAGGGCCCGCAGCTTGCCGGCGTCGGCCCTGTTCTTATCCGCCATGAGGAGAGCGGGCGCGAGCCCGACCCTTTCCGGCCCTTCTGTAAGGGCTGCCGCCGCCTTCTCGAAAAGCGAGGCGGCGAAGCTCAGGGATTTGCGGATCTTCTCTTTTATGATGGCGGCGAGGTCCTCGCTCTCAAGGAGCTTCCCCTCGCATAAGGCCTTCGTCCACTCGGAGGGCTCGGGGAGGCTGCGCAGGAAGGTGTAGAAGTCCTCTATCATCTTCCTTGCCTCATCGTCCCTTCTGGAGGTGGCGTAGCAGTCAAGAAAATATCTCAGCTCGGGATCGCCCGAGGAGAAGCGCTCCTCGAAGAGCTCGTCCATGGCCTCCTGCTTGAAGAGCTCGGCCCTGGCGTCGTCGCAGACCGCCAGATCCGGCTGCACCCCGATGACGTGATAATAGCGCCTTATGACCTCGATGGCGAAGCTGTGGAAGGTGGAGATATTGCAACTGCCCATGATGCTCAGCTGGTGGCGCAGGAAGCGCCTGTCTTCGGGCGCCAGGCCCTCCTGCTGCAGAGCCGCCCTGATCCTGCGGCCTATCTTTTCCTTCATCTCGGCCGCCGCCGCGTTGGTGAAGGTCACGATGAGCATGCGGTCGAGGCTCACGCGGTCGTCAAGTATCAGTCCCATGACCCTCTCGACCAGGACCGAGGTCTTGCCCGAGCCCGCCGCAGCCGAGACCAGCAGGGTCTCTCCCCTGCTGCTTATAGCGTCCGCTTGTCTTTCTGTCCAGGCCATGTCTTTTCCCTCCGTCGGCAGTGTTCTCCTAATTGTTGATTATATCATAATGAGGAGACTTTTTCGCCGCGTATGTGGGGAGAACGCGTCCCAGGCCCGGCAAACATCCCCTCAGGAACGGCCCGTCGCCGCGCGCGGGAAGGATATTCGTCCCCGAGAATAGGTTGACTGTAATTTGTTATCATTAAACCTTTCGTTGATATCAGCCTTTTGCCCGCCCGCCGAAACATGCCGCCGCAAATATTTCGGTCTTTGATCTTCCGTTCAAAATCCCGGCCTCAACGTTCTTTTTCGCTGGCTCTTTTCCGCTTTTATGGTATAATGAATTGTTTTGGAGGTAACACGATGAAAAGACCCGTAATGCTGCTGATCATGGACGGCTACGGACTGGCTCCCGCCGGCCCCGGCAATGCCGTCGAGACAGCGAAGAAACCTAATATAGACAGACTGTGGAGCATGTATCCCCATGCCACCCTCAACGCCAGCGGAGAATACGTCGGCCTGCCCGACGGCCAGATGGGCAACTCCGAGGTCGGCCACACCAATATGGGCGCCGGCCGCATCGTCTGGCAGGAGCTGAGCAAGATCACCAACGCGGTGAAGAACGGCAGCTTCTTCGAGAACGAGGAGCTGAAGGCCGCCATGCTGAGGGCGAAGGAGACCGGAAAGTCCCTGCACCTCATGGGCCTGCTCTCCGACGGAGGAGTGCATTCCCACCTCACCCACATCCTCGCCCTGCTCGACATGGCGAAGAAGCTGGGGCTCGAGAAGGTCTATCTGCACGCCATACTGGACGGAAGAGACGTGCCGCCCCGCTGCGCGGAAAAGTACATCACGGCTGTCGAGGAGCACATGAAGGAGATCGGCTGCGGCAGTATCGCCAGCGTCAGCGGCCGCTACTATTCCATGGACCGCGACAAGCGCTGGGAGAGGCTCGTCCTCGCCTACGACAACTATACCCTCGGCGAGGGAAGAAAGGCCGATTCCGCCCTGGGGCTCCTCGAGCTCGCGAGGCAGAACGACGAGAACGACGAGTTCGTGATCCCCGGCTGCGTCTGGAAGGACGGAAAGCCCGTCGCCCTCATCGGCGACGGCGACAGCATGATCTTCTACAATTTCAGGCCCGACAGGGCGAGAGAGATCACCAGGGCCCTTGTCGATCCCGACTTCGACGGCTTCGAGAGGAAGAAGCTCCCCAAAGACCTCAAATACGTCTGCTTCACCACCTACGACGCGACCATTCCCAACGTCTCCATCGCCTTCAAGCCCCAGAGCCTCGACAATATCCTGGGAGCCTGGGTGAGCGCCGCCGGAAAGACCCAGCTGCGCATCGCCGAGACCGAGAAGTACGCCCACGTGACCTTCTTCTTCAACGCCGGCAGGGAAGAGCCCTACGAGGGCGAGGAGCGCATACTGATCGCCTCTCCCAAGGTGCCGACCTACGATCTGCAGCCCGAGATGAGCGCCTATGAGGTCACCGACAAGGTGATCGAAAAGATCGGGGAAGGAAAGCAGGACATGATCATCATGAACCTGGCCAACTGCGACATGGTCGGGCACACCGGCGTCTTCGAGGCCGCCGTCAAGGCCGTCGAGGCCGTCGACACCTGCGTGGGACGCATATATGACGCCATGATCAAGGCGGGCGGACAGATGCTGATCACTGCCGATCACGGCAACGCCGACCAGATGCTGGACGACAGCGGCGCCGTCATGACCTCGCACTCCTGCAATCCCGTGCCCCTGATCCTGGTGAGCGATAAGCCTTACAAGCTCAGGGACGGAGGAGCGCTCTGCGACCTCGCTCCCAGCCTGCTGCAGCTCATGGGCATGGAAAAGCCCGCCGAGATGACGGGCGAGAGTCTGCTCGTATAGATCTTAAGGGACAGCCGGGACGCGGATCAGGAACGCTTCGCCGCGCTGCGCTCGGCCTGATGCAGGCCGTCGGCCGCGGCGGACATTATGCCTCCCGCGTAGCCGGCCCCTTCACCCGAAGGATAAAGACCTTCTATAACGCTTCCGTCGGACGCCAGGGCCCTGCCCTGCGCGTCCCTTTTTACGCGGAAGGGAGCGGAGCTCCTGGTCTCGGGAGCGGTCATGAGGGCGTCGGGGGAAGCGAAGCCTTTGAGCTTCCTGTCGAGCAGGGGCAGGGCTTCTCTGATCGAATCGCAGACGAAGCCGGGCAGGACCTTTCTGAGATCGGTCCTGACGACTCCGGGTCTGTAGGTGGGGAGCACCGGCTCAAGCCCGCTGAAGCCCGCCTCCGGCCTGCCGGACAGCCCGTCTTCCGCTTTATCATAGCTTGCCAGGAAGTCTCCCACGCTCTCGCAGGGAGCTTTGTAGTCTGAACCGGCCTGCTCGAAGGCCAGGCGCTCGTACCTCTCCTGCAGGGCGATCCCGCTCAGGGGATGCTCAGAGGGGAAATCCTCCGTCCTCACGTCGACCAGCAGGGCCGAATTGGCGTTCTCGCCCCCCCTGCTGCTGTTGCTCATGCCGTTGGTCACGATGCCGCCCTCTTCCGAGGCCGCGGCAATGACGTAGCCGCCGGGACACATGCAGAAGGTGTAGACTCCCCTGCCTTCGGCCGTCCTCACCGCCAGCTTGTAGTCGGCGGGGGGAAGCCCCAGCTCCCCGGCGGGAGCCCCGTACTGCGAGACGTCGATCAGCCTCTGGGGATGCTCGACGCGCACGCCCATGGAGAAGGGCTTCTGCTCCATCATCAGTCCCTGGTCATAGAGGGTCCTGACCGTGTTCCTCGCGCTGTGCCCGAGAGCCAGTATCACGGTGTCGGTCGCGATATATTCGTCCCCGTTCACCCAAAGGCCCGCCACGCGCCCTTCTTTTATGTCGAGCGAGGTCATCTCGCTCTCAAAGCGCGGCTCGCCTCCGAGCGATATTATCTTTTCCCTTATATTAACCACCACGCGGCGCAGGACGTCGGTGCCGATATGGGGCTTGCTCTTGTACATGATATCGGGGCTCGCGCCGGCGTCGACCAGGGTCTTCAGTATGAACTGCTGGGCCCTGTCTTTGGTCCCGGTGGTGAGCTTTCCGTCCGAAAATGTCCCTGCCCCGCCCTCTCCGAACTGCACGTTGGTGAGAGGCGAAAGGCGGCCGCTCGCGAAAAAGCGCTCCGACAAGGCCACGCGTTTTTCCATCGAAGAGCCTCTCTCCAGTATTATGGGACGGGCGCCGTACATAGCGAGGACCAGGCCCGCGAACATGCCGCAGGGACCGAAGCCGCAGACTACGGGCCGCTCCTCAAAGGCCCTTTCCGCCGGTCTGAGTGCATATCCCTCGTCCGAAACGACGCCTGCCTTTACCTTGTTCGCCGAAGCGGCGGCCAGAAGCTCCCCGTCGGAGAGCTCCGATACGAGATCGAGGCTGAAGACCCTGAAGATATCGGGCTTTTCCCTGGCGTCGAGAGATTCCTTCGCGATCCTTACGGCGCTGACCGAGCCTGCCGCCAGGCCCAGGCGCCTTTCGACCCTGGCGATAAGCCTGCTCTCGGGCTGCCCGGCCCTGAGCTTTATCTCGTGCACTCTTACCATTACGCTTTGACCCTCCCCGCCGCGGCGGCGCCGGCCGACCTTCCCGAGGCGAAGGCCCAGGTGAGATTGTAGCCCCCGCAGGGACCGTCTATATCGAGTATCTCTCCGCAGAGGAAGAGCCCCGGGACCTTTTTCGCTTCCAGGGTAAAGGGATCCACCTCTTCGAGGCTCACGCCCCCGGCGGTGACCTGGGCGTCCTTCCAGCCCCTGGCGCCGGTGACGGTGAAAGAGAGCTCCTTGCAGAGGACGGCCAGCTTTTCGATGAGATCTATGCTGAGCTCGCCGCAGACCCGCTCCGAAGAGACGCCGCAGCGGCCGAGTATGTACGTTCCCAGCTTCGAGGGCAGAAGGCCCAGGAAGAGCATGCCGCAGGGCTCCTTTGAGGATCTTACCCTGCGCTCCAGAAGCATCTCCCTCAGCCTCACCTCGCTGTATTCCTCGAGCAGGTCGAGCTCCGCCCGGTAGGAGCAGCCCTCGTATATCCGGTAGAACCTGCTGATATTGAAGGTGCAGATGCCCGAAAGGCCGTCGGCGGTGAACTGTATCTCGCCGCTGTCCTCTCCCGCCACGGTGGAAGCGCCCCCGCCGCAGTCGACGAGGCTGATCCTGCCCGGGGCCCTGACCCCGGCGAGAGCGCTCATGTCTTCTGCGCAGACGAGCTTCGTCAAGGCCGGGAAAGGCTTTACTACCTTAAGACCGAAAGACGACGCGATGCGGTAGCCGTCGCCGGTGCAGCCGTACTGTATGCCGGCCTTGCCCCCGCAGGCCAGGATGAGGGAGGAACTGAGGAGCCTGCGCCCGTCGGCGGACGTCAGCACGAAGCCCTCGTCTGTCTTCACCGCGCTCCTGAGCTCAAAGCCGCAGATCGTCCTCACGCCCAGCCTCGCGGCCTCGCTCACTAAAGCGGTCACGACCGAGGAAGCCTGCCGGCTCCTGGGATAGAGCCTGCCGTCCTCCTCCTCAAAGGGTTCGATGCTCATGCTTTTGAACAGCCTGATGAGGTCCTCCGCCGCGCCTTCGTATATCTGGGCCCTCGCGGCCGCTGAGAGGCTGTCCGGATCCTCGGCGGAATAGTATGACGAGGGAAGGACCGTACGGTTGAGATAGTTGCACCTTCCGTTCCCCGTCGCGTAGAGCTTGAGAGCGGGCTCGCCGCCCTTCTCGAGCGCGACGATCTTCGCCGCGGGATATTCTCTTGCCGCGCAGACCGCGGCCATGAGGCCCGAGGCCCCCGCCCCCGCGACGGCGATATCAAATACCGATGAAAACATCTGCTCCTCCCTGAAAATGCTCGTTACGAGATAAAGATACCACAGCCGGAGCCTTAAATCAAAAAACTGTGAAGAAGAGCGCTTTTATTCCCGGAATATGATATAATACCTTGTCACGGAAGCGGCCGGGATCCGCCCGGCCTTTTCGCCGCCCTACCCATCGCGGCAGATACGAAAGAACGATATATGCGCATACTTACCGTCATCTCAGGCATCATATATGTAGTGACCGGAGCCCTCTGCTTCGTGTTCATCAGCTACAGCTTCGCCAGCCTCGCCTTCCCCGCGGGGCTTCTTCTGGTGCTCGCGGGCCTTTGCACCGCCGGAGCCTTCGTCGCCTCGGGCAAGCGCTACCGTCTGCCCGACACCGTCCTCGTGGAAGGCCTGGTCGATATAATGTTCGGCTTCGCCGTCCTCAACAACCAGGTCAGCGACGCCATGCTCTCCATGTTCTTCGGCAGCTTCACCTGCATCGCCGGAGCGACCCGCCTCACCCAGGCCATAGACGTCAGCAGGTACCGTCCCGCCGACTGGGCCAGGGTGATGCCCCTTTCCATCGTCACCGCCATACTGGGCGTGATCATGATGATGCCCAGGCTCTCGCTGGCCACCCCCACCATGATCATGGTCGGCGCCTCCTTCATCATCAACGGCTTCTCGATGCTGGTCTATTCGATGTACATGGAGAAGAGGACCGCCACTCAAAAGGAAGAGGAGGCCCGGGCCCGCACCATGGCCAAGAAGGCCGATCAGGAGGCGAAGAAGGAGCAGAGAGACAGGCTGCGCAGGCTCTCCAAGTCCGAAAGGGACAAGGCCGTGGCCGAGATCAAGAAAGAGAAGAAGGAAGCCAAGCAGGCGAGAAAGGAAGCCAGGCAGCTCGAGATCGAGCTGGCCAGAGCCTCCAGAAGGACGCAGCCCGACGACACAAAATCCATCACCAAGGACGAGGCCGAGGAGATCAAGCGCATCGCCGACAAGCTGGGCTTTTCGGACGAGAACGTGATACAGGCCGCGGTCGAAAAGAAGCTGCCCGCCAAAGAGGAGGCCGCGAAATGGCCCTCCTGGCAGAAGCCCGTCGATATACCGAGCCTTCGCAGCGCGGTGCTCATAGACGACGATCCCGAAGAAGAGGCAGCCCCCGTGCTGCCCGAGCTCGCCGCCGTCAATCTCGACGAGCTCGAGAAGAGCGAGATAGACGTGGGCTTTGAGAGCCCCAGCTTAAGAGAGGTCGAGCTCGTCTCGGAGAACGCCGGGGCCGTGGACAGGAAGTCCATCATCGAAGACCTCGAAAAGCCTCTCGAAAAGAAGGATGATTTCAGCGACTATGTGCCCCTCAAGCTCGAAGAGCTCATAGGAGAAGAGCTGCCGAAGACCCGCGCGCAGGAGGACGACGAGCGCTTCACCCGCCGCATGTCCTTCACCTGGGGAGCCGAGCCCTACTCGGCGGAGGAGCTCGAAAAGGAAAAGAGCAAAAAAGAAGGAAGCGAAGAATAGATAAAGCGGCGCAGACGAACGTCCCGGACCCTTAAGGATCCGGGACGTTTTTATTCGTTTCGCGCTTTTTCGCGCTGTCTTTTCAGAGCTTAAAGGTATTCCCTGAGGCTCTTCAGGGTCCTGTCCCTGAAGCCGCGGACAGTATCGGCGTGCACGAGGGACGAGAGCAGGGCTTCCTCCATGGCCTCGGTGCCGGCTTCGAAGATCAGGGACATACAGTCTTCGGCCAGCATCTTTATATCCAGCGCCGCGCTCTCCGGCGCGTGAGGTATCCTGTTCGCCGTGGAGAAGGCGACGGCGACGTCGCCGCTGCCGTTGCCCGAATACGAGCCTGTCCTGGCCAGGGCGTGGGCGCTCCTTGAGGCGAGCCTTCTGAGCTGGCGGTCGCTGAGCGGGGCGTCGGTCGCGATCACGATGATGCAGGAGCCCTTGTCCTCCTCCGCCTGCTTCGATATGCGGCGGCCGATCTTATCGCCCGCGACGGTGAGGTCCCTCATGGAACCGTAATTGGTCATGGTGAGAGCCCCGATAGTATAGGTCTCGTCTCCTATGGGGCAGAGCCTGGAGGCCGAGCCTATGCCGCCCTTAAGGCCCATCATCTTCATGCCCGTGCCGCCGCCCACGGCGCCCTCCGCGAAATCCGCGGACGCGTTCCCGATGGCGGCGAAAACGTCCTCCTCGCTCACGTGCAGGCCCCTGATATCGTTGAGGAAACCGTCGTTGCACTCGGTGACCAGGCAGTTGACGGTGCCGGTGGTATCCCCTATCTCCGGGCACTGCGAGAGCATGTATCTCACGGCGCCGGTGAGGACGGTCCCCACCGAGAGCGTGTTGGTCATGAATATGGGGCTCTCGAGCGTCCCCAGCTCCTCGATCTGGACGAGCCCCGCGGTCTTGCCGAAGCCGTTGATCACGGCGGAGCCCGCGAAGAGCTTCTCCCTGAATATATTGCCGGTATGCGGCATGATGACGGTGACGCCGGTGTTCACGCTGCCGTCTGCGCTCTTTTTCGTGCAGTGCCCGACGGTGACGCCCGCGACGTCGCTTATGAGGTCTCTTTTGCCGGGCTCAAAGCGGTGATCCAGCTCGATCCCGCAGCCTTTATACAGTCCCATCCTGTCCTCCCTGCTGTTCTTATCTTTTACGCTCCGTCATCTCTTCATGAGCCAGAGGCCCGCCAGGCAGACCCCCACGCCCGCGATCTTGGTGAGGCTGAGCTCTTCACCGAAGAGGAACTTCCCGATGAAGAGGAGGGCCACGGCGAAGATGGCGCTCTCGAACATGTAGCCGGTGTTGATGTTCCAGCCGGCCCTGTACATGTAGATGCAGCCGACCTCAAGGCCGACTATGGCGACGCCCAGCACGAAGCTGGTCCAGTTCACGCCGGAATACTCCCTTACGAGAGAGGAAGGCCCGGCGCCCCTGTTGAGCGCGAAATACATGATCAGGGCGGTCACGGCGCCGACGGCGTAGGTCACGGTGAGAGACGCCATCGGGTCCAGCGCCTGCGGGACCTGCTTGGAACAGATGTGATAGCATATATTGGACAGCACTATCAGCGCTATCGGCCAGTACATTTCGAACATGAAGACCTCCGGTATCGGTTTGCCTAAAGATTATATATGATAAGGCGGTCCATTTAAAGAAGAACTTTATCAGGCGAAGGGCCGGCGCCGCGCGCGAAAAGATGTCCGGACCCTTTCCGCCGGCGCCGGGATGATGTATAATAGTTAAGTTATATCATTTCTTACAGCTGTCATTCGGAGGCACGCGATGGACCGCAGCGATATCATAATCAAAACAAGCATCAAAGGCATCATAGTGAATGTGGTGCTCTCGGCCTTCAAGGCTGTCGTCGGAGCCGCCGCCGGTTCCATCGCCATCATACTGGACGCGGTCAACAACCTGACCGACGCCCTCTCCTCTGTCATCACCATAGTGGGCACGAAGCTCTCCGGCAGGGCGCCCGACAAGAAGCACCCCCACGGCTACGGCCGCATAGAGTATTTCACCTCCGTCATCATCGCCTCGATAGTGCTGGCCGCCGGCGTCACCGCCGCGAAGGAATCGGTGATGAAGATCATCGATCCGGGCGAGGTCGACTACTCGGTGCTCTCTCTCGTCATCGTCGCGGTCGCCGTGGCGGTCAAGTTCTTCTTCGGAAGATACGTGAAATCAGTCGGGAAGAAAGTGGATTCGGGGAGCCTCATCGCCTCCGGCGAAGACGCCTTCATGGATTCGATACTGTCGCTGGCGACCCTGGCCGCCGCCCTGGCGAACTACATCTGGGGCTTCAAGCTCGAAGGCGTACTGGGCGTGATCATCGCCGGCTTCATCATCAAGGCGGCCATCGGTATGCTCAAAGAGACCGCCGACACCCTGCTGGGCGAGAGAGCCGACGACGAGCTGGTGGCGAAGCTCAAGGAGCATATCGCCTCCTTCGACGAGGTACAGGGCGTGTATGACATGGATCTGCACGATTACGGCCCGGCGAAGACCGTGGGCTCCGTGCACATACAGGTGCGCGACGGCATGACGGCCGAGGAGATACACATCCTCACCCGCCGCATCGAGTACTCCGTCTACGAGCTCTTCCATATCATCATCACCATGGGCATATACGCGGCCAACGACAGCGGCAGCGCGGGCGGGATCAGGAGCTTCCTCGAAGAGCTGGTGAAGAGATACGACAGCATACTCGAGATGCACGGCTTCTACGTGGACGAGAAGACCGCCACCGTCTATTTCGACCTCATCTTCGATTTCGAAGAAAAAGAAAAGTACCGCATCCTGAAGGAGATGACCGCGGCGCTCACGGAGCGCTTCCCTGGCTACGTCTTCAGCCCCATCCTCGATTCCGACATCAGCGGCTAGAGGAAAAGCGTCATGCCGAGGGTCACGGACGACAGCCTCATATACGAGATACTGTCCGCGGTCGGGGAGATCCCGAGGGGCCGGGTCGCCTCCTACGGGCAGATCGCCCGCCTCATCGGCCGGGAGCGCAACGCCCGCCTGGTGGGCAGGGTCCTCTCGATGGCGGAGCTTTACGGCGACTTCCCCTGCCACCGGGTGGTGAAC
>JAEEGL012120193.1_pt1 | contig 16793 bp, 14 predicted proteins | sample 9134231 | NCBI WGS metagenome assembly JAEEGL01 (sample SAMN16246548, study PRJNA631951) | gut metagenome | biome: gut microbiome; feature: rumen; material: fiber-attached | host: Bos | place: Iran: Karaj | collected 2018-10
CGGTCGAAGCGCCTCAAACCCTTTCTCGTCTACAGTTTTTACCCAGCCTGTAACAGCAGCCTTGGTATAGCCTGCGGACGCTCCAACTTGGGATGCGGGAGTGCCAGAAAGAACCATATTGACTGCAAAAACGCGAAACAGGTACTTTGACTCATCTGACGACGTCATTATTGCTTTACCTTGTTCCAAAAGGATTGCTGGATCGGTGTTATACTTCCTTAGATTCATGTTTTCGCCTCCCTCAGGAGAAAGTATAACACATGCTTCTAGTCAATGTAAAGTAAAATTAATTATGTCGTTTACTATAATTGTACAGCTTAGGCAATGAGATGTCCCTCGCCTGTGGCTGGCTGCCACGAACATGGGGCAAATATATAGTAACAGGTGAAAGCGAATGGAAGAGCGCATGTGCGGCGGGACCTTTTTTACCCTGCTGGCGGCTGTTAAAAGACCTAATTCACGCAGACCGCTTTCCTTTATGGGCATGAAGGGGACTGTCAGCGAACCAGGGATGCTCAAAGCGCTGGTTATGATTCTGAACCCGGAATACCAGCAGCTTGATCCGCCGCGAGCCATTGTCTCGAAATACAAGAACTGCGAATACAGCGCCAGCATCTATCTTCCTTTTGACGACAGCGCATATACGGTCGCATTCCACGACAAGGTGGTCGGACAGTATCATGCAGTACTGAACGATGTCAGCGCTTTCTGCAAAGCGTTTCTTCAAACAGAGAATCCTGATAAAGTCACATGGCTCGGCAGCGCTTTACTGGAGCTTCTTCTGTCTGACTCCGCAATTTCGCCTGACGAGGAACTCTTTATCTCGCAGGATGGCCACCCGGTGCGGCGTCAGGAGCTAACGGGAATGGAGTCGTTCTCCCTTCCTGCCCTCATTCTGGGCTGCTGGGATTATATTATCATGCGTGCAGCGGATAATACCGTAGGCAAAGCTACAATCGCAGGGTGGCTGAAGGAAAAAGAGTACGCAAACAGCCTCGGAAGGCTGAAAGAAAGCGTGGGCTCCCGCCTGTGCAGGAAAATAACCGTCACCATGCCGGAAACTGATATAACGGCTTCGATTTGTAAAGAGGCTGAACCCGCAGGAGAACAGTCGGTCATGCAGTCTTCTCCGCAGATTCCGCAAGTGGGGAATTCTGAAGGTGTATTATCTCCTTCGCAGGTTTTCCCTTCATGTCCGCCCGCGCAGCAGTTTTTTTCAGGGATCAACGTCATCGCTTCTCCAGGCGGGCAGGTTGGACAGGTCAGCGTGTACCAGATTGCCAGAGATGAAGGGACTTCTGTATGTGAAATGATGGGGCTTGATCCCACGTTTTACAATCTGTTCGTGATAGACGGGGACGCACTGACCAGCCGCAGCTTTACGATTCCGAAAGAATACGCCTTGAGCGGTTTTGTCCGGCCGGAAATCAGGAAACGGTTTTTGCCGCTTTCCCCGGAGGAGCAGATTGTGCTGACAAACATGCCCGCCATATTTGCCACGGGGAATCAAAAGGGGAGGCAAACCGAACCGGATCATCAGGCGCTGGTTGGCCGGTTGACAGGCATCCGCCTGCAGAATCATGACGTACGTTTCCAATGGAAGCCATACTGCGTGTTTCCCCAGCAAATCCTCAATCAAAATGAACCACTGTTTGATATATGGACAGGCCCGGCGGTAAATGAACTGTCAGAAGAACACTGGACGATCAAACAGATTCCGCTTTTTAAGCGGTTGCGGGAAGCAGGGATTGATCCATTCCGGCTGTCCAGATAGCATCAGCCGTCCATGAAGCTCAGTTCCAATTTGGAGAAGGGAGAGCCTATGAAACAAGCGGAATCAGGCATTGTTGAGATTACAATGCATACCCCGACGATTCACGGAGCGGTACTGCGCCCGCGGCCGGTCAATTTTTTCTTTGGTAAGAACGGAACGGGCAAAACCTCCATTGGACGGGCTATAGCTGATCCGGTAAGCGAAACCGTCTGGGCGGAGGAATCGCAAAAGGGAGCAAAAATCTATGTCTATAATGAACAGTTTATTGAAAACAATGTCCACTGCTACGACTCCCTTCCGGCAATTTACGCTTTCTCTGAAGAAAATGTCGGCATCCGCCGCCAGATTGATGAAAAAATGGAAGAAATGGCGGCATCTGAAAAGCATATTCAGGAAATGCGCGTTTCTCTGGAACAAATGAAGACGGAAGCTGGGCAAACAGAGAACGGGTATATCAAATCTATATGGCGCGGAGCAGCAGGCTATCGCAAGCGCTATGAAAAAGCGGTACAGCCCCATAATGAAAACATCGAAGATTTTGCCAGCTATCTGGCGGGTTTTCGGCGTGTTAAGGACACAAAAGAAAACCTGGACGCTTCTTACGAAATTGCTTTCGGACAGGAGCCTGTTCATTATACGACCTATGTTCTGCTTCCACCGGATTCATTTCCAGCGGATGACCTGCTGGACATCCCCATTGTCAGCCGTGGAGATTCGATTTTATCCGTATTTTATCAAACCCTGGGGAGCCTGGACTGGGCAAGGGTTGGGCATGACGCATATCAGCATAGTGCTGGCTGCCGCTGTCCCTATTGCGGCCAGAATCTGCCGAATGATTTTGAAGAAAAGTTTTCCGCCTGCCTGGACACTCAGTACCGGCAGAAGATGGAGGAATTGAAATCCTTCTTGTCCGCCTATCAGGAGGCGGCGGACAAAATCACAGAGATTCTTGAAACGAATCTGCGGGAAGTGTACCAGGACGAGCCTCAATACCGCGTGCTGGCGGAACTGCTTGCTGAAAAAATAAATGGAAACATTCAGACGATTCAGCAGAAGATCAATAGCCCTGGCATGGAACTATCTCTTTCTGATATGGACGGGCTCGTGGAAAAGATTAACGCGGCGGCTAACGAAGCCAATCAAAAGCGCATACGGTATATCGAAGCCGGCGAAAACATCTCCCGCGCAAGGGAAAGGTGCGTTACCCAGGTCTGGCAGACAATGGCGGCAAAAAACGGAGAGCTGTTGGATCAATGGGAGACAGTGAAAAAAGAAAGAGCGAAGAAGATACGGAGCCTGGAATTACAAATCCAGACAGCAGAAGGAAAACTGCAGCGGCTGAACCAGGAAATCGAAGCACTGAACCGCGGTATGGCTGATATTTCCAGGGCAATGGCGGAAATCAACGCTACGCTGAAAACCAGCGGGTTTGTCGGTTTTCATTTTCAGGAAAAGAATCACCAGGCGTATGAACTTGTTCGGGAAGGACAGCCGGAAAAAGGCGCGGCCATTGGCTTAAGCGAGGGAGAACGCAGGTTTGTCGCTTTCCTTTACTTTTTCCATATGGTCATGGGAACATTTGCCGCGGACGGCCAGGGGGAGAATAAAGTCATCGTGATAGACGATCCTGTCTGTTCGCTTGACAGCGAGGTGCTGGCTTTTGTTGCGGCACTGGTTCGCTCCATCATCCAGCGCTGCCTGGACAGGTTCAGGTGCGGGACGCAGGAATCCCACATCCTACAGGTCTTTTGCCTGACGCATAACCCGGTTTTTTTCAGGCTGGTTTCCGATAGCTTCATCCCGGATCATGTTCACTGTGCTTATTATGAAGTGCGGAAAAGCAACCAGAATGTTACCGATATCATGCCCTGCGTGGCAAAGGCAGACATGATTGGAACCGAACTGATCAACAGAAGCCCGGTCAGCGACGAATACCAGGGGTTATGGAGGCAGTACGCTCTTACGGAAGACCCGCAGGCACTGATGAACGTGAGCAGGCAGATTCTCTGCCATTATTTCCTGCTGACCTGCCATCATGACAGCCGGGAACTCCAGCGGATTCTGCTGGATGAGCATAAAGACGCTTTCACTCCGCCCGGTTCTAACGATTGGCAGACCAGTTTCAATATTGTCTCGGCTATGCTTTCCCTTATGAACCTGAACTGTTCCGGGACGCTGGACAGCTTATATTTTGACATGAGCGCCGTTGATCCCGATCAGATCAGATTTGTTTTTAAGAAAATCTTTGAAGTCATGCGCCAGGAACAGCATTATAAACACATGATTGGCACGGTTGAAAAGTAAACGACTTCAACTGGACGGGGACGCTGCGGGCGTCCCTTTTTTATTTTGGCGCACGAAGAAGGGGCTGGAGCAGTGTCTTATGCTCTCTCCGATCAGCAAAGTAGCGTAAAACTGTATCCCCAAAAATAAAAAAACAGAAATCAACATCATAATATCTACGATGCAGGCAAAATCATCTGTCGTTGCCTGTATGTGATCCTGTATGGCCAAATCTTCAAGAATCATATCGTCAAGCATATAAAAACCGCCGCACAAAATGTACGGCGGCACTGTACCAATATTGCGTACTATTGTTTATCTGGGTTCCCAGGCAGTCTGATCGCACAAACCCCAAATGATATTATGGGCGTTGTATTTGGCGGCATAACCGCCTGAAAGGTCGAATTCGGGTTCCACGGGATGGTTGCCAATGATCACGCCATAGATGATTTGCAGGTTGCCGCGGGTGACGTAGGTGGCATAGTAGCGGCCATGGTCGGCAGTGGTGTAAACAGTCACGACCATATCCATGTTCTGGGTGGAAGCATCGTTCTGTACGACCACCTGCTTGAGAACGAATTCTTCCGGCGGATCGCCCGTTACAACGATTTCGTTCTTGCCCATGACCTTGCCGATGTACAGGTCGGCAGATTCAAGCCACAGTTCGGAACTGGTGCCCTTGATGCCCGCGCCAAAGCCATGGCCGTTCTGACCATAGATATGCAGTTCAGGATTGACCTTGGCAAACTTCGGATCTTTGCCCTTGAGCTGCTGGAACAGCTTGATGCTTCCTTCGTAGCTGTCATCTTCGCCCACGCCAATGAAAATGTGAGGGATGTTGGGGTTGTCGGTCTTGATGGTGTTGCCGCTGTAGATGAACACAGCCACGTCGAAATCCGCGTTCACCTTGTCGATCTCGTCGCACACATAATCGGCGTCAAACTGATCGGGGGTAATATCGCCATAGAATTTTTCAATCATGACGCGCAGGTTGCCGCCGCTGCCGGAGTAGCCAGAGTTGACGATCACATCCATGCCGCCCAGGCCCCAGGCTTCGCCGTTAGCCTTAATGACACGGATGGCGCGCTGCATATCCATCACGATATCATCGCTGTTATAGGGAGCTACACGGCGCTGGAGCAGGAAAGCGTTGTAGCCCAATTCATTCAACTTTGGGCAGATGTTGTAAGCTTCGGCAGGATTGCTGCGGAAGTTGTTGCCGCCGCCGGAGGTGACCAGCCAAATGCCCTTGGCCTGGCTTTGGTCTTCCACCAGATAGGGAATGATGAAGGGCTTGTAATCTTGATTGTCATGATCCGAACGCTTCATGACCAAGTCGGCTTCTGGGGTGGTGACCGGCATATCCTCGCCCCAGATGTAAATCACTTCACCGTCCAAGCCCTCAAAGGGCTTGATCTGCACCAGGGCTTCCCGGGCGACCTTGATCTTGTCAAGCTCCACCTTGTTGGTGTCGCTCAGATTGTCATGATCGAAATTCTGGATGTTGGCGCAGGCGGACAGGTAGGCCTGCCAGCTGTCCTTGGTGTAGAGGGTAGGATAATTGCGAATCTGCTTCCAGTTCCAGAGCTCGGCCAGGTCCAGTTCGCTATAGTAGTTTTCATCGGTTTCGGCCAGAGCTGTTGTGTGGTAGGGAATGTCGTTAAACTGTGGGGCTTCCTCCGCCAGAGCGACCAGAGGCAGCACCAGCGCGGCCAGCAGCAAGAACGCCAGAACGATCTTTTTCATTGTTCGGTCCTCCATTCTTGATTTGCCTGATTCATGGAGCAAATAATGAAATGCGGGGATAGAATCTGTTCTCGAATTCTATTCCCAAACCGATTTTGACAATCAGCCTTCGGTGATGCCGAAGTTCGCGCCTTCGGGCAGGGCTACGATCTTGTTTTCCAGGGTCACGTCGTCCAGGTCTTCGCGGAGGTCTTCCACGGTGATCACGATGCCGGCGATGTTGTGGTTGTTGATGAAGTCGGCAGCGCCGTCGTCAGAACCGTCGGGATAGGCGATGTCGGTCATTTCGTCGGTCCAGTTGTCGGTGTCCAGCACCATGGCATAGCCCAGGGGGTTGCGGCCGAAGCCCTTGCCGTGCTGCTCAAAGTAGATGCCATCCAGGGTTTCCAGGGTGATGTCAAAGTGGCAGGCTTCGTCGTCAGCGGATTCGGTGATGGAATAGGTGCCGCGGTACACGACCAGCTGATTGGCTTTCAGGCCGGGGTCGGTGGTGCCGAAAGCGTATTCGCGGTGGAACAGTTCATAATGGGTGTCGTCGCGCAGAACCAGGGAATCGTCGCTGGTCCAGTACCAGCCAACGGCTTCGATGAAATAGTTGCCGCTCAGGTTGTAAGTACTTTTGATTTCGGCGGAAGCAACGGAGAACAGGCTCAGGGTCAGCAACAGGGCAGCCAGCAGGGCAACGATCTTTTTCATGGGGAATCCTCCTTCATATCTCAACCTGCCTTGGCAGGTCGTCTTTGTGGCTTTACTATATCAAACGGCGGAATATAGCACAATATGAACATCGTAATTGTGCCTTATCACATCGTAACTGGAAAACGGTTACTGAAACAGCACGTCACGGAAGGCATTAAACAGGTAGTACCGGGAGCAAAGATCCTGATGCACATTGTCGGATAAACAGAAATAGAAATTATTCTTTTCCCTGTCCGTGCCGTAGCTGAAATAGTCCGTATCTGCGGCGATGGTGTTTGCCACCTTCACGCAGCCTTCAAACGCGCCGTCTTCCGGGCCGCCGCAGGCCAGATACAGAAAGAAGGGAATCTTGGAATTGTCAATGGCGGCATGGATGGCATCCAGGTCTGCGCTTGCTCCACTGAACGGCATGAAGTAATAACTCACATCCAGCATATCGTCAAACAGGTTCCAGGTGACGCCGCTGCCCATGGAGAACCCGCAGATCGCACGGTAATCACGGGATGCCCGGAATCCTGCCTCATCGGGAGTTTCCGCGTAAGTACGGTATGTTCCCTCAACCAGTGGCATAATCTGTTCCCGCATTTCCCGCGGAAAGATTTCCATGTCGGAAAGCAGATGACGGGCATCGTAATATACCGTAGGCGCAACGAGGATAAAGGGCGGCACGACGCCGGTAGAAATCATGTGATCGAATGCGTTCTTTGTGTATTCATTCCCGATGAGCGTGGTGGGATCGCATCCGCGCCCATGGAAGAAATAGATCACCGGGTACCGCTCCGTTCCGTTCTCGTCGTAGCCATAAGGCAGATAGACGTTCATATACTTTTTGTAGGTCTTTTCGCCATACAGGTCGGTATTGTATTTGATCTTCACAACTGTGCCGGGGTGATCCGTGTCCGGGGCCTCGTAGAATTCACGGTCGTACAGATAGTAATGGGTATCCAGGCCCGCCAGGACAGACTGGTCGAGCAGAGTGGGTTCGTTGTATGCGTTCCCTTCCGCAAAGGATGTGCATGTGAGACATAGCAGCATGAGTACCAGCAGCACAGTAATTTTTTTCATGTTATTCTCTCCTTTATCAGATCGTTTTACTGAAACAGGCCGTCCTGGAAAATGTTGTACAGGTTGAAGCGCGCTTTCATGGTCTGGTGGATTTCCTTGGAGATGCAAGCGCAGTAGTTTTTCACCGCCGGATCGGTTCCGTAAGAGAATGTGCCGTCTTTGATCATGGCATTGACGAAGCTTACCACCCCGTCATAAGCCACGTCGCGTTTTCCACCGGAGCAGAAATAGAAGAACATATCGCTGCCGTAGGGGCTTTTTGTCACGGCATCCTTGAAAGACTTGAACTGGTCAGGCTTGACGCCGGACATAGGCGCGAACCATTTGGCGTAGTCCATGCAGCGCCAGAGAACAGCCAGGCATACGGAGCAGCCCTGGCTGTACCCGGAGAAAGCCCGGTGCGCTCGGGAAGCGATGAAGCCATCCTCATCAGCGGTGGGAGCGAAAGAGCTGTATTTGCTCTCCACAGCAGGCATCAGGTCATCCCGCAGCTCATCTACAAACTTATTGGGATTGAGCGTTCGGGCATCATTTTTATCGAAATAGTAAGTGGGGCATACCATGATGAAGGGTTTGCAAATGCCATGCTCAATCATGTTGTCCACCGCGTTTTTCACGCGCTCATCGCAGATGAAGCTTTCCTGGTTTTCGTCGCTGCCATGGAAGAAGTAGAAGATGTTGTACTGCTTCTCAGCATCGTAGCCATAGGGCAGATACACGTTGGTCCACCGGTCCATCTTCTCCCCATAGACGCTGGTGGTGTAATCCACGCGCTCGATGGTGCCTGGCTGGCCGGAAGGCGCCTCCCAGAACTTGGAGGAATAATTCCTGAAGTGACATGCGTAACCGTCCCTGAATTCCGTAACGGTTTCCGCCTTGTCCTCAGGAATGATCTTCTCCTCCGCCAGCGCGGGCATGGAGCCCAATGCCATCAGCAGAGCCATAAGCAAACATACTGCCCTTTTCATTTTCTGTTCCTCCGCTTCTTTATCAGTAGAAAAACGCAGGAAGAGCGTATCCCCCTGCGAGTTTTGATATTTACTTGAACAGTCCGTCCAGGAAAGCGTTATAGAGGTTGAAACGTCCTTTCAGGGTCTGGTGGATTTCCTTAGAAATCGCCGCGTAGAAATTGTTTTCCGCGGGATTGGTCCCGTAGCTGAACGCTTCGTCAGCGATCATGGCGTTGGCCAGCGCCACGGTTCCCTCGTAAGCCAGGTCGCGTTTACCGCCGGTGCAGATGTAGAAGAAAACGTCTTTGCCGTTTTCACCCGCCGCTTCCATGGCCTTTTTCATGGGCTCCAGATTGTTCACAGAGCTGAGGGACATGGGAACGAACCATTTGGCATAATCCATGCAGCGATAGGTCACCTGCCAGCATACCATGCTGCCCTGGCTGTAGCCGGAAAAAGCTCGGTGATCGCGGGAAGCGGCGAAACCAGCGTCGTCAGCGGTTTCGGCATAGGTGCTGTATTTGGTTTCGGCCGCGGGCATCAGGTCATTGCGCACCTCGTCCACGAACACGGCGTGGTTGGTAGCGCGTTCTTCATAGTTGTAATAATATGTGGGACACACCATGATGAAGGGCTCGCAGATGCCCATGTCGATCATGTTGTCAATGGCATTCTTCACAGTCTCGTCGCCGATGAAGCTGTCCTGGGTTTCGTTGGTGCCGTGAAAGAAGTACAGGATGTTGTACTGCTTGGAGGCGTCATAGCCGTAGGGAACATATACGTTGGCCCACTGGTTCAGGGTATCGCCGTACACGGAAGTGGTGTATTCCAGCTTTTCAATGGTGCCGGGCTTGTCGCAGGGCGCTTCCCAAAACTTGGGGGCATAGTTGCGGAAATGGGATTCCTTGCCGCCGTCCAGCTCGGTGACGGTTTCCTTCCGGTCTTCGGGCGCGACACGGCTTTCAGCCAGGGCGGGGATCACGGCGCACAGGGCCAGCATCAGGGTCAGTGCCAAGCAAACGATCTTTTTCATGATGGGTTCCTCCTTTTTTAAGAATATCTTGTGCCATGATTGTACAAAACGCTCCGTCCGCATTCAAGGCGAACCGCGCAACTATGCTGTTTTACATCGTAATTGGACAAAAGGTACTTTCGCTGCTATCCAATGAATAGGTAATTCATTGAGCGTTTTCAGGAAAAAACGAATAGATGATAGGTCTGGCAATGAAGCAGTCTGTTTCCGTTCAGATCCCTTGCTCCGTCAAGAAACGGAAGACATTTGTTTCAAAGGCTTCCCGCATCGCTAGGGAAGAACCGTGGTTTGCGCCGGGAACCACTACCAGCTCCGCATTGGCAAAGCGCGGCAGGGCTTCTTCGGATACGGAAACAGGCACGGTAGTATCAGCGTCGCCGTGCAGGATCAGAATCGGGCCGGTGTAGGATACAGCGCTGTCCAGTATGTTCACATCCCAAAGCTCTGCGTAAAGCTGACTGTTGACGTCGATCCCTCCGAAAGTGATTTTTTCCGGAAGATCGTCTTTGGAGGCATACTGAGCTTGAAGATCACTGCCAAAGGTCAGCGCGGGATAGATGAACACAACTGCGGAAACCTGTTCCTGCAGCTCTTCGATGGCCAGGCTTGTAACAGCGCCGCCCATACTGGCACCGCACAGCACCACACGGGCGCTATCCACAAAAGGCAAGGCACGGATATCAGCCGTAATATCCAGCAGATTCTGCTTCTGGGTCAGCACACTCAGATTCCTGATGTTGCCCTTGGTGCGACGCTGCACGGCGGAACCGCCTACAAAATCGAAGGAATAACCAATCCAACCATTCTGAATTACAGTGGCGGCGTAAGCGTCAAAGCCCTCGGCGCTGTTGTTGAAGCCATGGCTGAAAATCAGTACAGGATAGGTTTTACTTTCGTCGAAGTCAAGCGGCAGATACAGTCTGCCATAGATGCTGACGCCGTTGCTGTCCACACGGTGGACAACCATGTTGTAGTCCTCACCGGGCGTGATATACCCCTCATCGGTCTTTCTGCCCGCTGCCAGTGAATCAACCGCTGCGCACAGGCAAAGGCACAGCACAAGGATAAAAGTTATCTTTTTCATAATCCACATTCTCCTTTTCGCCTGATGGCGTATTTTCATTATGTGTATCGTACAAAAATACGCGGTTCTGCGCAAGGCGAACCGCGTAAATAGACTTTTCTACATCGTAATCAGGAAAAGTATGCCATTTTAAAAAGAAGAGGTATTACCGGAACAGGCCGTCTTTGAACGCGTTGTACAGGAAGAACCTTGCCGTCAGGGTCTGGTGCAGGCCGGTGGATTTATAGAGATACAGGTTATTGCCCGCTTCCCTGTCCAGACCATAGGAGAAGCAGTCCGGCCGCTTGATCAGTTCGTTCACCAGATTGGTGGTGGCAGTGGAAAGATCGTCCCGTGGCCCGCCGCAGCAGGGAAATACGAAATATTGTCCTCTGTAATCGCTTTGTGCCTCAATGCCATTGAAGATCGTGGGAACACCAATGCTGTTGCTCATGGGCAGGAACCAGCGTCCGGTATCCAGCAGATAACAAAAGGAATACCAACACATGCGGCAGCCGTTGGAGTATCCGGCGAATCCGCGATGATCCCGGCTGTCGGCAAAGCCCGCGTCATCCGCAGTTTCCGCATAAGTGCGGTACGCGCTTTCAACGGCAGGCATGATGTCATGCCGCATTTCCTGCTGGAACAATTCAAGATCGAAGGCGCGGTTTGCGTAATCGTAATAGTAGGTGGGAAGCACCATGATAAAGGGCCGGGCTACGCCGGTTTCAATCATGTTGTCCAGCGCGTTTTTTGCCCGTTCGTCCCCGATAAAGCTGTCCTGGGTTTCGTTGGTGCCATGGTAGAAATACAGAATATCATAACGCTCCGTTTTGTTTTCTCCATATCCAAAGGGCAGATAGACCTTCACCGTGTTTTCGATGGGCTCGCCGTAAATCCCGGTGGTATAGGTCAGTTCCGTCACCGTGCCGGGTTCCTGGGAAGGCGCGTCGTAGAACTTGCTGTCGTACTGCCGGAAGCTGGTTTCATAACTATTCACATCCTGGGTGGTAATGACCTTCTTATCCGCTGGGGCTTCGCGCTTTTCAGCACAGGCTGCGCTTGCCGATGCGATCAGCAGGAAAACGAGAAACAAAGAAACGATTTTCCGCATCTTATTCCCTCCACAGCACGTCGCAAAAAGCGTTATATAGATAGAATCGGCTGATGAGCGTTTGATGAATCTCCTGGGAAAGACAGTAATACAGGTTGTTTTCATCGGGATTCAGGCCATAGGAAAAGTGTTCGGTATCAGCCAGCGCGCCGTTCACCAGATCGTTGATCATGAGCATGGCATTGTCCCGCTTGCCGCCGCAGGACATATACAGGAAATAGTCCCAGCCCGGCTGCGCGGCCAGCGCCTGGGCCAGCCGTTCCATCTGATGGTCGGGATCGGGGTTCTCTTCCGGGTTGCTGAATCCGCCGCTCATAGGCAGATACCAGTATGCGTAATCCAGCATAGCGCCAAACATTTCCCAGGTCATGCGGCCGCCTCGGGAATAGCCACCGAACGCCCTCTGCATCCTAGACGCGGTAAACTCGGCGGCATCCGCGGTTTCGGCATAGGTGCGGTACGTGCTCTCCACCGCGGGCATCAGTTCCTGCCGCACTTCCCGAACAAAGGATTCCACGCTGAGGGCGCGGTTTTCATAATCGTAATAGTAAGTAGGCGTCACCAGAATGAAGGGCCGGGCAATGCCTACTTCGATCATATTGTCCACGGCGTTCTTCACCTTTTCGTCGCCGATGAAGCTGTCGGGTGTTTCGTTGGTGCCATGGAAAAAATACAGAACGGGATAGCGTTCTGTTCCGTTCTCGTCATAGCCATAGGGCAGGTATACATTTGCCCGATGAACTGCCTTCCCGCCATACTGTCCGGATTCGTATTCCAGGCTTACCACGGTTCCGGGCCGGGTAGAGGGCGCATCGTAGAATTTTTTATCGTAGGTTCTGTAGGTGGTTTCCCGCCCAATCTGGTCGGTGGTGGTGTACAGCTTTTTATCCTCCGGAGCGGTGCGTCCTTCCGCCAAAGCGGAAACGGCACAGCACAGCAGCACCAGCGCGATGAGCATAGCGATGATTCGTTTCATGATCTCAACCTTCCTTTATTTCTCTCTTATTTGAAGAGTACATCCAGAAATGCGTTGTACAAATAATATCGGGTACAATTATCCAAATGAGGATTGTCTGAAAGGGAAAAGAAGAAATTGTTCTGTTCCGGATCGGTTCCATAGCTGAAAGTATCGATCATATCCCGCAGACGCTTGGAAGCATCGATACAATGGGCGTAGGCTACGTCTTCTCTGCCGCCGCAGGAAAGGTAAAGAAAAAACTCACCCTGATGCTCCTTTGCGGTCCGAAACACAGCGTCAAACTCCTGTTCGCTGATCCCTGCACCGCTGCATGGCAGATAGTAGCGGCAAACGTCCATCATCCGGCTAAACAGGCCCCAGGCGTAAAATGTGCCGGAAGAGAATCCGCAAACTGCCCTTTTATCCCGTGATGCCGCAAACCCCGTTTCGTCGGCCGTTTCCGCATACGTGCGATAGGTTCCCTCCACCGCAGGCATCAGATCTTTCCGCATTTCTTCCGTGAACAAATCCACGTCGTGACGCTTGGCTCGCTGGTCGTAATAATATGTTGGAGCTACGAGAATAAACGCAGGAGCCACGCCTGTTTCGATCATGTTGTCAAAAGCGTTCTTGGTCATGGGGTTTTCCAGCAACGTCTTCTGATCACAGCCGCCGCCATGGAAGAAATAGATGATGGGATAGCGTTCCTCTCCTTGCTCATCATACCCATAAGGAAGATAGACGTTTGCCCATCGCTTCATTGTCTTCCCGTAAACATCGGTAGTATATTTCACCCTCACCACCCGGCCAGGCTGTCGTGATTCTGTTTCATAGAAGGTGGTGTCGTATAAAAGATAATGTGTCTCATAGCCGATGGAATCCGAGAAATCCAGCAATTCAGGCTGCCGGTATGGTTCTGCCTCCGCATAGGATACAAGTGGAAATACAACGAACAGCAGGGAAACCATCAAAGACAGAATTTTCCGCATGATTCAATGACCTCCATACTTTTCGGATGGTAAATAATAGAACAGAAACGGATGATTTGATGCGGAATCAGCAACTATTCACATAGGATTTGTCTCACCGCATCCAGTTCTTCCGCCGTCACGCCAATATCCAACAAGCAATTGTAGATCTTTTCACTGAGCGTATCGCCAGTGCATTTATTGATGTGCGTAACATATACTGCTCGGGAAAGAGAGGACGCCTGCCTTGCCCAGCCGATATTTCCGAAATTGGAGAACAGATAATCATAGAACAGGTTATCCTTTTCAACCCCGCACAATCCATTGAGCAGGTAAGCGACCATGCCGGTCCGATCCGTTCCGATGCTGCAATGAAAGAAAAGAGGATAATTGCTTTCGTTCGCGAGGATGGAAAATAGTGCACGTATCGATTCAGCGTTGCTGTTAATCGGATCGAATTTATTATCAGCTGTCGAATAAGTCATTGGGATGTTGAAGTATCGCACGCTGCTTCCCAGAACACTTTCCGTCAAGCCGCCGTTCTCTCCGTCCTCTGGTCTTCTCAGGTCGATTTCAGATAGAATGCCCAATTCTTCCGTCATCGTGCGAATACCCTTTTCGGTGATTTCCGGCGTAACCGTTGCAGTATCATCCTGGTTCAGCCTCGCAGAGCGGTAAATCATCCCCTGGCGCACTTCACGGCCATCTGTCGTGGGATAACCGCCCAGATCACGGACGTTCGTCACACCATCCACATAAATGTTGCGAACAATGCCGGAAGCGGTATGAAACTGGGAGGTTTCGCTTTCTCCAACTGCGTTCACAATTTTCCAGTAATAGGTCGTTCCGAGCCTCAGATTTCCAACCGCCGCGCTTGTGCCCTCTGCCGGGATTAGAATAGCATCCGAGAAATCCTCTTGTGTGCCGAGCATCAGTATATCGGTATTTCCTGCGTTTTCCCAACCGCTCCAGTCTATCGTGATTTCCTGCGGACGGCTGAATTCCTGTGTGCCATCCGCAAACTTTCCGATGGCGGAGTACTTGCCTTGCAAATATTGATCCTGTGATTCCGTATGGATATTGACTGTGCTTTCTATTCCGTACTGGATATCTGCCAGCGACGCGGCTGGAATTGCCAGAAGCAAAACCACCATGATGGTCCAAATACGCCGAAACATTTTTCTCACCTCCAAGCCGATAAAGGAGTCATTTCAGATACTGATCCATATAGTCAAAGTACAGTTTCCAATCTTCCGGGGTGATTCCATGATTCCCGGCGCGCATATGGTAACCCATGCTTTCCGTAAATACATGTTCGCCTGCCTGGGGCTGTTCTGTGGACACGTCCTCAATCACTTCAAGGCCGTACAGGCGGAAGGCGTCCCGGCTCAGGAGCAGGGCGTTCCATGTGCCCTGGGAATCGTTGGAAGTGTCCGTTTCCGCGCTGCTGATATAGACTTTCCGGGGCGCTACGCAGGCAATCAGTTCGTGTTGATCCACGGGCAGTTCATCCACGCGGTCGTTAAAGGATTTGAAAGTATCGTTCATCCACCAGCGGAAATTGGCGTTCAGATCAGCCACCTGTTCTTTGGTGTTGCTTCGGCTCATGGCCGCGCCGCAGGTGCCGCTGACGTTGGGGATGACCAGCGCGATCCGTTCGTCGTTGGCTCCGGCCCACAGTGCGGCTTTGCCCAGACGTGAGGTGCCCACTACCGCCAGACGGGCAAAATCCACCCGATCGTCCGTAACCAGGTAGTCCGCCATCCGCTCCAATCCGAAAGCCCATGCGCTCAGGCCGCTCAAAGTTCCTTTATCAAACAGGGAAATGACGCGTTTCCCATACTGCCGCAGATTATCCTGCATGAAATCCTCGCAGGAAGCCAGCGCGATTCCATAGCCGCGCTGAACCGCTTCGGCAATGCACCAGGCCGCTTCCTGGGAGCCGCGTTCTTCATCTTTTACCGTTGGGTATTTCTTGTTGGTGTAGGACGCCAGCACATTCGGGTCACTGAACGCATTGTGAACCGGGGAGAAACTCAGCCCAAACACCACCGGCACCGGCTTTTCGGACTTTGGCAAAACCAGTAGCATGAGCGCGTCGCAGGAACCCTTCTCTGTTGTTACCGTCATTCTGATTTGCTTACGGATAGCCGTGCCGTCCAGGGTATCGCCTTCTTCCAGCACTTCAAAGGCAGTTTCAAAATCTTCTGTGGGAATAGGGCCATACATGGTTTCAGCAAACAGATTCAGCAATTCTTTACGCCGGCTGGGGAATTCTTCCGCTGTAGCGACGGATGTTCCGTCATTCATTTTCATCAATTCCGGCAGATTGACGTATTCCCGTTCAGGCGTTGATTCTGCGTTTGTCAGGACGGGGAGAGCAGCCATGACCAAAACAAATAAAATGATGAAAGTTTTTTGCATCAATGATTCCTCCCGTTCAAATGATAGAATTTGGAAAGATATACTTTCCTTTAGTATTATCATATCATGAATGACCGGGTCATATAAGAGGAACATCGTAAATGGGATGGTTTTCATCGTAAATAGAGGATATGCCGCACAAATATAATGGGCTTTCACTCCGCCCGGTTCCAACGACTGGCAGAGCAGTTTCAATATTGTCTCGGCTATGCTTTCCCTTATGAACTTGAACTGTTCCGGGCGCTGGACAGCTTATATTTTGACATGAGCGCCGTTGATCCCGATCAGATCAGATTTGTTTTTATGAAAATCTTTGAAGTCAGACAACAAGAACAGCATTATAAACACATAATTTGCACGGTTGAATAGTAACCGACTTCAACTGGACAGGGACGCTGCGGGCGTCCCTTTTTTATTTTGGCACACGAAGAAGGGGTTGGTGCTGTGTCTTGTGCTCTCTCCAGTCAGCAAAATGGTGTAAAACTGTATCCAAAAAACAATAAAAAAACAGAAATCAACATAAATCAACTATTGACAAGCTGCAAAGCAACAAAAGGCCGGAAAAAAGAAACACGTATCAACACTTCTCAACAGAAATCAACTATCGACAGAAACATAAATCAACATCATAATAGGAGCGTCATCAGGAGAGGACAGCGCCGAAAGGAAAAGCTGAAATCGATGATGCAGATTCCTGATAAACCGTGCCGCGCTGC
>JAEEGL012492054.1_pt1 | contig 16793 bp, 17 predicted proteins | sample 9134231 | NCBI WGS metagenome assembly JAEEGL01 (sample SAMN16246548, study PRJNA631951) | gut metagenome | biome: gut microbiome; feature: rumen; material: fiber-attached | host: Bos | place: Iran: Karaj | collected 2018-10
GTAGTCATTGGAATCTTCGACATGGAGAAGTTGAACAATATGTGTGAAAGAAAGTCGGTCGAATAAAGCCTGTGGAACAGTTTTTACACTCCCATCAGACAAACTCATGGCAAAGCCATCAGGAGAAATCCCAGTAACAATCAATGATTCTTGTGCCCTTGCAGATTTAGCAGTCAGCGACTGCTGTTTTCCTTCGTCTTGTAATTAAGCAATCAGTGACTGCTGAATCTGTGGAGGAAGAAATGTTATTGGGGAGGACTCCACCGTTTCCCCACCAAAGCGTTCGAAAAGGTAGTTGGCTATAACGGAGCGTAATTTTGGATAAAGTATGTAAAACAAACGGTAACTGCGTAAGTTGGTAGCACTATAACTTTTACCGCCTAAGCGTTTTGAAAGTTTCTTAAGACCTTCACCATATTTGGCCCTGTCTTTTCCATGCTGCTCATATTCTACTATATAATAGCCCGTCAACCATGCTTTTGTTGTTATATTACGATTGATGACAACACGGGCATCTTGTTGTAATGCGTCTATTCATGACTTAAGCTGGCTCTAGTTCGTAAACATGTTTCTTCTCGGCTTCTTCTTTCATGTGCAGTTCTTCTGCGTACATAGCCCTAATTTTTTCTTCACGTGCAGCAATTCGAGCTTTTGCACGATAGAACCACGCTCTGATTTCCTCAGGCGTTCTTTGCGTATAAGTAGATGTATTTGTATTCATAATAGACAATTTACATATTTTGGGCGCAAATTTAACAATTTATTCTGGGATGCAGCCGCTTATTGGCGAAAGCTAAAACAACGACTGAAAACTGAATGAAATAAAACCGTGACAAATTGTCACGCTTTGAAACTTCGGGCAGCAGGCTGTCGGCTCACCCCCAATGACTTCCACAAGGCTTGTGAAATGACTTTTGTAGAAAAAGTAGGCCATTTCTTTGGAGGTTTCATTTTTTCTTCTTAATTTTGCAACAGATATGAGACGAACAGAAATCACAAACTCCATAAAGGAGGCTCTGAAAAGCGTTCCTTATAAGATGGAGGCAAGGCTTTACGGTAGTGAAGCCAGAGGTGATGCTCGTCCAGATTCAGATATAGATCTGCTGATTCTAGTAGATCAGCCAACAGTAACGGGGAAAGACGAGGATACCATTTTTGCACCACTCTATCAAGTGGAGCTGAAGTCAGGTGTGATAATCAATCCGCTGATTATACCTAAATCGCAGTGGGGCTCTCATATTAGTCCCTTCTATATCAACGTAGAAAACGAAGGAGTGGCTCTATGAATAAGACGTTAACTCAAGAGCAGAGAATAAGTATTGTACGCTATCGTATTGAGAGTGCAGAAAATACATTGGCAGAAGTGGATACTCATCGAGCTAATGGCTTTTATAACACGGCTGTTAATAGGCTTTATTATGCCTGCTATTATGCTGCAACAGCCATATTAATAGCTAATGGCATTGAGGTAAAATCGCATGATGGTGTACGAATGAATCTTGGGAAGAACATTGTTCAAGAAGGTATCCTTACTCCAGAACAGGGAAGGTATTTCAGTCGTCTGTTCTCAAAGCGTTCCACTGGTGATTATGATGATTTTTTTAATCATAACATTGAAACAGTTGACGAGTTGATGCCAGATGCAAAACTGTTTGTCCAGAGTGTCAAGAATTGGATAGACAACTGGTTGTTAGCACAAGAAAATGAAATCCAACAATAGCTGAGAATTCGAACCGTCTCTTAAACATGGTCACGAGGTTGATTTTTGTCGTTTCCCCCTCATGGTCAAAGTTGTTTCGCAACTACGTCTATAATAGGCGTGTCGCATAACCGATTTCCTCATATAACGAGAAACGGCATTTCTTGACCCGAGAAGTGCCGTTTCTCCTGTCGAGAAGTGCCATTTCTCCAAAACTGCCTTTTTGCTCCCTTTTTTGTTCTGCCATTACGGCCTTACCGACTGAAAACTGAATGAAATGAAACAGTTACAAATTGTAACCAGTTGAAACTTCGTGCAGCAGACTATCGGCTCACCCCAAATGACTTCCACAAGGCTTGCGAAATGACTTTTGTAGAAAAAGTCAAGTAATTCTTTGGAAGTTTCATTTTTTCTTCTTAATTTTGCATCATTAATTATAATGTCTAAGGAGATCAGTATGAAAGAAGGCAAACCATATCCTGTACTTGAAGAAGAGGATAGCAGCTGCATGAAAGCCAGCGAATCAGCTCCGGCTTTGGCATATGCCGAGCCTTATACTCCAACGGAACCTCCGCACATCCCTGGACTTCCTGAAACCTGGGAGGAGTTGCTCGATGGTTTGAAAGAAGGTGAAGAAGAAGTGGAGCGTGGCGAGTATTTCACTGGAGAAGAGGTGTTTCGCAGCGTTCGGGAACGAATCAGATGTTATGCTTCATAAAATCATTTTCCAGAGAAGGGCTAAACTCCAATTTCAGAGCATCTGCGACTATCTTGTTGAGGAATTCGGTGAGCGGGTGGCCTGCCGCGACACCTTAGTCATAGCAGCCTTCGCCGATATGCGGATGCACCCTGACAATGTCCTAAAAGCAGTAATCGGATAGTAATACAAGTTGTTTCGCAACTACGTCTATAATAGGCGTGTCGCATAACCCTTTTCCTCATTAAATGAGAAACGGCATTTCTTGACCTGAGAAGTGCCGTTTCTCTTGTCGAGAAGTGCCGTTTCTCCAAAACTGCCCTTTCGTTCCCTTCCGGTTTCTTCATTACGGCCTCACCGCCTATCTGTACTCAAAATAGCGCGATTTTGGGTGTCTAAATCGACACTTATTCTCCAATTGTCATTTCATACACTCAGAATCACATTTCATACATTTGAAGCCCCTTGATAAGGGACTGGCCTAAGCCAGGGATTCATTTCATACAGTAAACAGTATATTTCCTACAAACCCCATAAAAAATTGCTGATTTTCTTTGTGCTTTCCATTCTTTTTCTTAACTTTGCACCTGTTCCACGCAGATGAAATGTCTAAAACTATAATCTATGATGCACCAAAGAATCTATTTCAATTCTCGTGACAAACTCATTCGCTTGGACATTCAGAAGATTGTCTATTTCGAAGGTGACGGTAACTATACCTTTGTGGTTACTGCCAACAAGCAGAAGGTTTGCCTCACTATGAACCTCACGCATACGGAAGAAGCATTGGCTACGCAGTTGGGTAATAACGCCCGACAGTTTATGCGCATTGGTAAACGCTTCATCGTGAATATGAACTATATCTATCAGGTGGATATCTCGAAGCAAGTACTGATGCTTTCAGATTGCGAGCATTTCCTGTTCCAGATGCCTGTCTCGAAGGAGGCTCTGAAGGCGGTCAAGGAACTGGTTATACAAACTAAAGTTTGACGAGCTATGGAGATTATTATCGGTCGTGACCAAGCGACAAGACAGCTGTGTGTCATTAAAGACGCCAATCAGAAGCTGTATGGTAAGGCAGGAAGTGTTCCTATGGATGTGAGCCGCCATCACCTTTCTCTACAGCCTGCAGGTAATGGTAAGTGGACGGTAAAGAATCTGAATGAGCGCAATGTCACTTTCGTTAATGGCATTGCTGTCGAAAGCAAAACCATTTCAGAAAACGACAAGGTGGAATTGGGTAATTCTCACTATCTGTTTAGTTGGGATGCGTTGTCTGAGCCAAAGGAAGAGGTTGTTGATATTAGACCGTTAAAGCGCATTTGGGAAGACTATGATGCCGAGTGCCTTGAGAATCAAATTGCTGAACGGAAGTTCAATGCAGCACGCTCTGCTACTGGTATTATTACGATGCTGGCCCTTGCATGTAGCTTCATTTTAGGTCATGGCCCCGTGTACCTTATATTATATGCCGTGGCTATTGGCGTTTCTGTTGTCTTTACTGTACAGGCCTACCAGAAGTCATCGGAGGTGCCTGTAAAGCAGAAAGAGCAGAAAAAGTCATTCCAACAGCGTTATGTCTGTCCTAAGTGCGGTCATTTCATGGGTTTCCAAGACTACGACATTTTGTCACAAAATGATGCCTGCCCTTACTGCAAGACGAAATACAAAAAATGATTTTATACAGGAAACCAAGGTTTTGTACATTTGAGGTTCCTTGATAAGGGAACGGCATAAGCAAAGGATTCATTTTGTACAGGAAACCGTAGGTTTTGTACAAGAACCAAATAAAAACTTTGAACTATTGTAGAATTATATTACTTTTGCATCGTAAAACCAAAAAACTATATGATTATGAACGAAGAGACTATTATCGATCCGCGTCCAGGAATGAAGGGACAGCAGATGAACAAGCAAGAGAGTGGTGCATGGAAGCACGTAACCTTAGGTGGCGTGTCTGGTATTCTGATGGGAGCCGGCTTGATGTATGCAGGTCAGACGATGGCTTCTACGAAGAATGATGTGGAAGTGATTGAAGCACCCGAGACCGCTGAAGAGAGTACTACAGAAGCGGAAGCTACAGGCAATGAGCAGACCACTGCTACAGAGGCTCCTGCCGCAGCAGAGAGCACTCCAGCTGCTGCACAAGCCGATGTGACTATGGCTGCATCAGGTGTTCAGGTGGCTGATGTGAATCAGAATCAGTCTTTTGGTCAGGCCTTTGCTGAGGCTCGTGCCGAAGTGGGGCCTGGTGGCGTATTCTATTGGCATGGAGGTATCTATAACACCTATACCGCTGAAGAGTGGAATGCCATGAGTGCTGGACAAAAGAATGACTTCGCTCAGCGAGTGCAGCCAGAGGTGAAAGCCCATGATGTTCCCACGCCTACTGATGCACATCCTGATGTGGCAGTACAGACTGGGAGTGAGGACGTGCATGTAGCAAGTCAGCATGATTCCGCGAGCACTGGTGATGATGATGTGCACATCGTTGGCTATGGAGAGATTGAAGGGCACAAAGCAGTTGCTGTTGATGTCAACAACGATGGTGATGCCGACGTTGCGATTATCGATATTAACGACAATGATCAACTTGACGGAAATGACGTCATCATGAATAGAGAGGGTGATGCAGCCCGCATAGGTGATGTGATCGATGCCGATACCAATCAGTATGCCGCAGAGGATCCTGGTGTCGATCCTGGCACTACAGACGGCTATGAGGATATGATGATGGATGTTTGATTAAGTTATGCAGATCAAGAATATCAAATGCCCGAAGTGTGGCGTCGTGCTGGAGGTGAAGAACTCTAAGAACGAGGAACTGAAGCAGATCACCTGCCCTAAATGTAAGTCGCTGCTTCAAGTGAGATTCTCGCCTCAGCCTGTTCAGAGTGAACCCATTGAGGCTCCCACCTATATTGCTCCTCCACCTGTTGTTGACAGTGGAGCCACCCAATTGGCTGACGGCAACAATGGTGAGACACAACTGGGTGGCACTTCTTCCGCCGCTGGCGCCACTCAGTTGGGCACGTCTCCAGTAACAAAAAGCACGTCTAAGGCGCGACTCGTGTTTGAGGAGCAAAGCTATCCTCTGATGGAGGGGAAAAATATCGTGGGACGTAAGGGCGTTACCTCGAAGGCTACCGTCCAGATAGCATCGGAAGATCGCTACATGAGTCGCCAGCATTGTGCCATCACCGTTACCGTCTTACCCGATGGTACGAAGAAAGCGGTGCTCAGTAACTATCAGAACAAGAATCTCACCACCATTGATGGCCAAGAGATTGAGACAGGTGATGCCATCCGTCTTGTCAATGGCAACCGTATCACGATGGGCCGTACCACCGTCATCTTCAAACTATGAACGATAAACTATGAATTATGAACTGTGAACTATGAACTGTACATTATATCCTCCACTCTTCATCCATGAGATTGGGCAGCGATCCAATCAGGAAGATTCGCTCTGGCCCAAGGAAGCCTCAGCGAGCGACCGTCTGTTTGTACTCTGCGATGGAATGGGTGGCCATGAGAAAGGCGAGGTGGCCAGCCAGACGGTGTGTCAGGCGTTAGGCTCATGGTTTGCAGAGCATGTAAACCCTAACGAACCGTTTACTGATGTCCAGCTTAAAGAGGCCATTGAGCATGCCTACCAGGCGCTTGACCAATTTGGTGATGCCTCTGTCAAGATGATGGGCACCACGCTCACCTTATTATATATGCATAAGCAGGGCGTGACGGCGGCTCATATTGGCGACAGTCGTATCTATCATATTCGTCCTGAAGTGGGAGTGCTGTATCAGTCGCGTGACCATTCCCTTGTCTTCGACCTTTACCAGTCAGGTGAGATCACCTATGAGGAGATGGCAACCTATCCGCAGAAGAATGTCATCACCCGTGCCATGACACCAGGCGAGAACAATCGCCATCGGCCAGACGTCATCCATATTACAGACATCCAGCCTGGCGATTATTTCTATATGTGCTCTGATGGCATGCTGGAGCAGATGTCGAATGAAGAACTTGTTGAATTGCTTTCTTCGCCCATCAGCGATGAAGAAAAACGCCAGCGATTGATTGCCGCTACTGCCATTAATCAAGATAATCACACCGCTTGGCTTCTCCATGTGAAGGATGTGGTCAAGGAGGCTGGCGATGAGGCTCTCGTCAATGAAGAGCCTACGGCTCGCTGCAATGCACTCAACATCAAGCCTCGCCCAAGCAGCAGTATAGAGAATGATGAGGATGAGGACGATGTAAAAGTGGTGGATGACGATGCTGACGATGTGGTGCTGCTTTCTTCTCCCAAGCGCTCCAAGAAACCTCTGCTGATTGCAATCGTCATTGCTGCACTTGTCACGCTCCTTATCGCTGCTGGTGCCATCTGGTTTTTCTCTGACGATACGGATAAGGCGAAGAGTCAGCGTTCCAAGTCCGTCCCCGTTCAGCAGCAGAAGAAGCAGGAGAAGGACAGCGTGCAAAAGCAAGAAACAATAACTAACGACACAAACAAAGCACTACAGCATGACACAGCAGGAAATCAACAGCCAATCGATGCTCCGCGTAGGAACAATACTACGAGGCATCTACCGCATAGATAGTTATCTCTCGTCAGGCGGTTTTGGCAACACATACGTGGCAACGAACATCGAGTTTGATGAGCGCGTTGCCATCAAGGAGTTCTTCATGAAGGGCGTGACCCAGCGTGACGAGAACCAGACCACTGTCAGCGTCAGCAACGTGGAGAACCATGATAGTTTCTTGGCTCAGCGCGAAAAATTCAAGAAGGAGGCTCGCCGCATTCGCCAACTCAACAATTCCCACATAGTCCGTGTTCATGACCTTTTTGAAGAGAACGGAACAGCCTATTACGTGATGGACTATGTAGATGGCGAGAATCTTTCCGAGCGTCTGAAACGCACTGGCAAGCCCATGACTGAGGACGAAGTCAATCAAATACTCCCTCAGATATTGGATGCCTTAAAATCCATTCACGATGCAGGCATCTGGCATCTTGACCTAAAGCCAGCAAACATCATGGTGGATAAAGCTGGCAATGTGAAACTCATTGACTTCGGGGCCTCTAAGCAGCTTAACGCTCAGAAAGGAGGTGCTACAACAAGCACTGCTATCAGTTACACCAATGGTTATGCCCCTCGTGAACAGATGGAGCAGAACTACGACAAGTTCGGTCCTTGGACTGACATTTATGCCCTTGGTGCAACGCTCTATAATCTCTTGACAAATAAGCGTCCACCTCTTCCTACGGATATTGATGATGACATGAGTGAAGATAAGCATGTCGCCTTGCCATTCCCAGAGTGTGTTGGTGGACTGAAATATCTTGTGCTGCAAATGATGAAGACCAACCGTTTGCAGCGTCCTCGGAACGTTGATGCAATCGAGGTAGCGGATAAACAGAAGCAATCATCTATTCCCGGCTCGCACAATGTTAAAAATATGAATTGGGCAGAAGCTCTTCGGAGTACTGACGAAGAAAATGAAAAGACAATCATTGCAGAACCGACTAATGAAAAAGAGAAAAAGACCGAAACAAAGGATAGATCGAATACAGTGTCTAATGCCGTGCCGAATGTATCTCAAGAAGATCAATACAATAAAAATACTAGTAATTCCATTAGGATTTGGAAAGCGATAGGAATCATTATCCTCTTTATCTTAGCGTGTTCTATTTTGCTCCCCAAAGGTTGCAAAGGTTGTAATGATTCTCCCCAAGAATCGGACGAGCAGAATGTAAACAATGTAGAACTAATAATGGATGACAGTATGAACAATAAAACTAAAGAGGAATCGCAGCTTGAAGCTAAGGAAGTAGCTGAGACATCTGCTCAGACGCAACAGCAGGTGGCAGAAAAAGCCAAGCAAATGGACGAGGCAAAAGTCCTTATAGAAGAGTTATCAAGGGATTTTTTGAGCATGAAAGGAGGAGCCGTTTCAGGAAAGGAAGTTGAACCTTTCTATATATCAAGTAAACCAGTGAATCAAAAATTATGGCAAGTAATTATGGGATTCAATCCATCATCAACAAAAGGTGAATCTTTGCCCGTTGACCGAATAAGTTGGAAAGAATGTCAGAAATTTATAAATAGAATAAACGAAATATCCGGATTGACATTTAGGATGCCAACAAATGACGAATGGACGTATGCGTCTACTAGAGGAATTGAAGGCACGATATGGGAATGGACGAACAGTTCACATTGCTATTCTGAAAATCACGGATATGGCAAGTATAGCATAACAAGAAGTCTTGCATATAAAGAAGAGATGGATGCGACTCGAGTTCTAACGATAAAAGAAAAAGGACTTGGTTTTAGACTTGCATTAGACAGAAAGTAAACGACAAATGATATGGAGTATAATGATTTCCTAGATTTAGCAGAAAAATCAATGAAAGAACGCATTTATGTGGGACAAAGTTCTTTTTCCACATACAAGGAGTACGTTGATAAGTTCAAAAATGAGCATCCAGAGATAATTGCTCAATATGACTTGACAGAGTCTGAATTGTTCGTAATGTTTATGATGCTCACGAAGAATTACGATGAGATTCAACAATGCGCTTCATCGGGCAAAGGTTCTCAGTTCGCCAAAGAATGTGTTCGTCAATTTGACTCTTTCCTCAGTAAAGTACCGAGGTCTAAAAGCGACATGTTTTATCGAGTTGACCAATATCAGCGAATTGAGAACTTTATTAATACGAGCATATATGATTGTAATCACTATCTTACCGCTTCTACAATTTGTCCTGATTTCAAAAACTATCAAAATGAAGTTAAATATGTAATTTGCAGAAGACTGATTGGTAAAACCAAAGCCCATGAAGTATTCAAAATTTGTAATGCGAACAATGAGTTTCAAGTAAATTTTGAAAGAAATACAAAGTTTGAAATTGATTATGTGGATAAGAAAGATAAGACAGTTAGATTAAAAGAATTGTAATAATGCAGAACCCCAGTCACAACTTACGAGAACGAAAAAAAGACCTTTCTCCTTATTTGTTTCATTTTACGAAAGGCTCAGATTGTACGGACAGGCTTCCAAGCATCCTCTCAGAACAATACGTACAATCAACCATCCGTTATATTTGCTTCACAGAATCTCCCCTTACTTGTTCTCACGAACTGTTTAAGTATATGGAATCATGGAAAGAACCCATGTATTCTAGATATGGTATTGGATTTAAAAGAGATATTTTGATTGATCAATTTTGGGCTAGACCTGTAATATATGGTGATGACAAAGATTTTGCAATGTTAGGAAATGGCCTGAATTGGCGATATGAATTGTTGGATATACATAAGCATGATTATACATGGTTGAGAGAATGGCGAATAGAAGGAAATGAATTTCATTTCTCATCTATTTCAAAAGAGGATATTATAGTTGTGGCTCCTACAGAAGACGAAATAGTTGACATTGCGTCTTCTTTAGAAATAGACGTAGATTTTAATTACGAACATGAAAATCGAATGGCTAATCCATATCTATTATGCCGAAAGACAAGAGAATGGATTGGTATCTCGTTCAATGAAACTATCAAATATGATAATGACAATACTATTGAACTAATAACATTTTTACAAGATATAGGAGAGGAATTATAAGCATGCAACATCTACAACCTAACACCACCTTGCAAGGTGGGAAATATAGAATAGAGCGAATGCTGGGGCAGGGAGGCTTTGGCATCACTTATTTAGCACGTAACACCGTGTTCGATATTGATGTAGCCATCAAGGAGTTCTTTATGAAAGATGAGAATGATCGCGATGGTAGTTCTGTTACAATGCCAAACACCACGAAACAAGAATTGTTTCTTGGGCAGATGGAGAAGTTCAAGAAGGAGGCAAAACGAATGTTCGCCATCAAGAACGAGCACGTCATTGGAGTACAAGACCTGTTTGAAGAAAACGGTACTGCCTATTATGTGATGGATTATATAGATGGTGAATCTTTGGCACAGAGGATGAAGAGGACAGGAAAGCCTATGGCGGAAAAGAAAGTCCGTGAAATTCTTCCTCAGATTCTGGATGCTCTAAAAGCTGTCCATGATGCTGGCATGTGGCATCTTGACCTAAAGCCTGCTAACATCATGCTTGATAAGGCTGGCAATGTAAAGCTCATCGACTTTGGAGCCAGCAAGCAACTGAATGCGCAAAAGGGAGGTGCCACCACCAGCACAGCCATCAGCTATACCAATGGCTATGCTCCTCGCGAGCAGATGGAGCAGAACTATGACAAGTTTGGCCCATGGACAGACATCTATGCTCTTGGCGCCACGCTTTACAATCTGCTGACAAACAAGCGTCCTCCACTACCATCTGACATTGATGATGATGAAACAGAGGATAAGCATGAAGCATTGCCATTCCCCAATGATGTAAGTGAGAGCCTGAAGAGTCTTGTGCTGCAGATGATGAAGACCAATCGCACTAAACGGCCTCAATCCGTAGAGTCATTGTTAGATTGTACAATTGAAGATGAAGGAAAAACTATAAAGAGTAATAAAAGTGAGAATTCATTTGATGCGGAATGTAATTCAAATTTTATTCAAGAAGAGGTCGAGAGCACTATTTTAGAATTCGTAATTCAAAATAAAAAAAATAATGATAAAGTTGAGCATGATCAATTGGCAGATGAGATTCCTATAAAGGAGGTCGAAGTCCAGAAAAAAAATAAATGGTGGATATATATTGCCGTGATTGTCATTATAGCTTGCATAGGCTCATATTTGTATATTAAGCCAAATTGCAAAGAGGAGTATTCCACTGTATATGAGATTTACAGGGCATCCAAAAGTACTAAAGAAGAGAAAGAAATGTCAATTAAGAAATTCTCTGAATTAGCAGAAAAAAAATATGGTCCTGCAATTTATATGTTAGGGGTAGTTTCAAGAGATAAAGACTTAATTGAGGCTGAAAAGTATTTTAGTGAGGCAATGAAATATCTTCCACAAGAAGCAGAGGCAGGTGATATGTATGCTCAGTGTTGCTTAGGTGAATACATCATACAAGATTCATTAAAAGCAAAAGAGGCATTTTCTTGGTTTATGAAGTCCGCAGAACAAGGTCTAACTATTGCGATGACTAATGTTGGAGATTGCTATATAACAGGAATTGGTGTAGATGTGAACAAACAAAAAGCTCTCTTGTGGTATGAAAAAGCATCTCAAAGTGGTGATGATATGGCTCAGTATAACCTTGGTTTTTTCTATGAGAGTGGTATGTTAGATGTTGTTGACTCAACGAAAGCATTTAAATTGTTCGAAGAATCCGCGAAACAAGGTAATGCCAATTCTATGACTCCTTTAGGACGATACTATCGCGATGGTTCTGTGGTAAAAAAAGATATGTTAAAGGCATTTAATTGGTATATGAAAGCAGCGGAAAAAGGTGATTATGAAGGTTGCTTTAATGTCGGTCTTTTTTATCGTTTTGGACGTGACCCCTTTGAAGTCGTTGATGAAAATTTACCAGAGGCAATTAAGTTTTTTAACAAAGCATTAGAATGCGAAACTCCATACGATTACCTGAGAGTACATGGATGGTTGGCATATTGTTACCAAGAAACGAAGGATTACGATAAAATGTTTGAGCATTTTAATATTGCAGCTGAAAATAATGATGCTGAAGCACAATATGAATTATCGCTTTGTTACAAGACCGGCCTTGGTGTGGAAGCTAATCAAAAATTAGCCAAAATGTGGCGTAAGAAAGCTATTGAAAATGGATATAAGGAACAATAGAACTGTCGTTTATGCAACATCTACAACCTAATACCACCTTGCAAGGTGGAAAATACAGAATAGAACGAGTGCTGGGGCAAGGAGGCTTCGGCATCACTTACTTAGCGGTGCAGACATCGCTAAATCGATATGTTGCCATAAAAGAACTATTCATTGGCGGAAATGGTCAGGCAATCAACGATCGCAGAGGAAATCAAGTGATTGTGACGAATTCTGCCAATAAGGAGAGTTTCAATCAGCAAAAAGCAAAGTTCAAGAAAGAGGCTCTTCGACTATCAAATCTCAATCACCCTAATCTGGTGAAGGTTCATGAGTTCTTTGAGGAGAACGGAACAGCCTACTTTGTGATGGAGTACATCGATGGTGAGTCATTACGATCGAAGCTCAATAAGGAAGGTAAATTGTCTGAAAGCCTCGTTTTGAATTATATCAAACAGATTCTCCCTGCCCTTGAAGCAGCACATCAAAAGAGCATTTGGCATTTGGATATTAAGCCTGAGAATATCATGGTTGATAGGCAAGGTCATGCTTATCTGATAGACTTTGGTGCCAGCAAACATATAGAGCGTAGTGGAGCACTGACCACCTCTTTGACATTGGCTTATACTCCAGGTTATTGTGCTCCAGAACTGACAGACCTTCTTAATGAAAGCGAAGACGGCTTTGCTGAGGCATTGAGAGAAATAGGCCCTTGGACGGACATCTATTCCGTTGGTGCTACGATGTACAATCTGCTTACAGAAAGTATTCCCCCTTCCTCAAAAAGGATTGAAAGGAATGGTCGTAACGCCTTCTCGTTTCCGAGTGACGTATCATCATCCACTCAAGACCTGATTATTTGGATGATGAAACCGAATAGAGGGGAGAGACCGAAAAAAACGAGTGAATTGTCTTTTAAATCGAATAGTTCAATAGGCCAGAATGAAAAAACTATCGTTGCCCCCTCTGTTACTTCAAATAAAAGGAAATCGTATAGTACTTTTGAGGTTGTTATTTCCTTTCTCCTATCATTCTTAATGAAAGGATCTTTAGTTTTTATTGGTATAGGGGTGGGGTCGTTTATGGTTTTGGCAAAATATTCTTTGATATCTCATTTTACAGTCTGCGTGAATTTTTTCTTGTGTTTCATTTTAACTTGCGTTTGGTGTTATAAAGACATGAAAGATGAATTTGAATTTTGAAAGATGAGAATCCGAATGATCCAAGAAGTAAATATATCTGATTAATAAACCAATTAGTTTTTCAATGGATGCTTTAAAAATAATAATTTTCCAGATTATTGTAGAGAACAAATGGTTGCTTACTAAACTTGAAAAAATCAGAATACGAGATGGTGAGTTACCTTTTATAGAAGTGTCTTTTTTAAATAGCGATAAATATATTCAGACCACAAATACTATTATACTAAGTTTGAAGGATATGTTGGTAAGTTTTCGCATTGCTAAATTGTGTAAAAAAGAAATGAGTACGCGATTAATTATAAACTCTAATTATAAGGATTTTCAATTTAGAAAGGAAAAGTGTTTAGGGCTTTTTGTAGACATCTCAAGACCTGAATGCGGCATTGTTCAAAGTAAAATGAATGAATCTCAATTTCTAAAGAGAAAACCGCTAAAAGAATCCGATGTATTGGCAGTATATTCATTAGCTTATTCGCTTTATCATGAGATTGGCCATGTTTTTTTTGATAAGGAAATGTTGCTGTCAAAGCAATATGATAAAGAAATCGCTGCAGACTCTTTCGCTTTTGAGGCAATTAAGTCAATGCAAATCATTGAAGAAAAAGATGCGCTGCTATTAGGTACCATTATTGGCATTGCTCAAGTGCTTATACATAGAAAGCCAAGTGAAGAGGATGAAGACGATAAGCATCCACATAGTGTAGAGCGTTTGTATAACCTACTTGATTATTGGGGTATTGAAGATGGATCGCCTTATTGGGAATTGGTCTATAAAATTGTTAGTAAGTGGTGCAAAGATAATAATCTTTTAGTAATTTGGGAAAAAGGAACTTCTCTCACCTATAAAGATAAGTTTTTTGATTCCTACATTCATTTTAGAAAAAAAAATAAACAGACAGAATAAATGCAACACCTACAACCTAACACCATCTTGCAGGGTGGGAAATACAAAATTGAACGAGTGCTGGGGCAAGGAGGCTTTGGCAATTAAAAATAAAATGATTAATTTTGCAAACGATAAAGATGAATATGATAGACAAGGATAAGGCCATCATTGGCAATAATGAGTATCAGAAGTGGCTAAACTACCTCTGTGAGGAAATAGACAAGCAGAGGCTGAAGGCAGTCATGCAACTGAATGCTGCTACGCTTCAGCACTATTGGTGGCTGGGTAATGATATTATTCAAAAGCAAAAGGAACAAGGATGGGGTGCAAAGGTCATAGACCAACTTTCCGTGGATTTGCAGAAACGATATGGTAGTGATAGTGGCTATTCATCACGTAACCTTGGCTATATGAAGAATTTCGCTAAGGAATATCCTGACTTCCCATTTTTGCAAGTGCCACTTGCAAAATTACAGGAAATGCCAATTTTGCAAGCGCGACTTGCAAAATTTACGGTTTCGGCTGATGGCGAGTTTGTGCAAGTTCCGCTTGCACAAATCACCTGGTACCACCACATTTCGATGCTCCCCAAGGTAAAAGACCTGGCATTAAGGGCTTTCTATATGACTGAAGCTGCCATCCAAGGATGGAATCGTGACATCATGATGATGCAGATTGAAGATGGTTATCATAAGAAAGCCCAAGCACTGCCAAACAACTTTGATGTTACTCTGCCTCCTGCAAATAGTGATTTGGCACGAGCAGCTTTTAAGGATCCCTACAATCTAGGTTTCGTGGATATGACCAAGGTGAAACAAGAGAAGGATCTTGAAGAACAATTAGCGAACAAAGTGACAGATTTCCTACTGGAGTTAGGGAAAGGCTTTTCGTATATTGGTCATCAGTATCCGTTAAACATTGCTGGTGAAGAAAGCAAGGTTGACTTGATGATGTATCATACACGCCTGCATTGTTATGTAGCTATCGAGCTGAAAGTGGTTGACTTTAAGCCAGAGTTCTTAAGTAAACTAAACTACTACATCTCTGCGATTGACGATTTGGTGAAGATGCCTGAAGATAATCCGACTATAGGCTTATTATTGTGTCGGACTAAGAATAATACAAAGGTGAAATATGCTCTTAGAGGCATGACGCAACCACTTGGTGTGGCAGAGTACCAGACTAACAAGATGATAGAGGAACTTAAATCTGAATTACCTTCGATTGATGATTTAGAAAATACACTTAATGATTAAAACTCTCGAATAATGCAACACCTACAACCAAACACCACCTTGCAGGGTGGAAAATATAGAATAGAGCGAGTGCTGGGGCAAGGAGGCTTCGGCATAACGTACTTGGCTACTCAGGTTTCATCTAACCGCCAAGTTGCCATAAAAGAGTTATTCATTGGTGGAAGCGGTCAGGCTATCAATGATCGTAGAGGCAATCAGGTGGTTGTGACCAACTCTGCTAACCAGCAAAGTTTCAACCAACAAAAGGCAAAGTTCAAGAAAGAGGCTCTTCGACTTTCAAATCTCAATCACCCTAATCTGGTGAAGGTTCATGAGTTCTTTGAGGAGAACGGAACAGCCTACTTTGTGATGGAGTACATCGATGGCGAGTCGTTACGATCGAAGCTCAATAAGGAAGGTAAATTGTCTGAAAGCCTCGTCTTAAAATATATCAAACAGATTCTCCCTGCCCTTGAAGCTGCACATCAAAAGAGCATTTGGCATTTGGACATCAAGCCTGAGAATATCATGGTTGATAGGTATGGGCATGCTTACCTGATAGACTTTGGCGCCAGCAAACATATAGAGCGTAGTGGAACGTTGACCACCTCTTTGGCATTGGCATATACTCCAGGATATTGTGCTCCTGAATTGACAGACCTTCTTAACGAAAGCGAGGATGGTTTTGCTGAGGCATTGAGAGAAATCGGCCCTTGGACGGACATCTATTCCGTTGGTGCTACGATGTACAATCTGCTTACAGAAAGTATTCCCCCATCCTCAAAAAGGGTTGAAAGGAATGGTCGTAACGCCTTCTCGCTTCCGAGTGACGTGTCATCAACCACTAAAGATTTGATTATATGGATGATGAAACCAAATAGGGGGGAGCGGCCGCAGGGTATTTCCTCGATAATAAACAGACACAGTCCTGCTTCTCCGAAAGGGATAGTGAATCAAAGCAAAGAAGTTGTAGCACAGCATAATTTCGATTTAGGGTCATTTTTAGGCGCTTTTGTTATGTTTGGAGTTGGCGCTTTGGGATTTGATACTTTATTACTGGCTTTATTACATCAGTTTACAAATATCTCAGTTTCTAATTTTGTGTATCCTTCATATATCTTTTCCTTTATTATTGCTGGCATTATAGCCTATAAATTCGGAAAATAAACTAACTTGTAATTAACTAAAGTTTCGCAAGTGATGGCGCACCTGCATAATTTAACATAAAATAGGAATAAAAAAGGCTTCGAAGTTTGCTCAACTCACTGAAAATGAGTAACTTTACAATCGCCAAACAGTAAAGTACAAACTTAGAAGCCGTGA
>JAEEGL013102845.1_pt1 | contig 16793 bp, 14 predicted proteins | sample 9134231 | NCBI WGS metagenome assembly JAEEGL01 (sample SAMN16246548, study PRJNA631951) | gut metagenome | biome: gut microbiome; feature: rumen; material: fiber-attached | host: Bos | place: Iran: Karaj | collected 2018-10
AGCTTGCCGGTGACCGTATCTATGGCGTCCACCACATAATCGTAATCACGGAAATCAAACCGGTCCTTTGTCTCGGGCAAAAAGAAGGTTTTATAGGTCTTTACGATACAGTCGGGATTGATGTCGTGAACCCGTTCTTTCGCAGCATCCACCTTGTATTTTCCGACGGTCTTTCTTGTGGCGATAATCTGCCTGTTAAGATTCGTAAGGCAGACCTTGTCATCGTCTATAAGATCAAGGGCTCCGATGCCGCTCCTGACTAAGGCTTCGACCACGTAGCCTCCCACTCCTCCTATGCCAAAAACCGCCACACGGGAAGAAGCAAGTTTCTCCATGGCCTCGGGGCCATACAATAACTGAGTTCTTGAAAACTGATTCAACATCAGGGAAAATTCCTCCGAAAAATAAACTTAATACTCGTCCAGAAAATGGTGCCTCACACCGTCCTTCTTGTAGGCTATGACGGTGGCAAGATTTACATTCTCAACGCTCTTAAAGATGTTGGCCTCGATAAAAGGATTGTCCTTCTTAAGGGAAGCGATGAGTTTCTTGGTCTCCAGTCGCTTTGAGGAGGTGGTGCCGTCCTCGTGGCAGGTGGTGCAGGTGTCCGTGAAATGACAGGCACACTGAAGAAAATGCAGGTCATTATAGTCACGCCAGGCGCAGATATCGCTCTCCCTAACAAGGTAAAGGGGTCTTATCAACTCCATTCCCTCAAAGTTCGTGCTGTGAAGTTTGGGCATCATGGTCTGGACCTGACCTCCGTGGAGCATTCCCATGAGGATGGTCTCTATAACATCGTCATAGTGATGGCCCAGAGCTATCTTGTTGCACCCCAGTTCTTTGGCCTTGCTGTAAAGATAGCCGCGGCGCATCCTGGCGCACAGGTAGCAGGGGTTCTTTTCCACGGTGTCTACCGCATCGAATATATCGCTTTCAAATATGGTAACGGGGATCCCCAGAGCCTTGGCGTTACTCTCTATGAGTTCCCTGTTGGCCTCGTTGTACCCGGGATCCATAACAAGAAAGGTAAGTTCGAAATTGCACTGCCTGTGCCTTTGTATCTCCTGAAAGAGCTTGGCCATGAGCATGGAATCCTTGCCCCCGGATATACATACCGCAATGCGGTCCCCCTCTTCGATGAGTTTATAGGTCTTGCAGGCCTTGGCAAAGGGAGTGAAGAGTTGCTTGTGGAACTTTTTCCTGATGCTTTCCTCTGCCTTGTGCTGCTTTTCAGCCATGTCCTTTTCATCGGTCATGTTGGCTCTGACATAGCCTATATAGCCACCTTCAAGGCTGTAATAATCCCGCCCGGGCAAAAGAACGTCTTCGTCCAGATCCCGGGATTTTCGCCCAATCTCGCAATAGAGGATCAGTTTCTTTTCCGCAGGAAACTTCGAAAGGTTCGCCTTAAGTTCCTCGGGGTCTCCTTCAACATCCAAAGCCACAGCCCCTGGGATCATGCCATAGTTTCTCAGGCCTTCGTCTCGTATATCGATAAGGACATAGGAATCCTTATTGAGTTTTGTCAGTTCTTCGTAAGTGATCTCTTTCATACGTTCTGAGTTTATCTGTAGTTTCTGAGAATATCAAGTCCCAGTTCAAGGGCCTTTTCATGGGAGTCGGCGCCAAAATCCCTGGCATCGTACTCATGGACGTTTGCAAGGGAATCCGCAGTAAAAAGAAACTGTCCGAAGGCGGCTCCGCGTTTTCTTGCACAGGCCGCAAGGGCCGCACATTCCATTTCCACAACGGAACAACCCTCTTCCAGCCGGTACTTTACCATATCCTTTGTTTCCCTAAAGAAACCGTCCGTAGACCAGGTGGTGCAGGTCACAAAGGGAATCTCGTGCTTTCTGAATACATTCTCTATAGCGGCAACCGGTTCTTTGTCCAAATCTATATATCTGGAAGCCGGCAGGTAATGATAGGAAGTGCCCTCGTCCCTTAAGGCCCTGACAGGCACTATAAATGCATTTTCCGGAAGGTCTGCCAGCACTCCGCAGGAACCTACGGCCAGCACCTTTTTGCAGCCGCAGGATACAAGAGTGTCAAGGAGCTGTACTGCCGCAGGGGCTCCTATGAGGGGCTGCACCAGACAGATGTCTTCCTTTTCTTCGTGAAGCACATAAACCTTTGTATCGTGAGACACGGTGATAAGGGTCTGTGCAACCGTGGCGCTGTGTTTTTCCGCATATTCATGGACCACGTCACCGAGAAATGCAAAAAGGCACTTTTCGGGAAGTCTCTCCGCCGTCCAGTCATGGTCGGGAGCTATGACTTCCACCGAACTGTCATCGTATTCAAGAATGGGGATATCGTTTTTGATTATCATGTTATCTCCTCCTGCATATATACAATAAATGGTTGGTGGCTCCCAGCATCTCCCGGTTTTCCGCAAAGGCCAGGTACCATCTTTTGAACTTTTCAAAATCCTCGTCGGAAAAAGAAAAGTCCTCCCGTTTCTGGATCGCTTCCAGTATCCAGTCAACGCCCGCGGTGGTGATATGCTCCACCGGCTTATCCTTAAACAGAGCCTCAAATTCGGTTATGTCATATCCCGTAAACAGCTGCTCCTCAAAATGGCGGATCTTATAGTCCTTTGTAAAGTTTTCCTCTTCTCCCGCAGCCCAGTTGCCGTAAAGATAGTTGGCCGACATAATGGCAAATACGGAGATAAAAGCAAAGAGGATGATCCCGTTCTTTTTGGTGACACGCAAAGCTTCGTCAATGGCTTTGTTCACGTCCCCGGATTCATAAAGATGATACATGGGACCGAAAACCAGAGTCACATCAAAGGTTTCGTCCGAAAACCTCGAAAGATCCAGTGCGTCTCCCTGATATGCATGTATGTTCTTAAGTCCTTCGCTGTTCTTTTTAAGGATGTTAAGGTTATTTTCCACCAGTTCCACGCTGGTCACGTCAAAGCCTTCCTTGGCAAGGGCTATGGAATATCTTCCGGTACCGGCGCCGATCTCAAGGATCTTTGAATCTTTTCCCGCAAACCGATGTATATAATCCATGGTCACAAAGAATTCAAGCTGTCCGCGTCTGGTACGATCAAGCCTGGTTTCCTCGTCGTACCCGGTGTAAAACCTGCTTATCATTTCGGTTCTTGTGCTCATGCTCCATCCTCCTTTTCATACCGACTGCTCACCCCGAATAAAAAAAGCCTTACCAGGCTGTTAAGTCTGATAAGGCTTTTTATACTATCGGTGCGAAGATCTGTCAATCGGTTTTTCAGGATATCTGCAAAGAGACCATACGTGCATAGGTCCCGTTAAGTTGAAGAAGTTCCTCGTGGCTTCCCCGCTCTTTGATCTGTCCGTTGGATATCACCAGTATCTCATCGGCATCTTTTATGGTCTTAAGTCTGTGGGCGATCACCAGCAGCGTTTTGTTTCTGCAAAGTTCGGAAATGGCTTCCTGTATGGCTCTTTCGTTGTCTGCATCCACGCTGGCCGTTGCCTCATCAAGTATTACTATGGGTGCATCCTTAAGGATACATCTGGCTATGGATATTCTCTGCTTTTCCCCTCCGGAAAGTGAGGCTCCGCCTTCTCCGATCACAGTGTCGAAGCCCTCCGGAAGCTGCATGATAAAGTCATAGCATCTAGCTTTCTTTGCAGCATTCTCCACCTCTTCCCTGGTTGCATCGGGACGGCCGATGGCGATGTTGTTATAAACGGTATCCTGGAAGAGATACACCCTCTGAAACACCATACTAATCTTATCCATCAGGCTTCCCAGGGATACATCTCTTATGTCCTCACCCCGGACCAGCACACGGCCGGAATCCACATCCCAGAATCTTGCAAGAAGGGATGCGATGGTTGACTTTCCCCCGCCGGAAGGACCCACAAGAGCCGTCATTTCTCCGCTTTTTACGGCAAAAGAAACATTCTTAAGGACCGCCTTGTCCGTATATCCGAAGTTTACATTGTCGAACTCGATCTCGGGCCTACCCGATTGTGCGGCTTCGGCAAGGGGTTTCTTTCCCTCGTCTTTTAATTCTTTGGCAGCAAAGACCTCCTCTATCCTGTCAAGGCTCGCCTCCGTGACCGTAAGTCTTGCCATCTGACCGTAATAACTCTTGATCGATACAAACAGGTCAAACAGGAACAGAGCCATACCCACCATGTATGCGGGTGTGATATCACCGTTACTGTAAAGAAGTCCCGAAACCGCCAACATAAGAGAAGTCCCTATGCCGAAAACAAGATACAGTGCTCTTGCCCAGGGACCGTAAGCCACTTCAAAGTCAATGCTTTCCTTACAGCTTTTTTCAAACTCATTCGTAAGTCTCTTTGATTTCTCACCAAGCATATTGTAGGATTTGATGATGCCTATGCCTTCCGCAAAATCAAGAACCTCTTCGGTAAGAGACTCGCTGCCTTCCTGCTTGATCACCGAGTGTTTAAGCGAAGTCTTGAGCATCAGGTTACCCACAACGATAAAAGCCGCCGTAACAATCACAGATGTTGTTCCGAGTCTGACATCCATAAAGAACATCATTACAGTCATAAGAAACTGGGATATGATAAACGTCACAAGTTCGGACAGAACTCCCATGCAGTTTTCCTCAATGAACACCATATCCGTAGAAAGGACGGCGCTGATCTTACCGATATTCCCTTCGGTAAAATATCCCATGGGAAGTTTGCGCAGATGATCGCCGAGCTTCATTCTCATGTCTGCAAAGACCATATAGCCGGTTGCGGACTGTAGCACGTTAGTTATATGTTCAAGAATTACCTGAAGCAGCACGCTTGCCACCATTGCAATGCCAAAATACAGGCACGTTTTTTTATCCATTTTATCCTGCATAAACAGATTTATTACAAAGAAACTTAACATCAGAGGGGCTTTCATAAAAAGACCCTTAAAAAAAGCGGTAATATATGATGCCCTTATCCTGCTCTTGTATTTTCCCGTTATGCCTATAAGTCTGTGAAGGATCTTTAACATAATATCAGGCCTCCTTTATCTTCCATGTACTTGCGCTTACCGAAGCGTCCCAGAACTTCCTGTACTCGGGGCATGACAAAAGAAGATTATCATGAGTGTCCTGAGCTATGCACTCACCTGACTTCATAACGCATATCTTGTCCGCATTCTTTACCGTGGACAGTCTGTGCGCTATTACCAGAACCGTCTTGTCCTTAACGATCTCATCTATTGCCTTGTTAAGCTTCTCTTCGTTTTCGGGATCCATAAATGCAGTTGCCTCATCGAGCACAATAACGGGCGCATTCTTAAGTATCGCTCTAGCGAGGGATATTCTTTGTCTTTCACCGCCCGACAGCTGTTTACCGCCGTCACCTGCAAGGGTTTCAATGCCCTGGGGAAGTCTTTCGAGGAATTCATCACACTGAGCTCTGTGTGCCGCTTCAAGCACCTCTTCTCTTGTGGCATCAGGTTTTCCGATGAGTATGTTTTCGTACAAAGAAGTGTTAAACAAAAACTGTTCCTGAGAGACAAAAGCCACCTGCTCGTTTAGAGCTTTCAATGACATGTCGGTTATATCCTGGCCGCCGATCTTTATGCTTCCTGCGTCAATGTCATAGTAATGGACCAGGAGCTTTGCCAGAGTGGATTTGCCGCTTCCGGATTCGCCTACGAGAGCTGTGGTGGTACCATGCTTCATTTCAAGGCTCACTCCGTGAAGTACCTCCTCATCCCCATATCCGAAACGCACATTTTCAAAAGAAATGTCCTTGTTGGCACCCTTGAATTCCGAGGTGCCTTCCTTGAGTGGCGGATGTTCCATCAATTTTTCAAGTTCGGAAATTTTGTAATCCAACTGAGGGAATTTTCCCGCAAAATTAAGAGCCTTAAGCAGCGAAGGTCCTACCGCAAAGGACATGCATATTACCAGGATCAATTTATCGAGAGTTACGGTTCCCGCAAGGACCATAGCCGAACCCACAGGAAGCATAAGAAGAGCCAGACAGGGAATTATGCTTGAATAAACAGCCATCCAGGGCCAGCAGACTTTGTACCAGGCAATGGTAAAGTCCCGATAGCTCCTGACCACCTCGCCAAAACGCTTGTAGGAGTCGCCGTCTTTGTTGAATACCTTTACAACTTCCATACCGTTTACGTACTCAACAATGGTGTTGTTCATCCTTGCGGCAGACTCGTAATAATCGTTCATCTTCTCAAATCCCGATTTCATCATCATACCCATGGCCAGCAGGCCTATCACCAGCGGAACAAGAGACAGAAGTCCCAATCGCCAGTTGATGATAAACATCAGGACAACAATAAGAAGGGGAATAAAGATATTGGCGATACCCTCGGGGATCGCATGGGCCAAAAGAAGCTCTATCTGGTCGATATCATCGGTGAAAACCTTCTTAATACGTCCCGTTCCCAGATTCTGTATGTTCCCGAGGGGCTGCTTTTCAAGCTTCCCCTGAAGGGATATCCTGAGATTTTTCAGTGTATTGTATGCACTCACATGAGAAAAAGTTAGTCCCTGCACATAGGCAAAAGAATATACGAGCTCGCATACCGCTACCGCTGCCACCCTTATCAGGATAAATTTAAGATCGATCTGTTCTCCCTTCGTAAGAGGTGAGATTATCTGATACAAAAAGAAATACGGCATAACATTTGCCACGATCCCAAGAGACATGAGTATAGCCGCCCAGACCGTATACTTTTTGTACTCCCCGATATACGGGGCTACCTTTTTAAACATTTTATAACTCCTTTCGTTCCCGGGGACAGGCTCCCCCTTTATTTTGGTTAGCGTTTGCTAACCCTATGGCATTATTTCAGCCGCCCGAAGGCGGCATAAAATCACTTTATTGTTTCAGGCCTATCGCATCCGCCCAGTTAAAGAACCGGCACAAAACCCTGCAGTGTTCTTTGATCTCCTTCCATGACATGTCATGCACAAAGGGCTCATAGACCGAAGTCCAGAATGATGTGCACAGCACATGCATCTCTGTTTCGGATATTTTGGAATCGCAGAGTCCCCGCTTTTTTGCCTCAACATAAAACTGCATATAGGCCTTTGTCATGCGAAGTGCAAACTCATGCCCGTAATTCTCGTAAACAGTCCCTGCAGACTTTTCAAGAAGAAGCACAAAATCTTCTCTAATCGTCCAAAGCATTTCAAACATGTCGAGGACATACTTTTCTTCCATGTCCCAGGTCTTGCGGACTTCTTCGTCCATCATTGCGGCAAATTCAACATCGGTCCTTAAGGCTATAAAACCGTCAAGGGTTTCCACCGTTTCTTTGACAACTGCTCCAAAGAGTTCTTCTTTGCCCTTATAGCGTTTATAGACCGCTCCCGTGGTCACCCCGGCATTGTCGCATATGGTTTTAAGATCGGCCTTCAAAAAACCTTTTTTTGAAAACTCCTCCCGCGCGCTTTGCAGGAGTCTTGGGTCGATACTTGTATCACGGACAGACATGGCAATAAACCTCTTATGCTTGTACCGATAATCCGATTATCGATAATAGTATTATCACTTTCCAGCATCGATGTCAATGATTTTTTAACGAACAAAAAACAAGACCTCCCGTTCGTTAAAACGGGAGGCCTTGCTGTGATAGGAGGTTTTAAGAAAGGCTTATGCAATCTTCCACGATACTGCTTCTTTTCTTTCGTTGACAAAATTTCTGTAGATTCCGGGCTGACCCATCAGTTCCTCATGGGTTCCCTCCTGGACTATCTTTCCGCCGTCTACCACAAAGATCCTGTCGGCATGCCTTACAGTCTTGAGCCTGTGGGCGATCATGATTATGGTCTTGTTTCTTGTAAGTTCTTCAATGGCCTTGGTAAGTTCCGCTTCATTTTCGGGATCCACATTGGCTGTAGCTTCATCAAGGATTATTACGGGTGCATCCTTCATGATGGCTCTGGCAATGGAGATCCTTTGCTTTTCTCCGCCGGAAAGAGAAGCTCCGCCCTCTCCGATGATGGTATCGTAGCCCTCGGGAAGGCTCATGATGAAATCGTGGCAGCGTGCTTTTTTCGCCGCCTCAATAACCTTCTCCATGGGTGCCTCGGGACTTCCGAAGCGGATATTGTTGGCAATGGTGTCTTCAAACAGGTACACCCTCTGAAATACAAAACTGAAATTCTTCATGAGTGAGTCAAAGCTGTACTCTTTAACGTTCTTTCCACCGAGGAGAACTTCTCCCGACTGAACATCCCAGAATCTTGCCATGAGGTTCGTAAGTGTGGTCTTGCCGCCGCCGGAAGGGCCTACAATGGCGGTGGTGGTGCCGGCAGGGATCTTTAAAGATACATCATCGATGATCTTTTTATCCTCATAGGCAAAAGAAACATCCTTAAGTTCAATACTTGTTTGCATCGGTACCATGTCCGCTCCGTCGATATCCATGGGCGGAAGTACAAGAACCTCATTGGCCTGATCCACGATGATATTGACATTTCTCATAAGAGCGGAGAAACCGCCCATCATGTCAAGGCTTTCATAGATCATAAAGGAGGAGATGGTCATGATGATGGCATATAAAAGGGGCATGGAGCCTGTCAGGTAAAAGAACACTGACGCAAGGCACATGACAACACCGGTAAGCTTGGTGGCAAGACCCTGCAGGAACATATAGGGAATTACGGTCATTTCCATGCCGGCATCGGCACCCTGCTTTTCCCTGATGGCGCTTTCCAGTTTCTTTGCGGTCTTCTCGGTAAGATTGAAATTCTTAACTTCCGCAATACCCTGTATGTACTCGATAACGGCGCTGACCAGTGACTCGCCCGCCTTGGATACCCTGGGTGCCGCAGGGCGTGTGGCCCGCTGCATCATTGTATTGAAGAAGGAGAATAAAAGTATTCCCACCAGCAATATAAGCGCGATACGGATGTCGAAGAAAGCGAGGAAAACAAAGATCACAGCAGTTGTGATGATACCCTGGGTCGTGATCATTACAACGAGGGTAGCCACATCCGCAAGCTGTTCCATGGTGTTGGTGGTTATATTGGTGATCCTGCCAAGGCTGTTTGCGTTAAAGAAGCCCATGGGCAGGTATCTTAAATGCTCCGCGATCTCTATACGCTTTCCCGCGCAGGTATTGTAGCCCGCCTCGGTCTGGAGCATGGTGGTCTTTAAGCCTATGAGTACCTGACCCGCCACGGAAACACACATTATACCGAAGGATGTCCATATGGTCGCGGCATCCATGTTCTTTTCAAGTATTTCCTTAACGATGGCTGCAATGGCCGGGATCTTTATCATGGCAAACATTGCCTTAAGCACTCCGAGGAGCATTGCGGTCACAAGTTTCTTTCTGTTGACCTTATTGGCAAAATCAAAATATTTTTTTAATGTACGAAACATTACGCCACCTCCGAATCTTTGGAAGAAATGTGCGCTTCCCACATTTCCCTGTACAAAGGAGAGTCTTTGAGAAGTTCCTCCTGGGTTCCCTTTGCCACAACGTTTCCGTCATCGATCACAAAGATACAGTCGGAGGATACGATGGTGGAGAGTCTGTGGGCAATGACTATAAGAGTCTTTCCGGCAACAAGTTTTGCCACGCTTCTTTGAACAAGAGCTTCATTTTCGGGGTCAGTGTAGGCCGTTGCTTCGTCCAGTATCACAACGGGGGCATTTTTGAGCATGGCTCTGGCAATGCTGATCCTTTGTCTCTCACCGCCGGAAAGGTGGCCACCGGCGCCACCGGTCTTTGTCTGATATCCGTTTTCAAGGTTCATGATGAACTCATGGCATCCGCAGGCTTTGGCTGCGTTGATGACGTCCTCATCGGAAGCATTGGGATTACCCATCCTGATGTTTTCCATGACGGTTTCGTCGAAGAGGTAGTTATCCTGGGAAACATAGGCGATGTTCTTATTGTACTCCGCAAGGGGGATGTTCCTTATGTCCACACCGCCGTAAAGCACGGCTCCCTTATCGGGATCCCAGAAAGAAGCTATCAGCTTTGCGATGGTGGATTTACCGGATCCCGAAGGGCCCACCAGGGCATTGACGGTGCCTTCTTTGATGGTCAGGTTCACACCGTGGAGCACCTCTTTATCACTGTATCCGAAATGAACATCCTTAAACTCGATGGTGTTGTTCAGAGGCTTTTCTTTAAGGATATCGGGGCGGATAAGCTCTCTCTTTCCAAGGATCGAGGTTGCTTCTTCTATGATGGCACCGGTTTTCTTTAAGTTATCCATATGTCCCGCAACCACCATAAAGGGCGATACCAGACCGAGGGTGAGGATAATAAGGAGCAGAGCGTCCGTTCCGTCCACCTTGCCCTGCATATAGAACAGTCCTGCAAAAGGAAGCAGTGTCAAGAGCTGTGCAGGCAAAAGGGTAAGAGCCAGATTCTGCCATACATTGCAGCGTCTCATCCATTCGATAAAGCAGTCCGCACCTTCTTTGGCCGCAACGATGAATTTCTCATAGGAGGTCTTGGTCTTTCCGAAGGCTTTGATAACTTCAATGCCGTTTATATACTCAACCGCGGTATCGTTAAGAGCCTTGGTCTTGACCATGGTGTTCTTAAAGCTCTCTTCTGAGCCCATAGTCATAAGGCCGAAAAAGAACAGGCCCACGGGAACACTTATAAGTGCTATCAGCGAAAGCTTCCAGTTGATGCTCAGCATGATCACAAAGATGCCCACAGGCACGATTGCATTGGATATAAGCTCCGGAATTATATGTGCAAGGGTTGTCTCTATAGAGTCAACTCTCTCAACGATTATGTTCTTGTAGGATCCCGAAGAATCCTCCAGGACATCTCCAAGGGGCATAAGACTTAACTTCTTTGTAAGCCGTCTCCTGATCTCAGCAAGGACTCCAAAAGTTGCCTTGTGGGACATTGTTGTGGATATGCTGTGAAAGGCCTTGTTTACAAGCCAGCAGCAGGAAATGATCCCGGCCTGAATCAGATAAAAGCCCATGTCCTTTTCCCCGTCGATCAGTGCCCTTACGATCTTTGCCACAAAGAAATAGGGTACAAAGCCTGCCAGCACGCTGATGGTCGCAAAGATCACACTGAAAATGTATGAACTTTTATTCATACCCGCAAACTCCAGCACCCAGCTGAGTGTGGATCTTTTTTTAGTACTACTGTCCATCTTCCATTCTCTCCTCCGATGATTTGTTTTTAAGTTAGCGTTCGCTAACCATTGCCCGTTATAAAACCCCGCCGCAGCGGGGTAAACCCTACACTCCGAAATATTCCTTCCAGGCCGGACTGTAAAAGTTCTCGATGGTTGCCGCAAAGTGCAGTGCCTCCGCTCTTGTGAAGCCATGAATAACGGTCTGAAAAAGAGCTTCGATGCAGGAGGTCACCAAAAGGTGAAACTCTTTAAGATCGATGTCTTTGACCCTGATGCCGCTCTTCCTGATGGCATCCAAGTATCGAAGAGTAACCTTTTCCTCAAGGTGAGCCACATCGTGCTTGAAATTCTCATAGGCGGAACCCTTGGACTTGCAGATGATCAGTTCAAACTCATCAAAGTTATCGTAAATGAGTTCCATGGCTCTGACCAGTTCACCCTTTGTGTTGCTGACATCGGCTTTACCGGATCTTGAAAGGTCGTCAAAGTATTCCGCTTCGATCTCATGATAGAGGTCCATAAGGCGATCCACCGCAGGCTTTACCAGAGATGCAAACATCTCTTCCTTGCTGGGAAAATGCTTGTAAAGACCCGAAGCGCTCATGCCGCAGGCAGCCGCGATACGACGCATTGATGCATCTTCAAAGCCGTAACGCTTAAATTCTCCAAAGGCCGCTTCTACAATTTTCTCATGGTTTTCCGACTTATCTCTTGGCATGTCCTCACCTGTTAAAGCTAATAGGGCAAAAGCAAAAGCGAACGCTGTACGCTAACACAAACATTAGAGTACACCGTTCGCTTACCTTTGTCAACACAAAATTGCATACCGGATCACATTTACTTTGTATATCCCAAAAACTTTTTCAGTTCTTCATTGGGAAGAAGCTCTTTCATGCCCAATCCGAAGGAACTTCCGGGAACTATCTCAAGATAGCGCTTTAAAAACTCCTCGTAGGTATCGGCCTCAAAACACCGGGATGTGATAAAGAAAGTCCTGCTGCCGCCGGCAACACGGTCTCCCGCCGTTACACTTACCTTAAAGTTCCCTGACTTTAATCTGTAAAAAGCATATCTTTCCAGGTTCCATCCGTGGATCTCCACATGCCCGAAAGGAACTTCGTAGGTAGCCACAACGGGATTTGCCAAAAGAGCCGCATTGGCATAATCTCTCTCCACGGCTTCGATGAATCTTTCTGCGGAATCGTACTCACATACATAGAATTCATCGTCATTTCTGTACTTTCTCACAAACTCAAGGTCGCCATCCACTTCCCTTATGTCGTAGGTGCAATACCCTTTGGCGATCTTTTGAGTAAGCCAGTGATATTCTTTTTTCACATTGTTGAAGGCTTGGGAAAGATAGGCTTCTATATCCCGGCCCAGTTTGAACTTTTCCTCGGGATTTGAGTTGATCACCGCATCCTTTGTATATTCACAAAGAAAATCTATGAACTCCTCGGCAGTATTGCCCTGCTCGCATTCCGTAACGATCCTTGAACCGTCGTAGGAACTTCCAACCTGTCCGAATACCATCTGACCGTGATTCGGAACGATCTCCCAGGGTTTAACTTTTTTCATCTTTGTGAGAGTGGCCCAGTAATATTTCTCACGAAGCTTTTCCAGGGCTTTCTCATAGTATACGTTGATATCCGTACCGTATTTGAATCTTGAAAGATCCACGGAAGGCTTTTTGTTAAGTTCTTCCTCGTGCTCTCTTTCCCTTGCGCGTTCTTCTTCCGCAAGAAAAATATCGTCGGAACTTAACGCTCTCCAAAGCCACACACGGTCTGCGCTGTAGCAGGCATATGCCGAAGCATATACAAAGCTTCCGTCGGCATCACCGGGATCTCCGTCCCACCTTCCGGCAGCCAGCTCCCCGTTCTTCATGACAAGAAGACAGTATTGCTCGGTCTTTGGAAGGTCTCCGTCGCTCAGGGCTTTAAATCCGTCAAGCTTAAGAGAGTAGATATCTTCATCCGGAACCCCAAGATTGATCAGATTAAGATCCTCCTGCTCCAGGCAGTTGGACATATCGTAGCGATCCAGGGAATGCCATCTTGAGGCATCGGACAGAGGGAGGGAATCAGCGAATCCACGGTTAAACTTTCCGTTGAGACCCTTCTTGTCATTGTCAGGGCACCAGGATCCCGCCGTAAGATCCCCGTTTTTAAGTTCAAGAAGGCAGAATTCTCCGTAGGCAGGGCGTTTCTTTTCCTTAACATCATGAAATTCGTTAAAAGAAAGCGTAAGGTTCTTATAGTCGCAACAAAGTCTGCCCATTACTTTATCTTACCCTCTTTCAAAAGCCCCAGGAAAATGTCGGCGATCTCCGGATCAAACTGCTTGCCCTTGTTCTTTTCGATCTCTTCGATGATCATTTCCGGAGTCAGTTTCTTTCTGTAGACACGGTTTGAATTCATGGCATCGAAAGAGTCTGCCACGCAGATGATCCTTGCTATCAACGGGATCTCCTCTCCGGCCTTGCCTTCGGGATAGCCCCTGCCGTCATAACGCTCGTGGTGGTACAAAGCACCTTCTTCCACATCCTTAAGGCTCTTAAAGTTTCGTAAGATCTCGCCGCCGCGAACAGTGTGGGACTTGATGATCTCAAACTCTTCGTCGGTAAGCCTGTCGGGCTTTTTGAGGATGCTGTCCGGAACACCGATCTTGCCGCAGTCGTGGAGCAAGGCTATGCAATATACCCTGTCCAGTTCTTCGCCGGAATAGCCCATTTCCTCGGCTATAGCCCTCGTGTATTCCGCAACTCTGTTGGAGTGACCGTTGGTATAAGGGTCCTTGGCATCGATGAATCCGGTAAAGGTCTCTATGGATTGATGTATTATCTCATTGTCCCGTTCGTGGCGGAGCTTGTACTTTTTGATCTGGGCCGAAGTGATGATATATACGGCATGGGATATAAGCCACAGGAACATTCCCACAACCGAGATCCAGAAAAACACATCTCTTGTCAGCAGTCTGTTATAGTGATATTCAAGTTCCAGGACCCAGCCGTCTATCTCTTCTCCGATGGGAGCGTACAGGATCAGACCGGGAACCGTTCCCTGATGAGGCTCTAAGGGAACCTCCATGGCATTCTCGTTGGAACTTGGGATATAATGGATATAATCACCCTGATTCATGCGGATCAGGGTCTCCCCGTCAAAGGTGACCGTATCAAAGGCGAAATCCCCGACATTATAATCCCTCAGATCCGGCACCGTCGCCACATATTCATTGCCCTTAACATTCTGGTGAAATTCCAGGGATCCGTTCCAAGCCGAAAGAAGAAAAACTTCTTTGTCAAAGTGAAGCTTGAAGGTAAAATCGGATATCTCGTCGGAAGTATTGTTCCTTACCGGAAAATCATAAGTATATGCCCGATAGTTATGCTCCGTGATGCCTTCGTTGTTAAGGTCGAAGGCCTTGGTCCAGGTGCTGCCCCGGGGGATGGCATTGACGGTGCAATCGTTATCCGATCCATAATCCTCGGAAAACAGTTTTTCACCCGAAAAAGACTCATAGTGCAGGGTGTTGTTGTACTTGCTGACCCTGAAAAAACTGAGTGCAAAAAGCAAAAATACAACTATAAGCGAAACTGTGAAATTGATCCTTGCCCTGTACTTTTTCTGATCTCTGCCCATAATGCTCCTATTTCCCCGTGATAATGTTTACTTCGGAAATGACTCCCCGAAAGACCGTTATATTATACCACTAAAGCATTACAGAATAATTCTTTTCATGCTGTCAGGCACCAAAAAACTTCCGTCATTATTCCGAATCCGCTCTGAATAGCCTGCTTACCAGGAATGTCAATATTGACACGCCTGCTATCACGGGCAATAAGGGCTTATCATTGAATTCTCCGTTATTAAGAAGTTCCTTCAGAGTATCGCCGTGCCGTTTTTCATCATTCTTGACAGATCCAACCTCAGGAAACTCCTCTTCAAGCTGTTCATATCCGGATATGGCCGAATACTCAAACTGCGCTATTATGGGATAAAGCACCCGCTTCCCCAGCAGGCGGTACAGTATTACCACCGCCGTGGCCTGAAGTTTTTTGGGCTTTAGCACCACATCGGTGTACTGTCTGAATACGGAGGCATGTCGACCCTCATCGGCCGCAAGGGCCTTGAAAGTTTCCCTGTCAGTCTCATTAGTGACTGTTTGGGCAAGAGAAAGGTATGTCTCCACACCGTCCAGTTCACCCTGTTGTGCCTTAAGCAAGGCATTTCTTTGTTCTTCCGTCATTTTCTTTCCCCTTTCTTTTCATCATTGTATCATTACAGGCTCATATTATAAAGAAAAAGCCGCTCTCCGGATCACTTTGGAAAGCGGCTCAATATATGCGTGTTGAGCAACGGTCTTTCGTTGCTTTTTATTTTCTCCCCATGAGGGTCGCAGAGCCCGAAAGAAAAGCATGAGGATGTTCTCCGGAAATACCGCATGACCGCTCATTTCATATACCGACCTACTGTCTTATAAATCTGCTGTCCTTTTGCGGTATTCCTTTTGTGTCTGAAATATAACGCTCTACTGTCATGTGAAGATCATATTTCTCACGTAACGCGGCAAGTTCTTTCATCATCGGTGATGCATGATGCCGGTCTATTGCCTCCTGATCTTCCCAGCTGTCGATCAGAAGCACTGTTTCGGGATCTCCGAGCGGGATAAAATACTCATATTTCAAATTTCCGTCTTCTGCCCGGATCCGCCCGGCAACACCTGTACCTTCCATCTCCTCCGCGAACATTCGGGCATTCCCGCCAACTCCTTTATAATACAGATTCACTGTGATACTCATCTTTTGCACCTCCCATGCTGTAAAGTATTCCGCCTGCCGTTTGTCATCACCCTGGAAGCCAAGGATTAAAAATTGTACTGCATGAAATTTCCGTTATGCTTGAATCCATAGGATTCGTATAGTTTTACACCCATGTCCGATGCTGTGATATAGATCGTTCCGCATCCGTATTCTTTTGCCTCTTTTACCACTCTGTCCAATAACTCTGTAGCGATTCCCAGTCTCCTATAATCCGGATCGGTATACATGCTGGACAAGATACCTAATTTCCCTGAAGGGCATGTGAAATACGGCGGCTTTTCCGCGAAGGACATGCCGCTTGTTCCGACTATCTTATCTCCATCAAATGCCAGCCAGGAAACATAGGTGCCGGCAGCCAGATTTCTTTTATAAAAATCCATAAGCGATGCTTCCAGATTTACATCCTGCGGAACCGTTCTGCCTTCTGATGTGTATTCCTCCGTCAATTGGTCTATTCTCATTTTTGTGATTCTGCTTAATTCATTCTCCGAAAGTTTTTTATAAACAATATCCATTTGGGTTCTTTCCTTTCGTATATTATCCTGAAATATATTCTTACAACCGAAATGCTTTTTCTGCCAAAGCAACCGTCTCTTCTATTGTTCTGTTTTCATCGCGAAGGATTGTAGTAAAGCCTGAATTCAGGAACTCCTCGTATGACTCTTTTGAATTGATCAGTTCGAGCCCTTTACGATAATTCTGCATAGCATATTCCGGATCAGGTTCATCCAAAATCAGCTTATAAAGAAATTGTTTTTCGGGATCCGGCCGTTCAAAAAATCTCCTCACAGAAATCATTGGATCTGCAAGCATTACAAGCGTATGATTCTCAGGTGCTATTCTCTTCAATGTTGCAATACTGATATTTGTGTCAACAAACACCGGCTTCCCTTGATCGCAGATTTC
>JAEEGL012468932.1_pt1 | contig 16792 bp, 12 predicted proteins | sample 9134231 | NCBI WGS metagenome assembly JAEEGL01 (sample SAMN16246548, study PRJNA631951) | gut metagenome | biome: gut microbiome; feature: rumen; material: fiber-attached | host: Bos | place: Iran: Karaj | collected 2018-10
TCATTTAAATTTATTTTTTCTTTTCCATTTTTTTCATTTATTTCTAAATATTCAACTAATTCTTTTTCTGTTATTAATATTCCTAAACATCTCATTGCATTTTTACATTCTTTTATTGTTAATGTTTTTTTTTTATTTGGAAGGAAATAATTAAAAAATTCTTCATAAATTGTATTATCTTCTTCTTTTTCGCTATTATTTATTGAAGATGTATTTTTAAAATTACTTTGTAATAATTTTTCATTTTCTTCTTTTTCTTCATTTTCTATTTCTTCATTTTCATTTTCATTTTTTTCAATTTCATTTTTATTATTATCAGTTTCTTCTTTTTCTTCATTTTCATTTTGACTTTCACTATTTAAATTTTTAAAATAAGACATTTAATTATTAAAAATTAATTATAATAAAACAAATTATAAAAATAATAAAAAAAGAATATATCAACCAAAAAAAAAGAAAAAAAAAACCAATATCAAAATATACTTAACTTTCATCATCATTTCCTTCTCCTTCCTCTTCCCCATCATTATTATTTTCGGTATTATCATTTTTTTTACTTTGACTTATTTTACTTTGACTTATTTTACTTTGACTTTTTTGACTTTCACTTTTTCTACTTTGACTTTTTTTACTTTGACTTTTTTGACTTTTACTTTTTTGACTTTCACTTTTTTGACTTTCACTTTGATTATCATTTTGATTACTAGTTCGATTATTATAACTACTTTTAACATCTTCACTTTCATTATTTACATTACTACTTTTCCCATCAAATTCTTTTTTAGAACTTTTAATAACATCATCAACAAATTCATGAGATTCACCCATCATATTTCTTTTTTCAGAATTAGTATATTTATAATTATTACTTTTCCCTTCTTCAGTACCATAACGTTTTGAAGAATCAGTAATATTATCATCATCAACTTTACTTAAACTTCTAATTGTTCCTTTTCTCGAATCTTCGTTTTTAAAATTATTCATATCATTATTATTATTCATTTCATTCATTTTTCTTATTTCTAAAATTGGAATAAATTCAAATGGTTCAAAATTTGGTGCAGTTGTAAAATTGTAATTTCTTAATTTTTCATTTTCATTTAATGCAAATGCTGCAAATGATCCATAATTTGTTTGTCTTCTTTCCATTTCTTCCATTGCTAATTTATGTGATGATAATTGTATTCTATTTTTTATTAATTCATCTATATTTGTTTCAAAAACTTTTAGTTCATTATTTTTTGTCTTCATATCTCTTTCTAATATTATTTTTGAACGAAGTGTTACTTTGTAATTTGGCATTATTTCTTGTAAAGTTTTTTGTTTCTTTTCTTCTTCTTTTTCTTCACCCATTTTTACAAATTCTTGTAAATTTTTTGCTCTTAAATTATCTTTTTTATACATTTTTTCATATTCTAATAAATAATATGCACATTTTTCATATACGTTATCTGTTGGTAATTGGTCTTGAACTAATTTTCTTAATGTATATTCATATCCATCTATTATTCCTGTTGATTGTAAACTGTCAATTAAGTCTTTATCTATCATATTATTTTTTTTATTTTATTTTATTTTTTTATATATACGTTATTTTTATTTTTTAAATAATATGATTAAAAATAAATTATTAAAAGAATATACAAAAAAAATAAAATTATATTTCCTTATCTAAAAAAATAATTAATGTTTCATAAAACATTTCATAAAACATATAAATGTCAAAAAATAAATTATATCTATTATTAATTTCAATAATAATAACAAAACAATATGATACAAATTTCAAACCAACAATAGGAATTTATGCAATGCCATATCCAAAAGATGATTATTCAATCTATAATCAAACTCTAGTAGGAATACCATATATAAGATGGTTAGAATCATCAGGAGCAAATGTATTAATAATTCAACAATGGTATTCAAATGAAACATTTGATGAAATATTAAATAAAATAAATGGATTAATTCTTCATGGAGGAACAAGATCTATTACTTGGGGTTCTAATCATACTTGGGAAAATGGTTTAGAATATATTTATCATAAAAGTATAGAAAATAAAATTCCAATTTTTGGTATTTGTTTAGGTTTTTTAATAATTAATGATTTAGTTGCAGAAAAATATGTTAATCAATATGGTTTTAATAATATTCATATAATAAGAGGTTTTAATGTCACTGATTATAATAGTAAAATGTTTTCTTTATTTAATGAAAGTTTATTAAAATTACTTAATTATAATTCAGGATATTATAATCATAAATGGGGAGTTAATAGAACTACTTTTAATAAAAATGTTAATTTAAAAAATACACTTAAAATTACTTCTATTTCTAAAGATAATCAATCAATGGAATTTATTAATTCTATTGAAGGAATTAATGATTATATTTATGCTACTCAATTCCATCCAGAGAAAACTCCTTTTCAAAGAAAAAATGAAAGTGATTTTGATAATGTTCAAGAATTAGATCATGAGATAATATATGAAAAAAATTCTATTAGAGTTACTACTTTATTAGGAATTTTTTTTGTTGAAGAATGTAGAAAAAATAAAAATAGATTTGATAAAAAAGATAAGGATAAATTTTATTTTATTGATACTTATGGAAATAATAATCAAAATATGACAATTAATTATACTCAAGAAATATATATTTTTTCTAGGAATAAAAAAAAAGATTTAAATAGCTCAAGTATATTAGATTATTTATTTTATGCTATTGTAACTTTAATTATTATTATTATTACAATTATTAAAAATTATATATTGAAAAAAAAACAAAAAAAATTAATAGATTTAGAGAAAGAAAAAGAAAAAATGAAAGAAAAAGAAAATAAACTTTCAATATCTACTCAAAATGAAGAATTAAATCTTTTGAAAAAAATGTAGATGTTTAATTAAAAAAATATTAAAGTAATAAAACAATATATTAAATAATAAATCACAAAATATTATTTAAAAATAAAAATAATTAAAATATTTAAAAAAAAATAATAACAAATGTCAATAAAAAAATTCTATATAATCCTAATAATATTAACAATAACAAAATCAGAAGACAGAAATTCCAAACCAACAATAGGAATATATTCAAACCCATACCCTTCATCGGACAATATATCATATAACCAAACTGAAGTAGGAATACCATATATAAGATGGTTAGAATCATCAGGAGCAAATGTATTAATAATTCAACAATGGTATTCAAATAAAGAAATTGATGATATTTTGAATAATATAAATGGAGTTTTATTAATAGGAGATGAAAGAAATATTACTTTAAATCAAACTTGGGAAAAAAATTTAACTTATTTAGTAAATAAAAGTTTAGATAAAAATATCCCTATTTGGGCAACTTCTTTAGGTTTTGAAATTATTCATGTTTTAATTGGAAATAAAGATATTTTGGAATTTGGTTTTGATGATAAAAATGTTATTCATAGTTTTAATAATATTGATTATAATAGTAAAATGTTTTCTTTATTTAATCAAAATTTATTAATGTCATTTAATGAATCTTTGGGTTATTTTAATCATAAATTTTCTGTAAATAAAACTAGATTTAATACAGAAAAAAAATTAACTGATTTTTTTAAAATTACTTCATATTCAAAAGATATGAAATCAAAAGAATTTATTAATTCTGTTGAAGGAATTAATAAACAAATTTATGCTACTCAATTTAATCCTGAGAAAATTCCTTTTCAAAGAAAGAATTATAATAATATTGAATATGAAAAAAATTCTATTAGAGTTTCGACTTTCTTAGGCATTTTTTTTGTTGAAGAATGTAGAAAAAATGGAAATAAATTTAAATTAGATAAGAAAAAATATTTTATTGATAGTTATGAAAATAATAATCAAAATTCTTCTATTGACAGTAAAAATGAAATTATTATTTTTACCCATAATAAGACAAAAGGAAAAGAACAAGAACCAACAAAACAAGGTACAAATAAAACAATTTTAATAGTTTTTCTTATTATTTTAATTATTATTGCAGTATTTGCTGGAATTTATTTATTCATTAAAAATAAAAGAATTCAAAATAATCTATTAGATGAGAATGAAATAAGTCAATATCATTTTTCAAAATAAGTATTTTTTGTTTAACTAATTGTAGAATTTTTAAGTATTATTAGGAATTTCAATTTATTTAATTTTTTAAATTTAAAAAAAAATATTTATATTAATCTAGCAATCAAATTCTAAATTATATATTATAAAAAATAATATAAGAATAATAATTTTTTTATGATTAAAATAAAAAAGTTATAATTCCAAATTTGTTTATCTATTTGCACTTTCTATAATATAAACTATAGATAAATTATATGTTTTATAATATAACAATATAAACTTTAATTTTTTAATGTTAATCTATACATCAATTCAGAAATTAATTTCTTTTTCTAATTTATATATTTCAATATTTTTCATAATAAAAAACAAAATTAAATTTAATGTATACTAACAAATTAATTATCTTCCTTATCTTCATTATTATTTTTAAAATTTGAATTATTTATATTTATATTTATATTCACATTATCATTTTTATTATTAATATCTACAATTTTATCATCATTAAATAATTTTTGATGATTTTTAACATGTTTAAAAAATAATTTCGTATATTCATCATCATTTTTTTGTTTTATATTTTCTATTAAATGAGCATATACATTAGAATTTAAAAATGAATTAAAATATTCATTTATCTTAGGATATTTAATTTTTAATTGTTCACTAATTGACTTAGAAGTAAATTTCATATTCTTTTTAAAAAACATTAGAGTATTTCTATCAATATTTAACTCCTTTTTATTTTCTTTCATAAATTTGAAAAAATTAACATTTAATTTCTTAGTCATACAATCAACTTGATACATTCTTTTTCTATTTCTATAAATTGAAAATAAAATTTAATATTTTACTTAGTTTTTCTATAAGTTACAGTAAAAAAAGGTTTTTTTTTTTGTAGTTTTTTATCATTAATTAATCCTAAATAAATATTTTTGAAGTTATCTAAATTTTTTTCATTACTTGAATTTAATTGATTATTATCTTTCTCTTTATTTTCATTAGAATTTATATTAGTTAATGATAATAAAAGCTCAAAATTATGTTTCATTTGTTCATATTGATTTGATATACATTTATTGATTTCATTTAATGTAAAAATTATATTCGGTAATTCAAAAAGAAATGCAAAAAGATTATTTGGTAATTGCCCATTATTCATTTACAATACAAATAAATAAATAATACTTACACTATAGAAAAATTCAGATTTTTTCAATTATTTAATTTAATAACAGATATAATTTCTTTTGTAAAATGAAAAATTTTTTAATTATATCTTTTTTAGAATTTTTATTGAGTTGATATATTGGTTTTATGTTACCTTGATTTTTTTGATATAAAAATTTGGATATATTGAATTATTTTTTTTTTTCATAAAAATAATTATTTTTTTTCATCATCCATGATGAATCTCTCACATTAATAATGTTAAATTGTTCTAAATTGAAAATTAGTCCATAAATTAAAAAATACATTAAATTTAAAAAAATGTGAGTAATTTTAATTATTTATTATGAAAAAATCATAAATAATTCACACAAATTAATTAATATTTAAATTATACATTATAAAATTAATTAAAAAACTCTCAATTTATTCAAACCATATAATGAAAAAATGAAACATTATTTTAACTAAATTTTTAAATCTAAATAAAGTTTTAATAAAGTTTAAACTAATAAAATTGTAATATGAACTTATTTTATATTTTTCTTTATACAAAATTTAATATAAAGTAATATAATATATATATTTTTGTAACCACTTATTTTGGATTGTGGACATTTTTTTACATTATTTTTTAATACAATATTTGTCGATAATTTTAATATTTATATTAAAATTTTTAATTATTTAATTAAATAATAAATTAATGTTTAATTTTTTTTTTAATAAACGTATTATTATTTTAATTTAATATAGTAATAGAAAAAAATTTATGGAAAAAGATAATATAAATTTTCAATATTTTTAAATAAACTCTAATAACTGAATAATTTATTTATTTGACTTCATACATATTATATAATATATTTCATATAAGAAAAAAATATATAATATTATTGATTATTAGTTAAATAAAAAATGATAGTATCACCTACTCTTAATTCAAAATCATTTCTTTGTTCAAACAATAAATCATTTTTCTTAATTTCATTTAAAACAATATCATTTCTTTGTCTTATAATAAATTTTATCCCAATTTCATCTTTATTATCAATTTCTCCACTTTTAAAAGCTTTTAAAAAAACTTTAAAAACTAAATAACCAATATCATCATATAATACTCTAATTATTTTAAAATTAGAATTAAAAATACTTTCCAATTGAATCATAACTTTTTTTTCATCTTTTAAAAAAGACAAATTTTTCCAATGATAACATATATCTTCATATTCACAAATTCTAGGATTTTGAATATTAGGCTCTAATTTATTAGGAATTGTATTTTGTTTTATTTTAATTCTAATTTCTTTTGGATCAACAAAATGTTTTTGAGGAGAAAAAATCTGGAAATTTAATAAAGCTTGATCATATACTTTAAAAGGTAAAATTGGTTGAATATATGGTTTTTGTAAATTATCCAAATTAAATGAAGTAAATTCTCTTAACATATATATTGAAGGAAAATTTTCTGTATTTTCTTCAAAAATATCAAATGAATAATAATCAACATATCTTTCTTTTTTATTTTTATCAATTTGAGTTATATTCTTATAAATATATATTAATGATATGTTATTTGGGTTTATGTCATCTTCTTTTAAAGGTAAAAATCTTATTTTTGATATTATATCAATTTTTAAACTTTTTTGAACTATTGTATATATTATTTTATTTTTGAGAATTTCTATATTATGATTTGATTTTTTTATTCTTGATATAATTGCATTATAATAAACATTTCTTAATTGAGTATTTATTATTAATCTAAAATATTTATTAATATTAAGTAAATTTTTAATAGTATTCACATCTAACATGCATAATAAATAAAAAAGAGAATTTTTTTTATTGAATAAAGAAAAAAATTTCATAACAGAAAAATTGTTTTCTCTCTCAAGAAAATCATTTGCTAATTCAATATGATTACTTCTCAAAATTACCTGTTCTGTAGTTAATTGATCAATTTTATGAATATTATTATCTTCTAAATTATTAGAAATTAAATTATGATTATTATTTATAATTTTCATTATATTTAATTTTAGAGGAGGACTTAATTGAATTTGTTTTACTGGTTTTTCATCAAATTCGTTATTTTCAATTTCTGTTCTATTACTTTCAGGAATAATATTTATATTTTTTAAATCAATTTCTTTATATGAATTATTATGTTGACTTATATTTGAATTTTTTAAATCTATTTCTTTATAAGGTATTTTATTTATATCTACATTATTATTTTTATCTGTTATAGTATTGTCTGATGATTCACTTTTATTTAAATTAAATTCATCTTTAAATCTTTGAAATTGATTAATTGAGTTTTTATCTGAATTTATTTCTATGTTATTAAGTTCTTTTTCTTTATTTGTTAATATTAAAGGATTATAATATTTGTTTTGTAATGAAAAAAAACTATTTTCATTTACAATATTATGATTTGATAATCGAATACTATCTTCAATAATTTTCAAAGTCATTCTATTAATTGGTTTATTACTGTTATTGGACATAAATTCAAATTTTTATTTATTTAAAACAATTAATAATTATATTAAGTTTTATTAAGTTTTAATTTAAATATTATTTTAAACAAATTTATTATGTTATTAAAAGAAAAAAAAAAGTTTATTTAAAAAACCAAAATGTAAACTATATTACAAAAAAAGTAAATATATAATCAATCTCCAATCCTACAAAAATCTAACAATTTATTCAAAAAACAAATCATAAATAATTTTTAATCAAAAAATAAATTTAATTTGAAAAATTTCTATTCAATCTTTTAATTTTAGCAAAATTTAAATTAGGCAATTTTTCACTAATAAATTTTTTACTATTTGATTTAAGTATAACGTTCGAATAATTGGATATTGAATTTTTAGGTTTTGTAGAATATAATAAATTTAAATTTATAAAATTATTTTTATTTTCATATATATTTTCAAATTTATTATATTCCAAACTTATTTTAATTTTTCTTAATATTTGATTTGAAAATTTTAATTTAGTTAAATAAGCAATAAAACTAAAACTAATTTCGTTATTATTAAAATTAACAATACAACAATCATTTTTATAATCAACTGAAAAATCAATTTCATCCTTTAAGCTTTCTAAAAATTTTCTAATTATATTTGAAATTTCTATAAAAGAAGGTAAATTTTTAATTAAAATAACTGTTTTTGACTTTGAAATTGGATTTATGAAATTTTTCTTTTTTTTTAAAATAAAACAAGGTTCATCATCATCTTCATTTATGATTTGACTCATTAATCTTTTATCTTTTGGATTAATTTCTTTACATTTATATTTTATTTCATATAGTTTCAATTTCATTGTACTTGGAAAATTTTCTTCTATTTGTCTATAAAAATAGTTAAATTGATAGTATTTATTAAAAGGAATTTGAATTTTTTTTCCATTATAAAGTATATTAAATGTCAAAATATTATCAAATGTGTTACTTTCAGTTAAACTTTCATATTCACTAAAACTTTGTTTTTTCTTCAAATTACTTTTCATATTAATATTTTAAGAAGTGAATAAAAATTAAATTATTAAAATAATTAAATAAACATTTATAATTAAAAAAAATAATAAAATAACATTTAAAAAAAAATGAAAATCCTAATATTCCTTTATTTAATAACAATAATAGCCTCTAATCCTGATACATATGAACCTGAATTTGAAAAAAAATATCAAGTAAAACACATAAAAGATGGTGACAAAAAAACATTTCCATCTAAAGGAGACGAAGTACGTGTTCATTATAAAGGAACATTATTAGATGGAACAAAATTTGATAGTTCATATGATAGAAATGAACCATTGCCTTTCACTTTAGGAGTTGGTCAAGTTATTAAATGTTGGGATGAATGTGTTGAAAGATTATCAAAAGGTGAAAAAATTTCTGTTACTTGTCCTTCAAGTTTAGCTTATGGCAAACATGGAGCTGGCGGAGTTATACCCCCTGATGCTGATTTAATTTTTGAAATGGAATTAATTGATATTAAAAAAAGTGGTGATCTTTAATTAATTTTTTTTTTTAAAATTTTTTCATTTTAATTTTTTTTTTTATTTAAAAGTTTAAATTAAGTATTTTTATATTTTTTTATTTTATGTAATATATTTTTGATGATTCTAATTCTTCCATTGATGACAATAAATTTTGAAAATTACCACAATCAAATTTCATTATAAAAGTGTCTCTATTACTGTTTGTTACTTTGTCTATTTTTGGTAAATCTATATTTAATTTTTTTATAAATAAATCTAAATCATTTTTTGATTCAACTTGAGAATTCGTTTCTTCATTAATATTATAATTATTTGTTTCCATTTGATAATTATCACTAATTGGATTATTACAAATATTAATAAATGATAAATTTTTATTTTTTACAATAAAATCATAAATTTTATCTAAATTATTTCCTTCAATATAATTATCATATAAATTAATTGATTGTAATTTTCTAAAAGTATCATGCATATTTTTATTTATAAATAAATCAAAGAAATTATCATTTATTTCATTTCCTTTTAAATATAATTTTGATAAATTAAAACATCCTGTATTTTTATCAAAAAATTCAAATACCATATCATTTGTTAATGAACAATATGAAAGATCCAAAATTTTAATTGCTAGCATAATATTTCCAGATATTGATATTTCATTTAATTTATTATATGATTTTGAAAATAGTGAATTAAAACTTAAAATTTTTGAAGGATAATCAAATTTTGATATTTGCTTCTTTAATTTATTAAAATAATCATTACATAAATTATTATCTGATAAGTAAATATTATTATTTAATAAAACTAATATTGTATCCTTTAATTGATTTAAAATAGGTCTTGAAAAATTATTAAAAGAACAATTTATTACTCTTAATTCAGGAAAAAATTCCGGTGCAAAAGAAAATTTAAAAATATTATTTTTTCTAAAATTTAATTCTCTTATTTCATAAAAAGTATGTTTTTGTTGAAAAATAAATTGATTTAAATCTACTTTTGTTATATTATTTTGAGCAAATGAAATATATTCTAAATTATTTCTTATTGAATCACTTAGAACTAAACTTTGAAAAATAGAATTAAAATCATTATTTATAAGAGAACAATGTTCGAAAGATAATTTTTTTAAATTTTTAGGAAAATTTATTATTTTATCAAATCCATCAATTTTACAATTAATACAAGATAATTTTATCAAAGCAGGAAATCTTTCACATAGTTTTTTTTGAGTATCTTTTAAACTTATTTTTTTTACATTTTTAATAATTAAAGTTTGTAATTCATTAAATGTACTATTTTCAGGTAAATATTTTTCATAATCATCAACATTATTAAATTGTATTTTTCCTAATTTTTTAGCATTTTCATCTATTGTTTTAATATCATTTTCTTCTTGTTCATTATCTTTTTTTTTCGTAATATTTAAAACAAAATTTGTATTTTTTGATAAACTAGTAATTAAATTTTTATAATTAGAATCTAAATTACTTTTTTTTAAAGCTTTAGTAATGTTAAATTTGTCCAAATCTAATTTTGGAAATAACCAACATTTTAAAATATATTCTAAATTATCATTTAAAAATTCATGAACTGGTTTATCTCTTAATAAATACTTTGGAATATCTAAAAATCGATATAAAATTTTAAAATTTTCTTCAATTGTTTTCATTATTTGATTATGTAAATTAAAAATTTTTTCTAAAACATCAGTATAATTTTTAGCATAAGATTTTATTCCAATTGCTCTTGATAAATCAATTTCTTCTGATAAATTAAAACTTTTTGTTATTCTTGTAGAATTTTCTGTTATATATTCATCAATTTGAGTTTGAAATTTTTCTAATCTTTTTTCTAGTTCTTTTGTATGTTTTTGTAAAATTTCCATTGAAGAATCTTTTATTGTTTTTATTTTATCTGTTATTTCTTCTTCAATTTTTTTACCAAATATTATCCTTACTGTTTCTCTTCCATTATAATTTGTGTTTATTTCTGAATCTGGTTCATTTATTTCATTATCATTATCAATCATATTTTTTTGTTATTAGAAAATAAAAAAAATATTAATCAATAAAAATAAAAATTATAAATAAAAATCATTAAAAAAAATGCAATTCTGTATAAATGCATATAATCAACTTAAAAAACTTGATATATATGGATATAATTTCCCATTAAGATACAAAAGCGAAACATCATATTCAACATCATGTGGATTATTTTTTTCACTTGTATCAATATTTCTTATATGTTTAATAATAATAAGTTATATAGTAAAAATGTTTTCACATTCTTCTTTTTCAATAGTAACAAATTCAATTTACAGAGAAGAACTTGCAGAAATAAATTTAAAAAATTTCCCATTTATGTATGGAATATATAGGGATGGAAAAATTCAATATTTTGATCATTCATATGTAAATGTAACTCTTGATAGAAATGTTCACATTCCAATTAAAGATGATAATAATCATACTATTTTAAATAGAAAATCTTATCCTATTATATTAGAAAAATGTAATGCTATTCATTTTCAAAATAATTTTGATTTATTTAAACCTTATGATTATGAAAAGTATTTATGTCCTAAAAGTGGACAAAATTTAACTTTTAAAGGAAGATATGGTGATCAAGTCAAAGGATATGATATTTTAGAAATGCATATATCAAAATGTAATAATGAAAGTTTTTTTAATAAATGTAAAAGTAATGAAGAAATTGAAAAATATATAACTAATAGTTATATTTCTTTAATTTATTTATCGAATACTATAAATCATGAAAATTTTTCTTATCCTGTTGTTAACTTTTTACAATCTGCTTTTTTTACAGTTTCTATAGGAAATGTAAAAAGATATTATTACTTTTTTTCTAAAGAAAAATATATTTCTAATAATGGAATAATAATGAATGATATAAAAGTAATAGATTTTTTTCAATATAAATATACTTTAACTGATTTTATTCATAAAGAAACTAGTAATTTTTATTCAAAAGATACTTTAATTGAAATTAATTTTTCATGTGCTGATATTGAGCTTGAATATGAAAGAAAATATTTAAGATTTAATGAAGTTGTTGGAATAATTGGTGGTTGGATTGATTTAATTGGATTAATTTTTAGTTATATTTCTTATTTTTTTTCTAAAAAATCTTTTATTATTGAAATGTGTAATTCTTTAATGTCACATAATTTTCATAAAATGATAAGAACTAAAGTGCAACCTAATTTATCAAATAGATCTTCTACAACTATTCTTTTTTTTAAAATTAAATCTCTTACTCAAATGAAAAATAATTATGTGTTAAAAAATACTGATCATATGGTTACTAATAATTTAGTAAAAAATGCTACTTCTAGAAGTTCAAGTACTTTATCAAAAAATGATAAAATATTTGATTTTGGGAATTTTAGAAAAAGTAAAAAAGGTTTTTGTTTCTATTTTACTTATTTTATATTTCCTTTTAGAATAATTGAAAAATATCAATCATATTATGTTTATAGTCTTTATATGCAAGTATATCATAAATTTATGAGTATTGATATAATTATTCCATTTGTATTAAATAGTTATATATCAAAAGATAAAATTGTTGCTGAAAATAAACAAGTAACAGCTGAGCAACAAAAAAAGTAATTTATTTTGAATAAATGATTTAAATTATTATTATGTTTATAATTTATTGTTAAAAATTATTTTGAATTTTGTAAATGATTATTGTATTAAATATTTCAATTGAGTAAGAAGACAAATAATTTTTTATTATTTTATAAAATATATAAATTCAAAATATTAATTTATTTATATAAAAATAAAAATAATTAATATTATTTTATCAAAAAAAGATTAAAAAATAATAATTTGTTAAAGAAAACTAAATACCCATATTTAAATATTAAAAATTAAAAAATTCAATGAAATTTATGCTAATTCAACCATTGAATTATTTTATAATACATAAAACATTTTTTTAATGTATCTGATAAATTACTTAAAAATAATAATTATTTATATGATACTGGGATTCTATTTTTGATTTACGTTTTATAATATATTTTAATAAAAGAAATAACAGTAAAATTTAAAAAAATAATATTAAAATCTTTTTTACATAAAAACCAAAAAATAATTTATTATACACTTTTCTTCATAAATAAAGATCATTTTTTTATAATATTACGAAACTTAATGAAATTTTATTTTTTGATTAAAATTTATTAACAAAATGAAATTATGTAAATGACAGTTGTTTTAATACGATATTAACGTACAATAAAGAAATCAAATCACAAAACTTAGTTCATAAAAATATATTATTAAATTAAATCAAATAAGAAACTTTTGGTACATTATCTATTTAAAATTTATTCCAATTATATGTAAATTTTCTAGTAATGATATATAATTAATTAAAGATATTTTAAAGTTTATAGATTATTGTTGATTTATTAACAAATATTAAAGGAAAATAAGATGAAGAAATAAATATTATTATATTTTATCCAAATATTAATGTTAATTATTTAAATAAACTTTATATACTTTGTACCAAAAAAGATGAAATCCAAAAATTATTTCATTTTTTCTAGATTGTGATTATATTTAAAAATATAATTTAAAATTATTTTTATAATATATTAAATAACGCAAAATATACTTATTTAAAAAGTAAAAATGAATAAAAGGCTATACAAAAGAATTTTGAAATCATAATTTATTGTTTAACATTTACCCTCTTTTAATATTATATTCTTCCTATTATTTAATCCCATCAAATAATATTTAATTTAAAAAGTTATATTTATTTCACAATTTAATTGAAGAAATTTGTAAAAAAATAATGAATAAAAATTTTAAATATTTAGATAAATATATATTATATAGAGTTTTTAATCCATATTATAGGGATCCATACATTTCTTTAGATTCTTCAATTAAAATATCAACATTTAATCAAAAATGTTTAACTTAATTAAACTTCATTTCTAGTAATTAAAAACAATTTATCGACAAATTTTTATAATCAGATAATTTTTATTTAATTTTTAAAATTAACAATGAATAATAAAAATTAAATTCTTTTATTCAGACGATAGTTAAATATTACATTTTTTTAAATTCAACTTTAAAATAAACAATTGATAATTTTATTCAAAGTTTTAATATTTAAAGTCTCATAATGAAATAACAATAACAAATAATTTGACAATAATTATTGATTCAAGAGATAATTGTAAAAATACTTATTCAGAAATAATGAATTATAATCATAATAAATATGATAATATATTTGAAGTTAATAATATCAATTATAAAGAAAAAAAGAAATTTTGTTTCAATTTTTTATACATTATTTTTCCTAATTTTATTATTATTAAAAATAAATCTTATGAAAATTTTAATAAATATGTGGATGTTTATTATAAATTTATGAGTATTGATATAATTATTCCTTATTTTGTTAATTTCCTTACTATAAATGAAAAAGAGAATAAAGAAAGAAAAATAATTACTTAAAAAATATTTTATATTAATTTTTATATATAATATTTCATTTATAAAAAGATAATTATTTTTCTTTAGATATTTTTGTTAAAAGTTAATTTTTTAATTTTTTTCCAATTTTAAAAATCATTTAATATTTTTTTAAATATAATTAAAATTTGTAAAGGAATGTGGAATAGAATTTTTAATTCCAACATTTTTTCTTAAATTTTTTAAAGTAAAATAGGTTTTAATAATATTTTCCTCACTTATGATTTTTTCTCTTTCTTTTGTTAAAAAATTAACATATTTATTTTGTTTTAAATGAAAAAATCCTAAATAATATCTACATCTATTTAACTGTTTAAATTCCAAAGACATTTTTTGTGTAAATTGTGACTCATATAAATTAATATAAAAATTAGAACTATCTATTAAATAATTATTATTCCCAATTAAATTTGAAATTTTACTAAATTTTTTAGTATTTTTTATATTATTAATAAAGCTATTTTTACTATTACAATCCTTATTATTTTTATTTGAATTTGAAATTACATTTTTATTAAAAGACTTTATTGTTTTTATTGATTTTATTGATTTTATTGTTTTTAAATTTAAATTTTTTTCCAATTCAATATTAAAATCTTTCAAAGTTCTAAATTCATGGAATAAAAAAGAATTTACAAATTTAGTAATTAATAAAATTAATTCAATAATACCATTTATATTTCCTGAAATATCAGGAATTTTTTTATATGTTCTATCATATATATCTTTTTTATTTTGTATCCAAAAATAAAATATTCCATAAATATTATCTATTTTGGAACTGGTTAATTTTTCATTCAAATCAAAAATAAAAGAATTTATAGTTGTTTCTGTATCAAAAATATTTCCTTCATGAGTTTTAATTTGTAATAAATGAAAATTTAAATGATTATAAGTTAAATCATTTTTACTAAAAGCATTTGAAATTTCATGCATAAAAGATAAAAAAGGTTTTTTATAATCAGTAATTTTAACTAAATTATCTTTAAAACTAATTTTATAGGAATACAAATCATTAAATTGTTGATTTATTTCTTCATCACTATAACAACTATTATTATTATAAGAATAATTTTGACATTTCATAATATAAATTCCATATTTATTATTATCATATTTTGAAGTACCATTTGATATATAAGGATATATAAAGCCTATTTCATTTTTTTTAAACACTTTTTTTAAATTATAGTCATACATTTCATTTATACATAAAGCATAATTTAAATAATCATCAATATCATCTTCACTATTTAATTCATTTTTTTCATTCTCATCACAATCACTATAAATCCAATGTTCAAATTCAATTAATGAATAATTTTTTTTTTCAAATTCTATATCATTTACTTGAATTCCAATTATTTGAAAAGCCTTTTTGTCTAATTTTATTTGTAAAAAATCTAAATTATAAATATATAAATAATGAAATATTCCAGAAGAATTAAAAGAAATAATTCCAATATTATCATCATATGTATTATAAGTAAATGATGTTGGATTTCTTCTTAAAATATAATCTAATGATAAATAAATTATTAAATATAAGATTAATAATAAAATCAATAATGATAGAATTTTAGAAAAAAATGAAGAATGTGTATCTTTTCCATTATAAAACAAAGTTATATCTGGAGAAATAAAATCAAAGAAAAGAGAATTCATTTATTAATAAAAATATTTTACCAATTTTTTATATTAAAATTTATAATTAAATTCCATAAAAATATAAAAAAATATTCAAATTAATAAAATAATTTATGAATTATTTAATATAATACTTTTATTTTGAAAATTTGTTAAAACTGCCATGTAAAATATTATAATTATAATAATTATTTTTATTTTACTCAGAATTATTTTAAATGGAAGAAACGAACTATGAAAAAATAAAAGACACAAAAAAGAAAAAAACAGATGAAAGAAATATCATATATTACATATTAATTGGTATTCCATTTACAA
>JAEEGL015508473.1_pt1 | contig 16792 bp, 15 predicted proteins | sample 9134231 | NCBI WGS metagenome assembly JAEEGL01 (sample SAMN16246548, study PRJNA631951) | gut metagenome | biome: gut microbiome; feature: rumen; material: fiber-attached | host: Bos | place: Iran: Karaj | collected 2018-10
GAACAGGCGCGTGGTGTCGGGATGGATGAAGTAGCGGCCGTCGGTACCCAGCAGCACGAAGTAGGCATCGGGGTAGGAGTGCTCCGTAGAGGCGATGCTCTTGGCCAGTTGGCTGAATGCAAAGTCGGTGTTGATGAGTCCCAAGATGCGGCCTTCCTCTGAACGGATCGGACGGCAGTAGGCGGCGACGGCATCGTTGTAGTTGACGGCAGCATCCAACTGCTCGCTGAAGGGTTCTATTCAGAAGGATTCGTCTGCCTGCATGCCCTTCTTGTACCATTTCTTGTCGGGGTAGTCGAAGTAGGTCTCGCGGACGGTGACGATGGAGTCATCGTCGTCGAAAGTATAGACCGAGAATCTGGGCCCGTACTGCGGGAACACGCCTGGGGCCGTGCTGACGTAGCAGTCGATGACGTTGGGGTTGAGGTTGACGATGCGGTGGGTGATGGCCTCTATCGACTCAGGGGTGAACGACTCCTCCAGCAGCCAGGCATTGGCATCGGTGGAGTTCTCGATGGTGTTCATGAAATTGCAGACACGCTGGATGGCCGTCTTGAGCACGCTGTTGGAGCGCTTTATGGCCTCGTGGTGTATGAGGTAGCGCGACTGCAAGTAGAAGAGTCCCAGCGACAGAATGAAGACGGGCATGGCCAGCACGAGAATCCTAGTGCTGAGCTTGCGCGAGAGACTTTTGCTAATCTTACTCATGGGCTGCCTCCTTTCTTCCTTCTCCTTCTTTCTCTATCTCCAGGGCTTCAAGCATGTGGTCGAGCAGGTCGAGGATGATCCCGCTCTGCTTCTTGATGACGCCCACCTCGTATTCCGCCTCCGCAGCAGTAATCGTCGCATAGTTGTTGCTGAGCTTGGTGACGCTACGCTCGATGAGGTCGGAAGGCACCGTCATCTGGTTGGTCATGTAGTGCAGGAAGGTGGTCTTCATGCGGTCGGAGCCCTTGGTCTGACCGTAGGCCTTCTGCAGTTCCTTGCTACGCTCGGTCAGCGTGGCCGTCAGCCGTTCCAGTTCGTCGGACTTGCCTGCCAGTGACTTTTGCATCTGCAGGAAGTGGTTCTGCAGCTGGCCTATCTCGTCGTCACGCTGGGTGTAGGGAACCGTCTCGTGGAGGTGACCCTCGATGATGCGCTGGGCCGACTTGGTGAGCATGCGCAGCGGACGCATCTGCCTTCGGATGACGATGCGGCAGAGGAGGAAGAAAACGAGCACACCGGCAATGGTGATGGCCAGCACCAGATAGACGAGGAAGTTATATTCGCCGACGATGTCATCCTCCAGATAGACCAGTCCGGCACTCCAGCCCAGCTTCTCCATAGGGATGCCAAACTCCTTGGCACCCAGCTCGGCGGCTTTGGTGGACCAGGAGCGCTGGACGGGCTTGTAGAACACATACCAGTCTGCACCATCCATGCGGAACGACTTGTAGCCTGTCTCACCAGCGAGCATGGCTTCTGCAGCCTCATGCACGCTGGCGTCGGCACCTTTCTCCTTCAGGTCGAAGACGGTCTCCTGTCTCATGAGCTTCTTTGTGTCGGGGTGAACGATATAGGAACCGTTATGGCCTAACAGCACGCTGTAGCTGTGGGGTAGGGGCTTCATGGACAGGATGATCTGTGACAGCAGCGAGATGGGCACATCAACTGCCAGCACACCGAGAATGTCCTGTTTGCTTCTGGCTTCGGCCTTCGCATGCTTGGCATAGATGGGCAGACAGAGCGAGAGCGTCACACCTTCGTCTTCCTCTTCAGCCAATGGGTCTGTCCAACAGGCGTGACCGGTCTGCATGGGAGCGGTGTACCACTCCTGCTGGGTGTAGGGGCGGTTGCCGAACGTGTTAGAGGTGAGCAGCGTGGTGGCGCCCTCCTTGGTCACTTTCTGGCGGACATAGGTCATGAACAGCTCCTGATCCTTATAATAATAAGGTTTGAAGGCGATGGCACAGCCCGTGACGTAGGGATTGTTCTCGATAATTCCCCGACAGTAGGTCTGCATGCGGTCGGGCTCGTCCAGGTGTCCTTGCAACTCCTGATAGACGTTGTAGGCCGTCTGCTCCACGCTCATCAGGATGTTGTCAATATGCTGCACGGTGCCCTCCAGCGTCTCTTCGGCATCCTGGAAAGCCTCCTCTTTCAGTCCCTGGCGCGAGAAGTAGAGCATCACCGTCAGGGAGAGGAAAAGCAGCAGCACGATTTCGCAGACCACCATCAGATTCAGTCTGATGGAGGTGCGGGGGAGGGTGATCTTTGATAGCTTCAGCATGGCTTACCTGTTTTTTTTACTTCTTCTTCTTCTCTTTGGCAACTACGACGGCTACCGACCAGTCGATGCGCTCGATGGGACCATAATAGACCGTTGAGGGTGTGCCATTGATGGTCATGTCGATGGTGCCTGCCTTGCCGCGTTCGAGGTCGCGGACAACGTACTTCTCCGTCATGGTCACCTTCTTACCTTCGGGACAGGCAATGCAGCTACCGTCCTTGTTGACGACGACGGTATAGAAGTCGCAGTCGCTACCGAAGAGATGGCTGTTCAGCAGTTCGTTGCTCTTGATGTCATTATCTATGCGCTGCAACTCCTTGGCCAGCCATTCGAAGGTCATGTCGGCACCGCAGACGCAAGCCAAACGCCCAGTCTTGTCAAAGACGGGCTTGACGAAGGTGGTATAGTGACCGCTGATGTTTGTACCATCATAGTAGTAATAGGGCTCCGACCAGAAACTCTGGTTGGACTGCTTGGCACGGATGTACCAGGGCGAATTGAAGTAGTTGTGGCGGGCAGAGCCAACCAGACGCACCTCGAAGGCGCTGGCATCCACATGAACCACGGAAGGCTCGAACCACTTGCCTTCCCGTGGGAAGTAGTTGGGCTCGAAAGCGGCAAAATAGCCACGCACCTCTGGGTTCAGATTGGTCTTACTCTCCAAGGCGGCAATGACGGCATCCGGTGAGTCGAGATGCTTCTCCACCTCGTCGAACTCGTTCATGGCATTCATCTCCATGCCACGAATGGTCTTGGCCAGCTTCTCTGAGGCGATGTTCATGATGCCGGTATAGCGCGCATGGCGTTCTGCCTGGATGGCTTGGGAGCAGATGTAATAGGCGGCTGCGCCAATAACGATGATGACTGCCAATGCTGACAGCAGCACGTACAGTCTTGTCCGTTTAATGGTTGATTCTGATGCTTGTCTCACAGTTTTGTATATTTTTTAGTAATTTAGGCTACAAAAATACAAAAAACAATAGTAAGGTGTCTATAATTGCTTCTGTTATTAGACAAATTTAACTTAATATCGCTGTTCGCAAAAGGAAATGAGACAAATCATAACCGTCAGAAATACTTGGTGATGCGGGCGTTCTCGAAATTGTTCATCTCGTTGATCATGCGCACGGCGCTATCGACGAGGGGGAAGGCACAGAGGGCGCCCGTACCCTCGCCCAGACGGAGGCCCAGCGAGAGCAACGGCATGGCATGGACGATGTCCAGCATCTTCTTGTGTCCGCTCTCGTCGCCGCAGTGGGTGAAGATCATGTAGTCCTGGGCGGCAGGGTAAAGACGGATGGCGGCCACAGCGCAGGCGGTCATGATGAAGCCATCGACCAGGATGATGATGTGCTGCTCGGCAGCGCGGAGCATCGCCCCGATGGCTGCCACCATCTCGAAGCCGCCGAAGTAACGGAGCATCCCCTCCAAGCTCCCCCGAAGAGGGGAGGCATGGAAGCGCTCCACCGCCTGAGCCAGCACCTCGCGCTTGTGGCGGATGCCAGGCGTGTCGAGACCTGCGCCGGCGCCGATGCACTCGTCGAGGGGGATACCGCCCAGCAGGTGCATCCAGATGCTGGAGGGCGACGTGTTGCCGATACCCATCTCGCCTATGGAGAGCACGCGGCAGCCCTCGGCGCGGCAAGTATCGACCAAGTCGATGCCTACGGATAACGCGCGGTCGAACTCTTCCTCGCTCATCGCTGGCTCGTAGAGGAAATTCTTCGTGCCGCGGGCGATCTTGTAATCTAAAGGGGCCTCCCCCGACCCCTCCGAAGGAGGGGAGAATTGCTTGGAAGTTGCAACATTGGGCTCCCCTCCTTCGGAGGGGCTGGGGGAGGCCCCTCTATTGAAATCATAATCCACGCCCACATCGACCACTCGCAAGTTAAAGCCGTGCTGGCGGCAGAACATGTTCACACCGCCACCGCCACGGGTGAAGTTGATCATCTGCTGCCAGGTGACACAGCGGGGCGACACGCTCACGCCCTCGCGCTCAATGCCGTGATCGCCGCCCAGCAGCAGGTGGCAGGGGTGGGCGAGGCTCGGCTCCAGCGTCTGCTGGATGAGGCACACCTGCATGGCCAGCTCTTCCAGTCGGCCCAGCGAGCCCTTGGGCTTGTTCAGATTGTCGATCTTCTCTTGTATGGCCGCCTGCATCGAGCGGTCAGTCGGGGTGATATCGAATGTTCTCATCTTCTTTATTTTATCTTTACGGGAATGCCCGAGACCATGAGGATGACCTCGTCGGCACGGGCGGCAATATACTGGTTCATCCAACCTTCGAGGTCGGTGAAGCGGCGCTGCAGGACGTTGTCAGAGACACCGCCGAGGCCAATCTCGTTGGTCACGAAGATATAGGTGGCATCATGGGCGGTGAAACGGTCGAACTCTGCCTTGGCCGTTTCGAGCGTCTGCTCCACATCGGAATTCTCGAAGAAGAAGTTGGTGAGCCACAGCGTGACGCAGTCGATGACGACGACACGTCCCGTGAGGTCGTGGCGACCCAGTTGCTTCTCCTCCTCGATGTTCGTCCATTGCGGCCCGCGCCGCTCCTGATGCTTTTTTACACGTAGGGCGAACTCGTCGTCCCAGATATGGGCCGTGGCCAGATACACAGGGCGCTCCGCAAGGCTTAGCGCCAGTTCCTCAGCCTTCGTGCTCTTGCCTGAGCGCTGACCGCCTGTGATGAGGATGATTTTTTTCTCCATACTTCTAAATTCTAAAGTCTTAATTCTAAAATCACCGTAAGGTAGATGGAAAGCTCAGTCATCAGGCATACGGCACCGCAGCAGTCGCCTGTATAGCCGTGCAGCCGACGGCGGATGAGCCGATGGAGGAAAGCTGTGGTGAGGCAGGGAAGGAGGCAGAGCACCGCTGTCCAAAGCCATCCTGCCCAAGGCCATCCCATCTGCCATAGCAGCAGGACAGCAGGCAGCACACCCTGAACCACCAGCGACCCGATGGCCGCAGGGCTCATGTGGCGATAGACCGTCTTGGCTTTCGCCTCCTCTTCGCGGCGGGCGTAGGGCATGCTGAGGAGTGTGGCCGTCAGCAGTCGAGCCAGCGGTGCGGCGGCGACAATGGTGAGCGCAGCTACCGTGGGCGTCAGCGAGGCGAGCGTTGTCACCACCATTATGATATAGAGTATCAGACTGAGCACGCCATAGGTGCCGATGTGCGAGTCCTTCATGATGGTGAGGATGCGCTCGCGGTCGGTGCCTCCACCGCCGAAGCCGTCGAAGAAGTCGGCCAGCCCATCCTCATGCAGCGCGCCTGTCAGGAGCAGTCTCACCACGAGGGCCAGCACCACGGCCACAGTCATCGGCAGCACCATCGCGCCAAAGTAGAGCGTCAGCGCCATTGCGCCGCCAGTGAGCCAGCCCGTGAGTGGCCACCATTCCACCACCGAGCGGTAGGCCTCTCGTGGCGGCTCGTAGATGCGCCATAGCGGCAGGCGGGTGAAGAAGATGAACGAGGCCCAAAGTCGGTCGGTCCAGCGGCAGCGGTCGGTCGATTCCTGCACGGAAGAGTGGCTTGGGTCGGTTGTTGTTTGCATATTATTCGGTTTTTGCTTGCAAAAGTACGAAATTATTTTTACTTTTGCAGACTGAAACTAATAAATATCGTAAAAGAAATGAAGAAAATCGCCGTTTCCTTGGTCTTGCTCGTGACCATGATGCTCAGTGCCTGCACCTCGAAAACTCAGGGCAACAGTACGCTTGACGCTGCCGACAGCTTGAGAGTTCCCTGCGTCGTGAAGTATGCCACAGGCTTCAGCGTCAGTGACTCGGCTGACGTGCGCCTCGTCAGCGTGGGAAAGAAGGATCGCTTCGCCCTCGTCGGCAGCGATGATGCTCAGGTGCCTGACGGCTACGTGAAGGTGCGTGTGCCCATCAGTCGCACCATCTGCATGACCTCGCTGCAGCTGTCGAACTTCACCGTGCTCGATGCCCATGATTGGGTGAAGGGCCTCACTGGCACGAAGAACCTTTTCAATGCCGACATCCTGGAGCGCGTCAAGGACGGTCGCATCGTGAAGATAGGTATGGAGGGCAACTTCGACACGGAGATGGTGCTGGCCGCTAACCCCGACGTGATCTTCATCTCGCCCTCGAAGCGCGGCGGCTATGATGCCATCCGCGAGACGGGCATCACGCTCATCCCCCATCTCGGCTATCAGGAACTCGACCCGCTGGGCCAGGCTGAGTGGATCAAGTTCGTCGGCATGTTCATCGGCAAAGAGCGCGAGGCCAACGAGGTCTTTGCAGGCATCGAGAGCCGCTACAATACTCTGAAGGCCCGCGTGGATAGCCTCACCTGTAAGGATAGTCAGCCCCAAACGGATAGTCTAACTCAAAAGACTCCCCTCCCTCTGGGAGGGGCTGGGGGTAGGCTTCCCCTCCCCACCGTCTTCAGCGGCGAGATGCACTATGGCAACTGGCACGCCGTGGGCGGCAAGAACTATCTGGCTCAGATCTTCCGCGATGCAGGTGCCGAGTATGTGCTCAACGACGAGGAGACGGCTGGCGAGAACCTGGAGTTTGAGAAGATGTATGCCCTTGCCGCCCATGCCGACTACTGGCGCATCCTGAACAGTTTTCCTGACGAGTTCTCGTATGATGCCCTGAAGACCTCTGAGCCTCGCAACGCCCTCTTCAAGGCATTTAAAGAGCGCAAGGTGATCTACTGCAACATGCGCCAGCAGCCCTACTACGAGATTACGCCTGTGGAACCCGATGTCCTGCTGAAGGACTTCGTCGCCATCTTCCATCCTGAACTCGTCGAGGCCGACTACCAACCGAAGTACTACCGACTGCTGAAAAAATAAAACAGTAATTACGCTCATGAAGTTCATTCTGTTACTGGTGACCATCGCAGTGCTCCTCGTGCTGAACCTACTGCTCGGCACGGTGCGCATACCCGTGAGCGAGGTGGTGACCATCCTTCTGGGAGGCGATGCTGCGGAGGTGCCCACTAACATTGTGCTGCAGTCGCGATTGCCGCAGGCGCTGACCGCCATCGTGGCTGGTGCCGGTCTGGCCGTCAGCGGTTTGCAGATGCAGACCGTGTTTCGCAATCCGTTGGCAGGCCCCTCGGTGCTTGGCATCAGCAATGGCTCGGCGCTGGGCGTGGCCTTCGTTGTGCTGCTTTCAGGACGCCTTGGCGGCGTGGCACTCTCACGGTTGGGCTATCTTGGCGATGCCGCTATGTCGGTAGCCGCCATCGTCGGTGCCTTGGCTGTGCTGTTGTTGATTCTTTGGATTTCGCAGAAGGTGAGAGGTAATGTCACCTTACTGATTATAGGTGTGATGATTGGCTATCTGGCCAATGCCATCATCGGCGTGCTGAAGTTCCTCTCGCCGGAAGAGGACGTCAAGGCCTTCGTGGTGTGGGGACTGGGTTCATTTTCACGGGTCTCGGGCGACGAGATGATGCTCTTTGTCATGCTGATGTGCATCCTGCTGCCGCTGGCCTGCCTGTTGGTGAAACCCATGAACCTCATGCTCCTGGGCGACCGCTACGCCGCCAACCTCGGTCTGAACATCCGTCGCAGCCGCATGCTCGTCATCGTCTCGTCTGGCATTCTGGTCGCCATCGTTACCGCCTATTGCGGCCCCATCATGTTCATCGGCTTGGCTGTGCCCCATCTCACCCGTGCGCTCTTCCGTAGCTCCGACCATCGCATCCTCATGCCAGCCACCGCCCTCTGCGGTGCCGTGTTGGCCCTGCTCTGTAATCTCATCGCCCGCATGCCTGGCTTCGAGGGAGCGCTGCCCGTCAATTCGGTCACGGCGCTCGTCGGTGCCCCAGTCATAGCGAGTGTATTGTTCCGCCGTCGCCGATCAGAAGAATAGTGAGTTCGCCGTGGGGTAGGAGCGGCTTGCAATGTTCAGCGCAATGACTGATGACCACTCGGGCGAATGGAATTCGCCCGCACTCTGGGATGCGCTCCCACAATTCGCGGGCCAGCGTCATATCGCTGATATCGATACTGATGCCCGATTCCTGTAGCATCTGCTGAATAAACGCTTTGTCCATCACCGTCTTGCGGCTATGGGTGTCGAGATGGCCGGCAGCGAGCTTCACAGCCTTGCCCAGCATTACGCCAAGGGTGACGTGACGGAAGTCCAGTTCGTGGGCCATCGTCAGCGTCTTGCCGATATAGTTACCATACTCCACAAACGCCTGCTGGGGCAGGTCTGGATAAAGCGCTTTGACAAACCGCTCACTCTTGCCGCCGCTGTTGATCACCACTCGCTCAGAACCAGAAGCCTTCGCCACCTCCATACACTTGCGGATAGAGTCGATGAACGCCTCCTCGGAGAAGGGTTTTACGATGCCTGAAACACCGATAATCGAGATGCCGCCCTCAATGCCGAGGCGGGGATTGAAGGTGCGGCGCGCGATCTCCGCCCCATGCGGAACGGAGAGGACTACCCGCAATCCCTCCCCACGGGAGGGGAGACGGGATTGTCCGTATAGTTCGTTGAGGTTCTGGCGTATCATCTCACGGGGTACCTTGTTAATGGCTGGCGAGCCTGGGGGGAAGTCGAAGCCGGGAAGGGTAAAGGTGCCAACACCCTCACCGCCAAGAATCTCTATGTCCTCCCCTCCCCTTGGTAGGGGCTGGGGACAGACTTTCACCCTCACCTCCAGCCCGTCGGTCACGTCAGGGTCATCGCCTGACTCCTTGATGCAGTAGGCATACCCGTCGGCATAACCGACGGGCACACTGATGGTCTCGCCGTCGGGCAGTAGCACGGGCACTTCGGCCGGCGTCTCGTTTTTCAGCAGTCGTATCGTGGCGGCAATAGCCGCAGCCGTAGCACAGGTGCCGGTCGTCAAGCCGCTATGAAGGGGGAAGAATTCTGGCAAGAGCTTTTCTACTGCCCGCCGTAGGCCGTATGGCCCGTTGATAGTAGTGGTAAACAATAGTGGTGGTCGCTTGAGTACAATAATTCGCATGCCTTGTGCTTGAGCCTCGGCCACTTTCTCAACAAAGCCGCCACTGAGTCCGCTCTCCTTCATCAGGATGGCATCAGCCGCTACCGTATCGGGATAGAAACAGAGCTGCTCGTCTGTTGCCCCTTGCTGATGGGCCAACTGGATGCTGCTTTCGCGGTTGAGGATGCGGTAGATCACCTTCACGCCCCACGACTCTAAGTATTTCAGTTGGCTGATGCTCTGTACGCCGGTGGTGGCCAAGAGCGTGTGGATATCGGTAGGCACCTGCGAGTAGTCGTCAATCCACGTGAATGCTGGATTGCGAGGCGGGTAGATACGCTCATAACGGATGATGGGAATACTCAGTTTCTCTGATGTCTGGGCAATCGTCTCGTGGAGTCGCGAAGCAAAGGGATGGGCAGCATCGACTATCAGACGGATCTCATGCTCACGGCAGAACAGCTGCATCGCCTTGGCATCAAGAGCTCCATCCTGTCGGATGCCATGATGCAAGACGATATCCTGTTCGCCCGTCTTCGTACTGTAATAGTAGGGGGTGCCAGCCTCTTCCAGCACCTCTACCGCCTTGCGGCCCTCCGTCGTTCCTCCGAATACGAGTATCATGTAGTCTTATAAACGCTTGGGATTCTTAGGAAACCAACCTCTCTCTACACGCTTTTTCTGCTCAAAGAGTTCGCCGATGCCCCAAAGAGCTGATGCTCCGAAAACACCGAGGAACGATGAGATATAGACATTCGCCACGAACAGGGCAGCCACGCAACAGCAGATGCCGACAAGCAGATAGAGGATCCAGGGACGGGTGCCCCAGTAATATTCTGTTTTGATGACGATGGGATGCCAGATGCCGATGGTGAGAAAGGTCATCGCGGCGATGGTGATACCAGTGAAATTCATGTTTTATTCTCCTTTTCTGATTGTTGCTTTTGCGATTTACGGCCACAAAGGTAGTACAAACCGAAATAAAAGCCAACCGTCGAAGATGTAATGTTTGTTAAATCTTTTGTTTTTCATGCAAGGTTTTCAATATTATGCGTTTACTTTGTAAACTGCAATACAAAATTGTGTTTGTTTAACTGACGTAAGAAAGATGAGAGTAAGGTTTAACCGATGGTATAACGCTGTTTTGACGACTCTGCTGTCAATACTTGGCTATGGTTGTTCGTCTGATGAGCCAATGGATATGTATGGCTCACCAGTTGAGTATGGAGCTCCTCACGCCGACTATATCGTTATAGGCACCGTAACGAACGAGTCTGGCACGCCCGTTCAAGGCATCAAAACGTCATTGAAAGAGGTGTCTGAGAATGCGAAAACTGCCTATGGTATCGACTCCGTACAGACCAATGCAACAGGTGATTTCCAGTTGAAGTACACAGGAATGGAGCGAAAAAGCATCAAACTCATTGTCGAGGACATTGATGGCGAGGCCAATGGCGGTGAATTTCTCAGCGACACCCTCGATATCGACTATGATAAAGCGGTAAAGGTAAAGGAAGGCGAAGGAAGATGGTATCAAGGGGAATTTGAGGTTTCACAGGACGTCAAACTGAAAAAGAAACCATGAAGCCCACTCCCTTGAGCCTACGAAAGAAAATTGCTCTCGAACTCTGGCGACAGAAGGAGAAGATCGTACGCGAGGAGCACCCCCTCAAACAATTGTTTTGGGAATGTACTTTGCGCTGCGACTTGAAATGTCGTCATTGCGGCAGTGACTGCAAGATGCAACCTGAACGCAATGACATGCCGAAGGATGATTTCCTGCGTGTGCTCGACAGCATTGCTGCAAAGACTGATCCCCACAAGGTGTTTGTCATCATCTCTGGAGGCGAGCCTTTGATGCGTCGCGACATTGAGGAATGTGGAAGAGCCATCTACGAAAATGGCTTCCCTTGGGGGATGGTGACCAACGCGCTGCACCTCACGCCGCAACGCTGGCAGGGACTGCTGCAAGCAGGTATCCATACGATGACCATCAGCCTCGACGGTTTGGAGGAAGACCATAACTGGATGCGTGGAAATAATCAGAGTTTCCAGATGGTGAGCCAAGCCATAGACCTGCTTGTCGGTACAGAAGGTTTCGTCTTCGATATCGTAACCTGTGTGAATCGCCGAAACTATCCAAAACTTGACGATATTAAAGAATTTCTGATTTCAAAGAGTGTCAAGCGTTGGCGCCTTTTCACCGTATTCCCTGTAGGCCGTGCTGCCCTCGACCCAGATATGCGACTGACGAACGAGGAGTTCCGTGGGGTTTTCGATTATATCAAGAAGGTACGTGAAGAGGGGCGCATCCGTGTTGACTATGGTTGCGAAGGGTTTCTGGGCAATTACGAGGGCGAGGTGCGTCATCGTTTTTTCTCCTGTCAGGCAGGGGTGACGGTGGGGGCTGTCATGGCCGATGGCTCTATCGCGGCCTGTGCCAGCATCAGAGCAAACTACAACCAAGGAAACATCTATGAGGATGATTTCATGGAGGTGTGGGAACATCGCTTTCATCCCCATCGCAATCGCGAATGGATGAAGAAGGATGAATGCAGTAAATGCAAATACTTCCGCTACTGCCAAGGCAACGGCATGCACCTGCGCGATAGTGACGGTAAGCTGCTGCTTTGCCATCTCCATCGCTTGCAAGAAACATAAGGCCAAGCCTCGTCCTATGCTTCTCCTTGTCTAAACAAATGCGTAAAGTACTTATTATATAGCTCTGAGAGCCCTTGGCGGTTGTCAATGGCCTCACCCACGACGAGCATCGTGGTGAGGGTCAGGTGGTTGTCGTGAACAATCTTCGCCAGATCCTTCAGCACGCCACGATAGATCTTCTGGTCGGGCCAAGTCAAGTGGTAGCAGGCGGCAACGGGTGTGTCCTCAGGATATTCCTGAAGGAGTTCGCGCTGCACATCATCGACGATGGCGGCCGAGAGGAAGATGCACATTGTCGATTGACTTCGAGCCAACAAGTGCAATTGCTCTTTCTCAGGCATCGGCGTGCGCCCTTCGCCACGGGTGAGGATGATGGTCTGCGTGCGCTCAGGAATGGTGAACTGGCTGCGCAACTCGGCGGCGGCAGCGAGGAAAGAGGAAATGCCGGGAGTGATGTGATAGTCCATCCCGTGTTCATCGAAGAAAGCCATCTGCTCCTGAATGGCACCGAAGATGCAGGGGTCGCCCGTATGCAGACGAACGATGAAATGCCCCTTATCGTAGTGTTCCTTCATTAGGGCACATTGCTCTTCGAGCGTCATGTCGGCAGAAGAGCGCACCACAGCACCAGGCTTGTGACAATCCGTCAGCGCCTTCGGCACCAGTGAACCTGCATAAAGGATCAGGTCAGCCTTTTCAAGCATCTTGCGTCCTCGTACAGAAATCAGATCAGGGTCGCCAGGACCGGCACCGACAATCTCGATAGACCCACCCCCTTGCCTAAGATACTTATAGTCGATGGCGAGGGCAGCCGTCCAGTTCTTGCCTTTAATCTTGGGCACGATGAGTTTGCCGTGGTTGGAACCCAGGATGGCGGCAGCCTCACAGACAGAGGGCGTGCCCACATGTTTCTCGACGGTCTTGCTGGGATGAGGCACCTCTACCTTGGAGAGTTCCTCGGCTGTATAGAATACCAGCTCTTCGCCTAAATCATCGACGAGCATCGCGCAGAATTCTTCATCCTCCTTCACGTCAATGGTGCAATAGCGTTTGTAGCAAGGCAATACACCAATCTGGCTCATCGCCTCGTCTATTTCGTCGTAGATGTCCTCATAGTCATCAGGATGATGGGCGAGTCCGAAGCCCAAAGAAGCGATCATAGGCACGAAATGCAACTCAAGCACACCGTAAGGCACACAGAGGTTGTAGGGCGTCACAAGAATGACCAGCTTAAACTTCTGAGGATCTACCTCTTCGAGGCTTTTCACGACAGTTACATGATCAGGCAATGTCTTCTCCAGATAGTCCGTGCCCTCATCGCAGATTTCCATCAGCAAGGCTGTAGGCTGGCGGTTGACGAAAGCAAAAATGCATTCGTTCATATCATCATCGCTGGCGACGGCCCAATGAAAGCGTTCCGCAAAGGTGTCGAGTGCCCAAAGACCGGCATTGTCGCTCTGGGTGGTAATCACCTCACGGGCGCCGAGGATAGCCGCCACCTCCCTTGGCAGGTCATTGGCACCTCCCACATGTCCGCTGAGCACGGAGATGGCATTCAACCCTAAGCTATCTACGCACACCACAGCAGGGTCTTCGTGCTTATCCTTGATAAAAGGGGCAATGGTGCGAACGCAGATGCCCATCGCACCGATAAAGACGAAAGCATCGAACTGCTTCCATTGCTTGCCGATGTCTGTACGCTGAATCGTTTTGGCTTTCAGTTCCCTTTTGAGCATCGAGGCAATCTCACTGCCTGCCTCACTAATCTGTATGATGGCTATCTTTTGCATTTGAGTATTGTGATTGGGTGATGATCGTTTAACTGGATATGTAGTGGCGGCTCCTGCTGGAGACCAAGTTCTGTACAGGCTTCATTCCATAGCTGATGGCTGTCGGTCATGACCTTGGGCGCTTTGACGCTATTCATTACCATCACGCCATCGTCAGTCAGTACCGTCAGCACCTTCGCCATGATTTCTTTCAGACGTCCCCCGTGACCGCCGATGAAAACGGCATCTGGTTTAGCGTGTGTTGCGACATTGTCGCAACAATCCAGGAAATCACCGATATGGATGTCGATGCCAGGGGCACCAAAGCGGCGGGCGTTCTCTTGGATGATTGCCTCGCACTCAGGACGGATTTCGAAGGCTTCGACATGAAGATGAGGGAACTGCAGACGAGCCTCTATCGATACGCTGCCCGTGCAAGAGCCGATGTCCCAAAGCACATGGCGATGGGGCAGGTCGAGCGCTTGAAGCGTCAGCAGACGGATGGGCATCTTGGTGATCATCTTTTCGCGACCGTCAAGAAGGGCGAATTCGGAATCGGGAATGCCGAACAGCCTCGTGTGCTCTGCGGTTTTGCCGCAGAGAATCACACAATTGGGCATGGAAAAATCGCGTCTGGCAGCTTCTTCCAGCGTGAGGGTGGTCACCTTTTCCAGTTGCGGATTGCCCAAATGCTCACCTACATGCATGGTGTAGCCGCTGTAGTTATATTCAAGCATGCGCTGGGCGATGGCGGCAGGTGCATGCTCCTTGTCGGTGAGAACGCCTATCTTCTCTGTCCGCTCTATGAGGACACGGTCGAACTCCGGCCACGGGCGTCCTGTCAGCGACACGATGCGCATGTCGTGATATGGCATCACCAGCCGATGAGCCAGCATCTGCAGGGAGTTGAAGGTGGGGAAAACCGTCACCGCAGCCTCTGGCATCTTCCGCTTGATGGTATTGGCAAAACCAAAGAACAGTGGGTCACCGCTGGCAAAGACCACCACACTGTGCTCAGCAGTTTTCCCGCTGAGACTTTCGTATCGCTTAAACACCGCATCCAATGGCACGGTGATGTCGATCCACTCTGCACCTTCAGGCAGCAATGGCGCTACGATCTCATGATGGCGCTTGCCACCAGAGAATACCTTTCCCTGTTTGATAATCTCCATCACCTCGGGAGGAAACCACGGCTCTGGATGATCTGATATGCCAATTACTACAAATCGCATGCAATATAACTTGTTATTATGTTCTTGCGCCCCTGCGGTAGCCGCTCGGCGCTTGCGACGCTTGGCTAGTTCAAAAATTCGTATCCTTGCGTCGCCGAGCTAAAAACTGTTATTATGTTATTATGTCTTTAAAAACCGATATTATGTCATTCTTCACACGTCCCGCCCAGGCTTCAGTTGTTCAGCATCGTCATAGGTCAAGATGGCATTGCAGAGCGTGGCGGCCAGGTTCGAACCGCCTTTCCGACCCTCCACGATGATCTTGGGAATCTGCTTCAGCGTTTTCACGGCATACTTGCTCTCGCAAACATGCACAAAGCCAACGGGGGCTGCGATGATGCCTGCGGGATGCATCTTGCCCTTGTGCACCAAGTCGCAAATCTCGAAGAGAGCGGTGGGTGCATTTCCCACCACATAGAGCGCCTCCGGATAGTCCTCGGCTGCTTGTTGCATGCAGGCCTGACTGCGGGTGATGCCTTTTTCATCGGCTATCAGCTTCGTTCTTGGGTCGTTGATGTAACAATGCACCTCTATGCCGAGCCGTTCCAAGGCTCCCTTGCGTATTCCGCTGGCAGCCATTGTGACGTCGGTTACGATATGTCTCAGGCTCCCGTTAGCCACCTTCTCGTAGAGTATCTCCGTGGCTCGTTCGTCCATCCACAGACACTCTTCCATATTGAAATCGACTGTGGTATGAATGGCATGCAGCAGCGGCCAGAGCCGCCATTTCGGCACGTCGGGGTGCTGCATCTCAGAAAGAATGGTGCGGAAGCTTTCCGTCATGATAGACGGGCCGGGTTTCTCAGCGACAGAGTCGCTGAGCACACTACCGGAGTAGTAGCCGCGCGGCGTCACAATTATCTTACGCCCCTCGCCTTTGAGAGAAAGGCTACGGGTTCTTGCCTTGAAAGCGACCAGAGGTCGAGCGGGCGCGTCAGTGGGAATGGGGTTGGGGGTGAGGCTTATATACGATTGTGAATTGCCGATGATGATGACGGTGAACATATCCACATCCTCAGGGTCGAAAGCGCCCAGCGTGGTCACCGTGACCTTTTGCTCCTCGCGTCCTGCCTGACGCACATAGCCCACGGGCGTTTCTGGCAGGCGTCCTTCCTGCAGGAAGATTTCCACCAGACGGTAGAGCTGCCAGTAGCGGCCATGCGACTTGGGGTTATAGATGGCTGTGACGAAGTCGCCTACGGCAGCCGCCTTGATGCGCCGCTCTATCACAGCCCACGGGGTCATGAGGTCTGACAGTGAGATCAGACAGGTGTCGTGGCCGATGGGAGCGCCTAGCAGCGAGGCTGCCTTCTGAAAGGCAGAGATACCGGGAAGGGAGATGATTTCAATGTCGGCGGGGAGACCGCTGGCCACACGTTCGCGCTGCATCTCATAGATAAGTGGCGCCATTCCGTACAGTCCGGCATCGCCCGAGGAAATCACCACGACGGTCTTTCCTTGTTCGGCCAACAGAAAAGCCTGCTCGGCCCGTTCGCGCTCCTTCTTCATGCCCATGTCGATGCACTCGCATCCTTCACGAAGGTTGGGTTCTACGAACTGGAAGTAATACTTGTATCCCACAATCGCATCAGCCTCCCGTACTGCTTCCAGCACGGCGGGCGTGATGTCTTCTTTGCTGCCAGGACCTATGCCTGCTACGATAATCTTTCCCATATCACAATGATGGATTACAGCAGATAGCCGTGTTTCTTCCTGCTATCGGTCTGCAAAAATACAAAAAACAATTGTAATGACCAAGGACGCTGAAAGATATAGCGTTAATTAGTGTCCGCTGAATTAATACCGAGCCACCAAGACTGGGGTGCAGACATAGCCCCATTCTGTGACCATATTTATTATTAGCTGCCATATTTCGGTAAGGATATGACAAAGTTCCCTTAAGAACTTCA